>ERZ795060.2126-NODE-2126-length-20867-cov-9.033058_pt1 | contig 20867 bp, 16 predicted proteins | sample MGYA00375144_ERZ795060 | MGnify/ENA primary metagenome ERZ795060 (study PRJEB30189, sample SAMN05720157) | activated sludge metagenome | isolation source: anaerobic digester from wastewater treatment plant | place: Japan | collected 2015-05-15 ...
GACTGGACATTTGAAAAATTCTGTTGTATTATCAAGTTTTGTTAAGAAACAAAAAGGGGGCTACGGATATGTTGAAACTGACAAAGAAAGAGAAAAAAATTACTGTTGAAACAGGTTCTGGAAAACTGACGTGGGATGCAAACAAAGGCGGTGAAATAGTGGAATTTTCATGTAAGAATGAAAAAGAGTCCCATAAATTACTTTCTTTTCCTCACTCCGTTTGCGGGCTGAAGTTCATCATAGATGGCAGCCCTTATCTATTATCAAACACAGTGTCACAGTTGACTGTGGAATCAGTGGACAATGACAGAATTGTGATAAAGAACGAAGCATCTATTGCAAAAGGACTGATAAAAATAACGCAGACATACCAGGTATTTGAAGAAGGTGCTGTTTTCTGCGAACAGGTTTTTGATGTGGAAGGCAATACTGGTTTTACCCTGAATGAAATTTCTATGAACACATCCATTGATGTCGCAACCGCAAAATCTGCACGATGGGGATATTTTACAAGACAACCGTGGTATAAAAGGGACTATTCCACCACTCATGTTTTTTATGGTCTTGACCTTTATAAACAACTTGACGAAATATCATGTCATAAAGAACTATGGCCACTCGTTTCCATAGACCTTGGCTGGGAAAACACAAAGTTTTTCAGCAATAAAATTGAGTTTGTTCTTGATGAATGGAACAGTTTTAATGATGCAGACACTAAATATACAATGAGTTATGGAGGAAAACAGGGCGAACAATGGGCATGTCAGTGGTATATCTTTCATGGCACTCAAATGAGGGTTTCAGAACCTGTTCGTTACAGGAATAAATGGGGAATGTTATTTTTAACATCCCGTACACGGAGTGGTACAAATGTGGACCCTGCCTATAGAAACAATGTCCTTGGTTGCAGGGTTGCTCATTGCATGTATCCATACGCCCAGATTGGAAAGGACTGGCCATGGGCATTGATGCCCATTAAACAGGTTGCCTGCCAGCCGCCACAGTTGTTCAATGGAAACCCAGATATTAAAAGGGTTGATGAGGTAGCAGATACTGGTGCTAATGTGATGATTATTCATCAATTCTGGATGAGGAATCCAGGTACAAACTGTGAGCCGCCTGCCGATTATATCGTGAAAGATCCTGATTGGTTCAGGGCTTTTATAGATAGATGCCACCAGCGTGGCATGCGTGTTCTTACTTACATCAGGGGTTGTGAACAGTACCAGATGTATCAGACCTGGTTTGAGGATTTCATGAAAAGGGACTGGGATGGTTTTTATCCTGACTGGAATTCTCCGCATGCGATGGGTTTCACAAAAACAAGTTTACTTCACTGGTCTGCTTATGGTTACTTCATGTATCTGAAAGCTATGAGAAAAAGGGTTGGGAATTATGGCGCGATTATCGGCCATACGGGTTTTCCGTTTGCCCTGAGTCAGAGCTGTATTGATGTTGCGCTTTGTGGAGAACTGTCCATAAGGCACGATGAACTGCTGGAATTACCTGAAAGTACAGCGTATTATTCCTGCCTTGACTGTTCAGGAGCACACCTGATTGCCGGTAATCTTAAAGACAGGGCCATGTTTTCAGGAAAAAAAGCTGCAGCGATATGCGCTGCCTTTGGTATGACCGGACATCCTGTTTTAGAACCAGGTGTTCCTTTTGAAAAGGCAGTTGCATATATCAAACCGCTCTGGGATGCTATGACCAGTATTAATGGAAATTATGTGAAACTCCATAATCCCGCTTACTGCCCGACTCATGCGGTGCATTGCGACCAGTATTGGTTGTTTCCAAGTTTATGGCAGTCAGACCAGGGAAAGTGTCTACTGCTGGTGACCAATCTTGCTGATAACGAAAAAGCAAGCGGGAAAATTATTGTGGAAACAGAAGAACTTGATGTTTCCAGAAAACCAAAAATGCGTGTATTGAACATAGCAGGCACAGTTCCACAATCAATTGAAATAAAAGGAAAGATGCTCAAAATTAATAACTTACCACCGTTGAGTTTCTGTGCGGTGATTATAGAATAATACTGCATTTTTGTTGAGGGTCAGGTATTTATCTGGGTGTTTCCATCCATTCATGCATGCATTTTTTGACACATAGCCCTGTCGTGGTAAAATAAAAATACAGGAGATTTTATGAAAATTAAGGTTCTTGCGACTGATAACATTGAGAAAGAAGGCATTGAAATCCTTGTCAAAGAGGGTTTCATTGTTGATGAAAAGGGAAAGATGTCTGAGGAAGAGCTCCTCGCTGTGATTGAGGACTATGATGTTGTTCTTGTGAGAAGCACCACAAAAATCACATCGAAGGTGATTCAGAAGGGCAAAAAACTCAAAATTATCGGTCGGGCAGGTGTCGGTCTTGACAATGTTGATGTTGAAAGCGCCACCCTGAATGGCATCATTGTGATGAACGCTCCAGAGGGAAATACCCTTTCTGCTGCTGAACATACATTTGGTTTGATCCTTGCAATGGCACGAAAAATTCCAGCAGCGTGCAGTTGTTTAAAAACTAGCAAATGGGACAGAAAAAAGTTTATGGGAACTGAACTTTTTGGAAAAACTCTTGGTGTTATCGGGCTCGGAAGAATCGGCAGGCGGGTGGCTCATTATGCAAAGGCATTTGGAATGAATGTGCTGGGGTATGACCCTTATGTTGATCAGGATGAAATGCAACAGGTTGGTATAAGTGTTGTGACCCTTGAAGGCATATGCAAACAGGCAGATATTATTACACTCCATCTGCCACTTACCAAAGAAACAGAAAATATTCTGAGTGAGCAATGTTTTTCAATGATGAAAGATGGGGTAATGATTGTGAATGTGGCAAGGGGTGGACTTTTCGACGAAGCCATTCTTGAAAAATATATTAAAAACGGAAAGGTGTCTGCTGCGGCTCTTGATGTGTTTGCTGCTGAACCACCTGACTGCACTGGGCTGCTCGGTTTGGAAAACGTGATAGCAACACCACATCTTGGCGCATCCACAAAGGAAGCACAGATTAATGTGGCAAAGGACATATGCAGGCAGGTAGTTGATGCCCTTGTCCACAAAATCATAAGAAATGCGGTAAATGTTCCGTCCATTGACAAGGAGGTAATATCACGATTTGGAGGTTATCTGACCCTTGCTGAAAAAATGGGGTTATTTCTCGGTCAGATGGCAGATAAAATGCCTGATGGTTTAACAATAGAGTATGCAGGAGAAATGATAGATTACGACACAGGTCCACTGAGAGCATATTTTCTAAAAGGGTTTGCCAGCCACTTCCAGCAAGCAACCTATGTGAATGCACCCTTGATTCTTAAAGAAAAGGGAGTGGGTCTTGTTGAAAAGAAAACAATGTCAGCGCAGCAGTATGCAAATCTCATTACAACCGAAGCAGCAATTGGAGGGAAAACAGTTTCTCTGTCAGGTACAATTGTCGCTTCAGAACCGAAAATTGTCAGTATAGATGGATACCCGGTTGAAGCAACGCCTGAAGGGACACTGATTGTATGCAGAAATGATGATGTGCCTGGAATTGTGGGACATGTTGGCACAATCCTGGGCAAAAAAGGGGTGAATATCGCGTCCATGACGATGGGACGCAGGGTAAAAGGTGGTCCAGCGATCACGGTTTTGAATTTAGATCTGGAAATAGATAATCAAACAATTAACGAAATCGGGAAATTTCCGGGAATAAGGTCAGTGCGATTGATAAGGTTATAAAATGGAAAAAACAACTGTAACCATTTGTTTTACCAGAAGAGATAGAGTTATTACTGGTATGCAATTGCGCCTGTCCTCCTGAACCATCCCGGGTTTCCCTGATTTACTGTAAGGGGGTGGTTGCCATTAATATAAATTCAACGCCAATTATTATACCGTTGTTCATATTCTGGGGAGCCCTTGCAATATTGATAGGGTACCTGTGGAGAAAGTTTGTTGGAGAAAGAACCATAAAGGCAGCTGAAGAGCGAGCAAGGGAGATTATCAGGGACGCTGAAAACATCGCGTTAACCAGGAAGAAAGAACTTGATATCCAGACAAAGGAAACCCTGTACAGGCTCCGCTCTGAATTTGAGAAAGAAACCAGAAACAAGAGAAAGGAATTGCAGTTTCTTGAAAGGAGATTGAATCAGAGAGAGATACTGCTTGAGAAAAAGGCAGAACTTATTGAAAAGAGGGAAGCCGAAATAGCAACCAAGGAAGCAGGTCTTGCCGCAAAAGAGCACGAGATACAGCAGAAAATCAGTGAACTGGAAAACAGAATTGAACAGGAAATCAAGAAACTGGAAGAAATATCAGGTATGACAAGGGAACAGGCAAAAGATACTCTTCTTAAGGCGATGGAACAGGAGGCAAGAAACAGCTCCGTGGAGATTATCCGCAAGATAGAAGAGGAGGCAAGGGAAATAGGAAATAAGAAAGCAAGGGAAATTTTACTTGCGTCCATGCAAAGACTTGCTTCAGAAGCAGCAACCGAAAGCACTGTTTCTGTTGTAAGTTTGCCCAATGACGAAATCAAGGGAAGGATCATTGGTAGGGAGGGGAGAAACATTCGCGCCTTTGAAGCAGCGACAGGTGTTGATTTGATTGTGGACGATACGCCCCAGGCAATTACGATTTCTTCTTTTAACATTTACAGAAGAGAAATAGCAAGAATCGCCCTTGAGAAATTGATTTCAGACGGTAGAATACATCCTGGAAGAATTGAGGAAGTCATTCAAAAGACCATTCAGGAGATGGAAGAACAACTTATTGAGGATGGCAAGAATGTTGCCTTTGACCTTGGAATTGACAATCTTAATCCAGAGATAGTGAAATTGCTTGGCAGATTGAGATACAGAACAAGTTTTGGACAGAATGTTCTCCAGCATGCAAAGGAGTCGGCATATCTTGCAGGAATGATAGCCGCTGAAATTGGACTCAATCCTAAAATAGCAAGACGGGCTGCTCTTCTGCATGATATCGGTAAAGCCCTTGATCAGGAAGTTGAAGGCAGTCATCCCGACATTGGCGCAGACATTTTGAAAAGAGCTGGAGAGTCAGAAGAAATTGTTGATGCGGCGATGAGTCATCATAAAGACCTTGATATAGCGTCCCCATACACTGTCATCGTTCAGATTTCAGACGCATTGTCAGCCACCAGACCCGGAGCAAGAAGGGATACCCTTGAAAGTTATCTCCGTCGCGTTGAGGAACTTGAAAAAATTGGTTCTTCTTTCAAAGGGGTTGAGCAAGCATACGCAATATCTGCTGGAAGGGAAATAAGAGTCATTGTGAAACCAGAGGAGATTTCTGATCAGCAGGCAATGCTTCTGGCAAGGGACATTGCGAGAAAAATAGAAGAGGACCTCAAATATATTGGTCAGGTCAAGGTTACTGTCATAAGGGAAAAAAGGGAAACAGAATTCGCAAGATAGTATAATGCTGGTTTAACAGGATCGGGGCGTAGACAGCCGCCCCGCTGAAATATGTGGAACATCATTTACGTGGGTGTGTTTCTGGTTTCTTTGTGTTTTTCCCTGATGCTTGTTCCTGTGGTAAGAAAGTTTGCCATTGCATTTGATGTTATTGATCAGCCGTCTTTGAGAAAAATCCACCTGTTTCCAACCCCACTTTCAGGCGGGATAGCCGTATATCTTGCTATCCTTGCCACTGTTATAGCGGGGCTGATGTTAAAGGGGATTTTTCCAGAAAAATTTTTCAGCCATGCCGCAGGGGTTATGCATGTTTTACCAAAACTGACTGTGTTTCTTGTTACATCAGCAGTGGTTGTGATTTTTGGGTTTCTTGATGACATGTACCACCTGAGGCCAATGGTGAAATTAGGGTTTCAGATCATCTGCGGAATTATAACATTTCTTGCAGGAATAAAAATTTCCTTCTTTGCGCCCTATGAGTGGTTGCAGGCAATTTTCACTATTGGCTGGATTGTTGTCTGTATGAACAGTTTCAATCTTCTTGACCACGCCAATGGCCTTGCTTCAGGGGTTGCGTGCATTGCCGGGGGTATATTTTTCTTTTCCGCGGTCTCCAATGGACAGTTATTTATTTCCACATTGCTTGCATGTTTTATTGGAGCCGTGTCAGGGTTTATACCATATAATTTTCCAGGGGCAAAAATTTTCCTTGGTGAATGCGGAAGTAGTTTCCTTGGATATTTTCTTGCATGCCTTGCAATGATGGGGACATACTATCGTTATGGACCAGACCAGAGTGTGCTTCCTGCATTGAGCCCTGTACTCATTTTTGCTCTTCCTTTTTTTGATACCCTGAGTGTGATGTATCTGAGGATAAAAAATAGAAAACCTATTTTCCAGGCAGACAAAAACCACATTTATCACAGGCTTGTGAAACTTGGCATGAATCAGGTTCAGGCAGTCATTTACTGCTATTTACTCACGTTTGCCACAGGGCTTGGAGCGCTTTTGCTGAGACGTCTCAACACGATAGGCGGCATGATTGTTTTCTTTCAGGTGGTTTTGATTCTTGTCTGCATTGCAATGCTTGAAAGCACAGGAAGAAGAAATGGCTGAATTGATTGTAAGTCTCGATATCAGGGAAAAAAGTGTCCTTGAGAACCTTGTGAAAAAAATTGGGGATGCTGTTGCTTATTACAAAATCGGAGCGATTCCTTTTACTGCTTTTGGCCCTGATGTTATTCACTGGTTGAAACGTTCAGGAAAAAAGGTATTTTTTGACCTGAAGTTTTTTGATATTCCAAATACGGTTGAACTTGCCGTTGAGTGTGCCTGCAGTATGGGTATTGACCTTTTAACCGTTCATATACATGGCGGAAGAAAAATGCTTGAATCTACAAAAAGAGCCAGGGATAACACTAATCCAGAAACAAAAATCATAGGAGTGACAGTTCTCACCTCATTTACCGGTGAAGACCTTATCAATGTGGGTATCAGGGAAACCATGGAACATCAACTTTTACATCTTGCTGATACAGGATATCAATGCGGGCTTGATGGTATTGTATGTTCTCCACAGGACCTGAAATTACTGAGAAAAAAATTTCCTGATAATTTTCTCATGGTATGTCCGGGCATAAGACCAGCAAGTTCAAATGATGACCAGAAAAGAATTGCGACAGCAACTGAAGCAGTAAAATCAGGCGCAGATTATCTTGTTGTTGGAAGGCCGATTATTCAAAGCCCTGACCCACTGGCTGTTGTGGAGCAGATAAGAAAGGAAATAAAGGAAAATGAGCAGAATTCTTGAAATAGACCTTGAAACAGTTTCACACAATGTAAAGGTGCTGAAAAGGTTTACCGGAAAAAAGATTCTTGCCTGTGTCAAAAGCGATGGTTATGGAATGGGAGCCATCCCTGTAAGCAAGAAAATTGAAAAAACTGTTGACTGGTTTGGTGTTGCAACGATTGATGAAGGAATATCGTTGAGAAAAGCAGGCATTATAAAACCGATACTTGTTCTTGGTGCTTCACTTCAGCCAGATGTGAGAAAAGCAATTGATTACCGTGTATCTCTTACTGCGGCAGATGCCAGTTTCATCAGGAATATTATTAATGCAAAAGGTCTTTCAATTCACCTGAAGGTGGATACCGGCATGGGAAGAATTGGCATTATGCCTGAGGAAGTCAGTAATGTAATGAACGTAATAAAAAATTCAAAGGGAATAAAATTAGAAGGAATTTTTTCTCATCTGGCAACTTCAGAAAGCATGGACAGGAGATATGCCATCAAACAGATTGAGATTTTTAAAAAAGTAATTGCCGGATTGCCAGCAAAATTGCGTGGTATCACACACATTGCAAACTCTGGCGGAATTGTCAATCTTCCTGAAAGTATCAAAGGTTTTTCAATGGTCAGGACAGGACTTTTACTCTATGGCGTGTATCCTTCACTGTTTTTAAAAATTTTCAAAGGCATTCCCAACTTAAAATATGCCTTAAAGGGTACTGCACAAATTCTGTCCATAAGAAAAGTGCCTGCTGGTACAAGAATCAGTTATGGCGGCACATTTGTTTGCAAACATGATACTACCATTGCGATAGCAGGCATTGGCTATGCTGATGGTTTGAACAGGGCGCTTTCCAACAGATTTTACATGAAACATAACGAACAACTTATTCCTGTCAGGGGTAACATCTGCATGGACCAGACAGTCGTTGAATTGAGAGAAGAAGCCAGAAAAGGAGATCAATTGATTTTTCTTGATCAGCAGATTTCTGTGGAAGATATGGCTGAGATTTGCAGTACAGTGCCACATGCAATCATGACTGGATTTGGTGTATCGAGATTGCGAAAGGTATATCATGGATGAGAAAGACATCAATAAGATGATAAAAATGGTAGATGCCTACCTTGAGAAATGTCTGGCATTTACTTCCAGCCGGGCAAGGGGACTTGAACGAGCCATGTATTACGCTGTGTTTCCTGGTGGCAAAAGAATCAGACCGCTTCTTGTCCTGGCTGTGGCAAAAATTCTGAATATACCTTCAAAGAAAATTTTGCCTGTGGCATGCGGGATTGAATTGATTCACAGTTTTTCTCTTGTACACGATGACCTTCCCTGTATGGATGACGACTATTTCAGAAGAGGAAAACCGAGTTGTCATAAAAAGTTTGGCGAGGCAGAGGCACTTCTTGCAGGGGATGCGCTGCTGTGTCTCGGTATAAGGGAGATTGCAAAATGTGGAGAGCCAGAGGCAGTGATCATAACATGTGATGCCCTCGGATCAGATGGAATGGCAGGGGGTCAATCCCTTGACATGATTTATAAAAATAAAAAGATTCCGGACAGAACGAAAATATGGATAGACGAAAAAAAGACAGGGGAACTTTTCAGGTTGTGTTTTGAAATTCCGGCAATTGTAGGAAAATCAGATAGGGTTATACTAAAAAAACTCAGACAGACCGGAGCATTGTTTGGAGAAGCGTTTCAGATTCTTGACGACATTCACGACAGAGAGGGAAATGAAAAACACCTGGCAATGCGGTTGAACAATACTTATTCCCGACTTTTACATCAATCAGAAAATTTTGGAAGCAGGGCGGATACTCTGACGGCTCTTATCAAAATGATTTTTGGCGGTTTTGTATTGGGTTGAAATTGTGCTACAATAAATTTACTCAGATAACAGAAGGCAGGGAGGGATTATGGCAATTATAGAGACAAAGCAACTCACCAAACACTATTTTCTTGGGAAGAAGAAAGTTATTGTGGGGCTTGATAAGGTTAATCTTCAGGTTGAACAGGGTGAAATTTTTGGAATTCTTGGTCCAAACGGTTCTGGAAAAACAACATGTTTGAAACTGTTGCTCGGGATTCTTTTTCCAACATCTGGTGAAGCCCGCATCATGGATAAATTTCCGGATGATATTGAAATGAAACAGCATGTTGGATTTCTGCCTGAAAATCCTTATTATTATGATTATCTTACTGGTCCAGAATTGCTTCAGTTCTATGCAAGTTTGTTTTCTATGGATGCAGATACCACGAAAAAAAGGGTTGATGAATTGCTGGAACTTGTTGAATTGAAAGACGCACAACGACTTTCCCTGAGGCATTATTCAAAAGGGATGCTGGAAAGAATAGGGCTTGCAGCCAGTTTAATCAATGACCCTGAAATTCTGATTCTTGATGAACCCACAACAGGTCTTGATCCTATAGGATGCAGGGATACGAGAAACCTCTTATTGAAATTGAAGGAACAGGGCAAAACCATACTTCTTTCAAGTCATTTCCTTTCTGAGGTTGAAAGGGTCTGCGACAGAATCGCAATATTCCACAGAGGATACCTGCTTGCGACAGGAACCCTTGATGGTTTGAACAAACAGTATCAGGCAGCAAATCTTGAAGACCTCTTTGTTAAAACAATAAGTACCTTTGACAACCAGGCCTCTGTTAAAACAGGAGAAACAACATGAAAAAAATGTGGCTGATAGGACTGAACACATTCAGAGAATCCATAAGAAAGAAAACCCTTTATATCATACTGATTTTTGCCCTCATTGTGATAGGAGCATCCAAACTGTTTTCGTTTCTCACTGCAGAAGAAGAAATGAAAATGATCAAGGATGTGAGTTTTTCAGCGATTGAATTTTTTGGAGCCCTGATAGCAATCTTTGGTGCTCTCTACGCCATTTCAGGAGAGATTGAACGTCGTACCATTTATACGCTTGTGACAAAACCAATAAGAAGGTCTGATGTTGTCATTGGAAAGTTTTTTGGCGTTTCAATGATTATATTTGTTAATTTCATCCTTGCAACAGTGTTCTTCCTTGGGCTTTTGATATTAAAGAAAAGCCCGCCAGACATAGAAGTATTCAAAACACTGCTTTTGATATTTTTTGAACTGATTTTAATCGGCAGTATCACACTGGCTCTCGGAACATTTACTTCTGACGCCTTCAATATTATTTGTTCATTCTTCCTTTATATCGTCGGGCATCTTACTTCGTATGGCAAGGAATTGATAGAGAGGACAGAAAACATTATCGTCAAAGGGCTGGCAGATATGCTGTATACTCTTGTCCCAAATTATGAAAACTTCAATATCAGGGATAAAATCGTCGTGGGGCTCAATGTGAGCTGGGGATATGTTGGATACACAATTCTGTACGGGATTCTTTACACCTGTATTGCGCTTTTTATTGCTCTTTACTTTTTTGAAAAAAGGGAAATATGAAAAGAAAAAAAGGATACAAATATTTCCTCGCAATTGTCGTTTGTTTTATCTGCATCCATCTTGTCCAGGTTCAGATTGATTACAGGAAGAAACTGGAAAATCTTGAAAGCGCGCTGGTGCTGATGCCAGGTCAGATGGCAGGTAGTTTAATTCTTGGTGGATTTAAGGGGTTGGCAGCAGATTTATTATGGTTACAGATGGAAACTTACTGGCACAGCGGACAACATTATAAAATCCTTCCCCTGCTTCAGGCGATATCGTGGCTGCAGCCAAGTTACATTCTTGTCTGGACAATAGGCGGATGGCATATGTCTTACAATATTTATGCTGAAGTCAAAACTCCTGAAGAAAAACAATTCTGGTATGAACAGGGAATACAATTTCTGAAAAAGGGACTTGCCTATCCATTCAACGCCAACAAATACGATATCTATTTTGAACTGGGATGGACCTATTACCACAAAGGCAAGGATTATGCAAATGCAGTGAAATACTTTGAAAAGGCAATAAAATATCCTCATCCTGACTATGTTGACGATGTGTTAGCGCACGCCTATGAGAAGAATGGCCAGATAGACAAAGCAATCAAACAGTGGGAATATGTTAGAGACAATTACCTGGCTTTTTACGATATCGCGGTCCGCATGATCAATGACCTCAAGACAAAGGGAAAAGCAACTCCATAAGGCAAACCTGTTTGTGATCTCTGCACCATCAGGAACCGGAAAAACGACGCTTGTTAATAAGTTAAAAAACCAGTTTGAGCATCTTGCTGTTTCCATATCCTATACGACAAGAAATCCGAGAAAAGGTGAAAAGCATGGTATTGATTACTTCTTCATCGCTGAAGAAGAATTCAAGCAGAAAATTTCAGGGGGCTTCTTTGCTGAATGGGCGCAAGTTTATGACCATTACTACGGCACTTCAAAGCATTTTATTGATGAAAACCTTGCTGAAAACAAAATAGTGCTTCTGACCATTGATACCCAGGGAGCACTGCAAATCAAAAAAAAGTATCCACAGGCAATCCTCATTGGAATTCTTCCTCCCTCCATGGAAGAACAAAAAAAACGGCTTGAAAAGCGCGGTGAAACAATGGAAAATATCAAACGAAGATTGGCTGAATCATCAAAGGAAAGAAAAATTCTTATGGAACAATACCAGTATCGCTTTATCAATCGCAATTTAGAAAACACAGCAAAAAAAATTGCAGCAGTGATAAAAAGATTCGCAGGGTAAGCGATGGCAGGTGTATAAAATAAAATGAGAAACAGGGCAGATTGGGTAACTGGAAAGCCAGCAATTGAAAACAGAATTGTTCATATTGACCTGAAAGGACCAAAAATTCCCTTTGATTCCTTCAAAAACTTTATTCAACTGCTTGCAAGATGGGGTATCAATGGAGTCCTTGTTGAGTATGAACATCGCTTTCCATACCTTCCTTTGAAACATCAGTTTCCACCCAATGACAGATACACAACATTTCAACTGAAAGAACTGATAAACATTGCACAGGACCGTGGTATTGAATGGATTCCACTTGTTCAGACCTTTGGTCATCTTGAATATCTTTCAAGGTTGAAAGGTACAGAAGATATGTTTGAAAATCCGGCATATATCCAGCAACTGTGTCCTTTGAATGAAAAGGCACGAGAGTATCTTCAAAAACTTATTGAAATTGTCTGTGAGTTTCATCCTGACAGTCAATACATCCATGTAGGTCAGGATGAAACATTTCAATTGGGTTTTTGCTCTCGATGTAAGAAAGAAGTTGAAAAAAACGGGAAAATGTCCTTGTATCTCAAACATGTGCAATGGGTCTGGGAACTTGTAAGAAGGTATGGAAAAAAGCCGATGTTCTGGAACGATATGTTTTTCACAGAAAATTGTCCTGAATTATTATCAAATCTTCCGGGTAATGGCATACCCGTGACCTGGCAGTATGAAGATACATCAGAAATATCCCATGATGTGATTATTGGTGGTATCAAGGTTTCAAAAATTGATGCAAAACATCCCTATAAAATGCCTGTGTATGGAAATGTTGTTGCAAGATTTGCAAAACCTGGAGATTTTTTTGAAGACCTTCCAGAACACACCAGGAATATTATCGGTGTAGACGAGACCACTGGTTATCCAAACAGTTTTTCTCAACTAAAAATCACAGCCCATTACAACAAAAACTTCTGGGCTACCTGTGCAGTGTACAATTGTTCTGACATGCTTTTTTCCCCAAGTTTCATCAGGGGACTGTTTAATCCTGTGGCAATGGTCAACGAGGTAATGAAACTTGGCGGCAAAGGCATTATCGCAAGTAACTGGGCTCGTGCCCACTCTTATGCTCCAATCAGCCCGCCATGGACATTGACTTTTTATAATACTGCGCATTTTGCATATGCTGCCTATACAGGAAACACATCTTCACAAGACATCAAGGAAACTGGAAAACTGATAGCCGAAGAACTAAAGATGGCATGGAAGTATGGAGAAATTTCCCTTGATGACTTCCTCTGGATAATTTCTGCTGATGCACCAGGACCAGGCAATATAAGAAGAATTCATCAACTGACTGAAGTGTTGAATCTTTTGAAGACAAAACATTCCAGAGGTGTTTTTGGACAGGGTTTACTGATCAGTGTTGAAGCACAACTACTGTATACAAAACTGCTTTTTCTTCAGGAAGAAGCAAGGTGGTGGAATTCCACGAAAAAGGAAATACCTGTTGTTATTAAACAGGAAATTAAAAAACGGTTTTTTCAAATTCGCCGCGAGATTGCTTCACTTGAGAAAAAAGCACGCAATTATTACATTCAATGTGTAGGAGACAGAAAATCTTTCAGAACATGGTGGAAGGGGTTATTTGAGCTTGATATGTACCTGACAGAAAAAGCAATAAGTTTTCTTTGAAAGGGATATGGAAAATGAACAATATTCCAAGAAGTGAACATCCACAACCTGCTTTTTATCGAGCAAACTGGCAAAATCTCAATGGCGAATGGGATTTTGAGATTGACACGTCAAACACTGGCATTGATAAAAAATTTTTCCTTCCTGAAAAAAAGTTCAGGGAGAAAATCATTGTGCCATTTCCGCCAGAAAGTAAACTTTCAGGCATACAGAATACGGATTTTATGGTATCTGTCTGGTACAGGAGAAAACTTAAAATCCCAGAGACATGGCGAAAAAAAAGAATTTTTCTTCATTTCGGAGCAGTGGACTTTCTTGCAAATGTCTGGCTTAACAGTTATCACATTGGTTCTCATATAGGTGGTTATACTCCATTTAGTTTTGACATTACAGATTTTTTGAACAATGAAAACATGCTGGTTGTCAATGCCTATGACGATAACAGAACATATCTTCAACCGTGTGGAAAACAATCCCAGTTATATCATTCCTATGGATGTTATTACACAAGGGTGACAGGTATCTGGCAGACAGTGTATCTTGAAGCAAGGCCTTCAAATTACATTAAGCATTTTCGTATCTATCCTGATTATGACACAGGACAGGTAATGTTTCTGGTTGATATTGAAGGCACAGGACAACTGAACATTGAAATATTTGCTGAAAACGAAAAAATCTGTGAAACAAAAACCAATGGCACAGGCACTCTTTTTTCTTTTTGCACAATCAAAAATTTTATTCCCTGGAGTACAGAAAATCCATTTATTTATAAAGTAAAATTTACCCTGAATGCTGGAAGCGACCACCAGGATGTAGTGTTTTCATACTTTGGTTTCAGGAAAATTCACATCAAAGGAAAGAAAATTTTTCTTAACGGCAAACCAATCTTTATGAGAATGGTGCTTGACCAGGGTTATTATCCTGATGGAATTTATACAGCACCATCAGAACAATCCCTGATTAATGACATCAAGATTGCAAAACAACTTGGTTTCAATGGAGCAAGATTGCACCAGAAGATCTTTGAGCCATTATTCCTTTACCATGCAGACCGGCTTGGTTATCTTGTCTGGGATGAATATCCCAACTGGGGAATAAAACAACGCGCAAGCCATGAAGCATCGTCTGTTCTCATCAACGAATGGACCGATGTCATCAACAGGGACTTTAACCATCCATCAGTCATTGGCTGGTGTCCATTGAACGAAACACATAAGCCCCAGGATAATCATTTAATAAGACAGATTTATTACATGACAAAAAAATTTGACCCGACCCGTGTTGTGATTGATACCAGCGGTTATATTCATGTTGAAACAGATATTTATGATTGCCACAATTATGATCAGGATCCGATAAAGTTTGCAGCTGACTTTGAACCATTTAAGGCAAAAGATATTGTCTGGCAGAATAATCCTGATGTTGATGCTCCGTACAAAGGACAGCCATACTGGGTCAGTGAGTATGGCGGTATATGGTGGGATGAAAAGGGAGTAAAACAGGGCTGGGGCTATGGAACAAGACCAGCATCAAAAAAAGAATTTTTATCACGGTACAAAAAATTGACTGAAGTGCTTTTGAATCATCCCAAAATTTGTGGCTTCTGCTACACGCAACTATATGATGTTGAGCAGGAAGTCAATGGTCTTTATACATACGAAAGAAGACCAAAGTTTGACCCTGATATTATCAGGAAAATCAACTCAAAGAAGGCAGAAATAGAAAAAGAATGAAGCATATATAATAATGAAAAATGTTATTGCAGGTACTATTCTTTATTTTGTTTGCCTTGTATTGCCTGCTATGATAGATCTTCCATGTAAAAAAATGGGGGGATATCAGGTTGATGAAAATTTAACAGTTCCTTACTGGTTACTGGATGAAACATAATTTTTTCCTTCTAACTTCAGGTCTCCTCCCTTTGCAACCCCCCCCTTTTCTACCCCCCTCTTTATAAAAGAGGGGCTGGGGGAGATTTCAAAAAATCCCGCCAACTTCAGGTCTCCTTCCTTTGTAAAAGGAAGGCTGGGATGGATTTCAATAAATCCCTCTTGCATCTCCCTTTTATAAAGGGAGAAAATGCCTGAGAAATCCCCCTTAGTCCCCCTTTTGTAAAGGGGGATATGGAGGAAGGAATTTTGAAAAAGGGAAAATGAAAAGTAGAAAAAGAAGATCTGAGAAATTTCAAAAATCCACCCATTTTACAAAGGGGGAAGGTGTGAAGGCGTATTCTGGGAAATGTTTCTTTTGTATAATGGAGAGAACGCAGGAAATTTTCATTGGAATAATGAATGTAATGTTTAATCAAAAAACACATTTCATGCAAGAATAAAGATAAGCATTGCAATAAAATATATTACAAGCACTGCAAAGCCAACTGGTAATCCAAATTTTGCCCACTGTTTGCTTTTGATGTCAAGTTTGCTTGCTGCGATGATATTGGGAATATTGCCAGGTATCAGCATTCCACCTGAAATCAATAGTCCCATCAGGGCAAACTGTATCTGGTCAAGTTTCATCTTCGGACTGATTTCAGCAGATGCAAGAGTGGCATTATCAAGAACTGCAGAGACAGTGTTAATCCAGTAAAGGGCAATATCTCCAAGGGGTACAATATACGCGTCTATCACTGGTCTGAAACCAGCGCCCAGAAATATTAAAGCCATAACAAAAAGATATACCTTACCGGTTCGCAACAGTATATCTTTTGTGGTTTCTTCCTGAAGAACTTTGGACTGTGTATTTACATTTTGCTGCTGTGCCCTGAGAAATGCGCCAATAATTCCAAAAACAACTACCCCAGGAATAATGAGAAACCAGAGGTGTTTAAATAGAAAGAAAAAATCAGCATGATATGGTGGTCCTTTGAGTTTTGCTGTTGCAATGGTTGAAAGGGGCTCTCCCACAGGCGTTAATGCTGCGCCAAGTCCAATGGCAAAGCAGGCAATGATTGTCAGACGGGTTTCAAATTTTCTATCCAGGGGCAACGCATTGATGATTTCAACAAGAACAAGCGCTGCAATAATTGCTGTGATAATGCTTGATAGAAGACCAAGACCAACGATAAAGAAGAAAGCAAAAACATGAGGACCGAGCAATGCTTCGCTGTGTGCAATGCTTTTTGTAATTGATTGCCTGAATCTTTTGAACAGAAAGCCAGCAATACATACAGCCAGGGTAATTTTTATTGGTTCAACGAGTGCTTCTTCAACAAGGTGAAGCGACCAGACATGCTCTGGTCCAGAAAAATGGGAGATTGTTGCAGACAGTACTCCCATTACAAAAAGAAATGTTTCAAGATTTTTTTCAACCCTGTGCACAAGAAGCGGTAAAAGTAATACCAGCAAAATGATGATAACCTGACCTGTGATAAACATAATTGTTCCTTTTATTCCCAGGGAATAATACTATCAAACTTTACTTCAGGCATCGGATTTTCAAATGATGGTTTGTTGTCCTGCCTTGCCCACCAGAGCGCTTTACATTCGCTTAACAGCCATATTATTGTTCTGATTGTGTATTCTGATGGCGGGCAACCAGGTCCATAGATTTCTCCATTGCCACAGACATTTCCCTTTACAGGGTCCCTGTACTGAATGAATGTTCTCATGGTTTCAAGGGTTGGATTTTTTCTTGCCTGGTCAAGAAGTTCGTTCATCAGTTGGCGTCTCTGGTCCTGCTTTTTCCAGTAAATTGCGTCTGGACTGTCGGGTCCCAGATTTCTCGCTTTCAATGATGCCTGCCTTCTTTCATTCAGATATGCCTGCATGCCTGGTTCTTCTGCTGTCATGGCTGTGATAAATCCAAACCCATCTTTTGACCATCTTACTCCAATCCTGCATGCGCTTTTTTCTATCATTGCGCAGTTATGATTTCTGTCAACAACAATAGCATTGCACGGACCCCAGAATTGATTGTACCTTGTTAACGCTTCTACTGCTTCTTTTGCGTTTCTACAGTATCGCGCGACGATTTTGAATACTGGCGCTGGAAACATTTCTTCTGGCTGTTCATCAAGGTAGATGCCTGATGATACTGTGCCAATAATAATGTGCTCGTTGAGTGCAGGCCAGTCAGGTGGTCCAAATGGTTCATCAGGACTTGAGTCAAGGTTGTTTGCAAGAAGTACTCCATGGTCACTATGAGGAAAAAAGATGTAACTGCAATGTGCTGAAAGAGACCCATCCATTTTTCCCATTTTGCCGCTACAAATCATCCTGTGATAGAAATTCATGGCGCCTACATACACAGCGGTTTGATATTCATCAAGTCCTGAGCCATCCTGCAATCCCTTCCATTCTGCACTGATTAACTGTTTTACTCCAATTAGTTCAGGGTACTTTTTGAAATCAACCGGCGCATTGAGCCGTGATTGATTATGTTCTTTCAGCAAACTGTAAATGTCGCGTTCACCTGTGCCTGGCAGGTGATTTTTAAGCAAATTCAAGTTAAGTTTATACATCTTCAACATATAATCTTTGTGCGATTGCGCCCAGTTTTTTGCGTCATTATACCAGTGTTCTGGTGTCCACACATTTACTCCTTTTTGGATTTAATTATACCACAGGATTATTTTCTATTTACTAACCTTGAAAGTACTTCAACATTCAAACATTCATATGCAACTATCTGCATTATGCCACTTGGTGGAAGTATCCTTATTGGAAGTCCTTCTACTGCCACGCAGGCATCTCCAAAGGCATAGCCCATGTCTATGTAAACACAGACATCGTCTGGTATGTTCCAGTCAGGAAATTCAAATGGGTCATTTTCTGCGCTGATCACAATCAATCTCTGTTTTTTCTTTTTGAAGATTTCTTTTGAGTCAGGGTCAAGTCCTGTATAACCAAGCCGAACAACCAATGCACCATCAGGTGTTTTTTTCAGGTAATTTTCAACCTGATGCGGGACATTGCTGTGAAGGTCAGCATTCACTGCCCATCGTGCGTCTTCATATTTTGCCACATATGTCCAGGGCATATGTCCCATTGAGGCAATGGTAATTCTATCAGTTTTTCGTAATTCTTTTTCGATCATATCAACTGCCTTTTCGATGCTGGACAACTGTGTATTTTGAAATTTTCTTACATGGTACCTGATGCCATCAAGAAATCTTTTTGCCAGTTTGCCTTCTGGTATTGGAGTCACAGGATATTCATCCATAAATTGTTTTTTGAAAAGGTATTGATTTCCCCATTCTGGACCATCCTTGTAGGCGTATGACTTCCACATTGCTGGCGTATGCCCTTTTCTTGTGATGGCAGAGAAAATTTCTGCTACGAGTGCCCAGGCATTTAAAGCATTGAGCAGATGATTTGTTCTTCCTGCCTTTGAACCATCACCAAGTACCACGCATCTATCATCAGTGCCTGTGCCTGTGTCAAACCATCTGTTACACGCTTTCACCTGTGGCTCAAGTTCAACAAGGTCTTTTGGTCCAAATCCAATGACAAATCCACCTTTTGCCTTGAATGATTCAATTCTTTTTGCTTCGTCTTTTGTGATTGGTTTTGTCTGCCAGCCAATGATAGAAACATCCATCTTTTTTTCTTCTTCTGTTCTATCTTTTTTGAATGGTCTGTCAAATCCCATATTGACCATACTGCCACTACGACCCCACAGTTCATCCTGAAGCCCCTGATACACAATGGGATAAAAGCCAATAAGACCGCCTTTCATGTGTCTTTCTGCAACAATTTCTGCAATCTCAACAATATTGGAAAGATTTGATTCAACCCTATCACAGGCATCAAGGACTGTTTTGCAGTACTGGGTTGCTGCATATCCTTTATCTTTCGGTGTGAGCGCTTTTTGTGGAAGTTTGAAATCTTCAATTTTCAATAAAGTGAATGGATAAAGGGTTGTTGCGTATAATGTTCCGTCACGACATGCAATCATCGCCATGTGAACATGAAGTATTGTTAACGAGCCATCAGGAAGTTTGTGAAACCCATGTGAAAATGGTTTTGGCGTGCCATCAGGGTTTTGGAACTGGTAAAACGATGGATTTTTCACTGCAATCACTCCGCAATCTTCCATTTTTTTCTTTTTTACATTGTATCTGACAAGATGATGCAGGTATCCAGAGCCAAAACCAGTGTCATTGTCAATCCTCCACAGGCAATAAATGTTTCCATCAGGATGAAGACACAAAGAGCCCCTTGAATCAGGATTTTTGCCTTCAATCATTTTGCCGAGGTATTGTGCTTTGACTGTTTTTCCAGTACTTCCAAGGTCTATTGCATAAAGGTCAGGATAACTGAGCATTGTCATATAGGCGGTTTTACCATCACCAGCAAGCACCCAGAAACAAATGGCGTATCCTTTGCCAGATGGTTTGGTCAGAACTTTTCTTCCTACAGTAACGGGTCTGATTAATACAGTATCCTTCACAGGGTCATATGTTGCGATTTTGAAGTCGTTTGTGATTGCGTGCGCTTTACCTGTTTTATCAACAATTGTTGTCGCATAGGGCAAAAGAATTGGTCCAAGTTCTCTGTATTTTTTTGTTGCCTGGTCGTAAAGCATCCAGTGCTGATTCTCGCATGTGACAACATATATGAGATGTCTTTGTTCGTCTGCAACCACATCAATGACACCTTCGCCAGGATACGGCATGTCAAGGGATTCTGCCTGTTGAGTGCGCGGGGCATACACCATCACATAACCGCCAGGATATTCAGATGTATCTCCTGAACTGCGATAACCCTGTTTGCTTCCCACATAAATTTTTCCGCTTGGACCCACGAAATTTCTTGTGTGGATTTTTGCCTGTGCTGCATAGCCCTTTGCATTCAGTCCACAAACCTTGTGGGTATCAATTACAATCTTTTGTGTCTCTGTATACGGGTCAAACTCTACAAGGTAGGAATTTTCATTGTATTTTGCTGTGCCAATATAAATACTCCCATCAAGACCTTCACAGAGCGAAAAGTAGCCTGATTCATTGTTATGAGTACCAGGAAGGACATGGTATGCTGTTGCATAAACATACTTAAAAGGCGGGTTCTGGGTTTGTCCTGTTGCAGCAAATACAGAAATCAAACATGATACAATTACAGAGAGAAAGAATTTTTTCATTTTGCTCCTTATTGGTGAAATAATATAATGCACAGGAATAAAATTGTAAAGCAGGTAAACTCGCAGTTTCAAAGGAGGAGTTTTCAACCCTTCAAATAATCCTTGGTTTAGGGATTCGCACTGTTGTAATGCCCCCATTTGTCAAGAGCAAAATAAGGGAGAATTTATACTGCTCCCCATTAAGTGGAGATGGAAAATAAGGTAGAATAGAGTGGTCTGA
>ERZ795060.2128-NODE-2128-length-20850-cov-6.089300_pt1 | contig 20850 bp, 14 predicted proteins | sample MGYA00375144_ERZ795060 | MGnify/ENA primary metagenome ERZ795060 (study PRJEB30189, sample SAMN05720157) | activated sludge metagenome | isolation source: anaerobic digester from wastewater treatment plant | place: Japan | collected 2015-05-15 ...
CCACCGAGATCTACGGCGAGGTGCCCGCGCTCGAAGCCGGCGTTTCCCGCGGGCCGCTGACGCGTTTCGCGCGCTCGTGGCTCTTTACGGGGGGCTATGCCTCGGGCCCGGCCTACATCCTCTTTCTCTTCCTCACCGGGGCCATCGTGATTGTCACCGGCTTCCCGCTCGCCGGACACACGGACTGGGTTCAGATCACCGGAATCATTCTGGCTGCGCTCGGCGTCGCGCTCTCTGGCACGCTCCTCTGGATAGCGATGGCGCGCTTCTTCTCCGTCGTGAGAGGAAACCGGCTCCAGGCCGGCATCTTCACCTATGTGACGCTCGGCGTCGCGCTGATACTCCTCCCCCTCCTCAACACCGACGCATGGAAAGGGCCCGCGCATCAACCAGGCATCCTCGCCTGGACGCTCTATCTCAACCCGGGCTGCGCCTTCTTCGCCCTCGGGAGCACGCCAGAGGCCTGGAAAAAGGTCGACCTGTCGCTCCCGGCTGGGCAGAACTCCACCTGGGTGTTCACGTTCTTCCTCTACATGGGGCTCGCCGCCATCATAGAGGTGTGGGGGCAGGCGCGGCGGAGGCAGGAGCGCGCGCGCCGGAAGGTACCGGCGCGCGCTGAGTGACCGGAGCCGCGTGGCTACTCGCGGCGGAGCACCTTCAGGGCCAGGGCGGGGTTGTCGCTGGTGATAAGATCGGCGCCGAGCGCCGCCATCCGGCGCATCCCCTCCTCGTCGTTCACCGTCCAGACGCTCAGGAGCCGATTCGCCGCGTGGAGCTCGCGCGCCATCTCCTCCGTGGCCGCAGCATGGTGGGGGCAGAATGCGTCCAGGCCCAACTCGGCCACCAGGGGCAGGTCCTCCGCCTTGCCGGAAAGGAGGCCAACGGTCGTGTCCGGGCGGAGCTCCTTCACGCGCCGGGCAGTCTCCTGGGAGAAGGAGATGACGAAGCTCTCGTCCAGCACCCCCTCCGCCTCGAGCGTGGCGACCACCTGATCGGCGATCCCGGCGGCCTTGATCTCAACTACGAGCGACGCCCGCCCGCGCGCCAAGCGGCACACCTCCGCCAGGGTGGGAATCCGCTCGCCCGCGAACGCCTTGCCCTTCCACGCGCCGGCATCCAGCTGGCGCAGCGCCTCCAGCGTCATCTCCGCGACGGCGCCGGTGCCATTCGTGGTGCGGTCCACGGTGGCATCGTGGATCGCGACGAGCTCTCCATCCGCGGTTCGGTGGACATCGAGCTCCATTGCGGGCGCGCCCAGCTCCAGGGCGCGTCGGAACGCGGCGAGCGTGTTTTCAGGCGCCTCGACAGACGCCCCCCGGTGCGCCACGACCACCGGGCGGTGTGCAAGCAGTTGCTGCTTCATTCGGGTTGCCCTCCTGGCAGATGCTTCCATGCACGGCGCGCCCTCTCCTCCCGTCAGCGCACAGTGGAAAAGGATTCTCGGTGTTCAACCTCCAAAAAGATAGTGAAAATGCCTGATGCCCGGCAGTGGAGTGGCGGAAGTCCCTTCGCCAGAGCCCGGCGACCCTGGCCTTGGTTGGATGGTGTGGGTTGCGCCGTGTCTCCCGGAGGGATTCTCAACGCGAGCTGGCGGGCGTGATTATCGATGGAGGGTGCAAGCATGGAATCGATTTACCGTTATGCGGATGTGGGCCTGATCCATTTTATGGCCTATCCTCAGTGCATCAAGGGCGAGGGGCCGATCCTCGAGACGCTGCGCGAGATCGCCGAGGATCCCTTCTTCACCGCGGTTGAGGTGACGCGGATGGAAGACCCCCAGGTGCGCAAGGAAGCGGCGAAGCTGATCAAGGAGGCGGGGATGAAGGCCGCCTTCGGTGGCCAGCCGTGCATGCTCACCCAGAAGCTGAGCCTCTGCACCCTCGACGACGCGGCCCGCAAGGCGTGCATCACCGAGTTGAAGCGCTGCATGGATATGGCCTACGAGCTGGGCTGCGTCGGCTTCGGCGTCCTTTCCGGACCCGTGCCGGACGACCCTTCGAAGTACGGCGAGGCGACCGACCGCCTGGTCGATTCGCTTCTCGAGCTGTGTGCCTACTCCGCCCAGTGTGGCACGATGCCCGTCGTCCTGGAGACGTTCGACCGGGTGCCGTTTGGCAAGAACGCGCTCATCGGCCCCACCAAGGAGGCTGTGGAAGTCTCGAAGCGCGTGCGCAAGGAGTTCCCCTCCTTTGGCCTGATGCTCGACCTGTCGCACGCGCCGCTGCTGGGCGAGACCTCGGCCGACATGCTGGGAACGGCGGGTGACCACATGGTCCACGCGCATATCGGCAACTGCGTCATGCGCGACAGCTCGCACCCGGCCTATGGCGACGAGCACCCGCGCTTCGGCGTTGAGGGCGGCGAGAACGGCGTCGCCGAGCTGGCCGACTTCATGCAGGAGCTGCTCCGCTGCGGTTACCTGAAGGCCGGCGAGCCGCGGATCGTCAGCTTCGAGGTGAAGCCGATCGCCGCGTGGGGCGAGACCAGCCAGGTCGTCGTCGCCAACGCGAAGCGCGCGCTCCAGAAGGCCTGGGCGCAGGTCCAGCTCTAAATCTAACCGGCCTGCGGAGGGCCCGGAGAGCCCGCACGGGTTCCCCGAGTCCTCCGGGGCCGCTCTTGGCGCGCTCGTCTATCCGTCGGAGATCCCGATGGCTGATCGCAAGAGGCAGACGACGATCCGCACCGTGCGGGAACTCCTCTTCACCCAACCCCTCGCTCGTCTCTACAGCAGTCCCTGCGTTGGCCGGGCCGGCCAGACTTCCGACACGCAAGAGCCCTTCGCGGAGGTGATCGCTGAGGAGCTACTGCGCATCCAGGTGGCACAGCTCCTCGGTTCCGTGGGCATCCCCCCACAGCGAGCGATGCCCTATCGCCAAGGCCATGATGGCACCGTCAGCACGCCCACCACCCCTCGAAGTGCCACCAGCGAGCGACGCCTAGCTATCGCGCTCTACAACTACTCGCGGGATCATGGCGGCGACTGTTTTGGCCTGCTCGGCCAGCCAATCGACTACGAGGTGCCCCTTCAGGCGCAACGGGGCGCGGGAATCGGCGAGATCGACCTGCTCACGCAAGTGAAAGAGGAGAGCCCAGGCATCGAGAATGCGCGCGGCGTTTACGTAGTCGAGCTGAAGAGGAAACGCGAGAAGAGCCCCGAGTCGCTCTTGCGCTCGGTGCTGCAGATCGCCACTTACTACCAGCAGCTCGACCGCGAGAAACTCCTGCGCGACTATGGCCTCTATGGCGACCCGTCCGGCTACGGCACGCACGAGATCCGCAAAGCGGTCCTCGTCTTTCGCGGCTCCGCGCAGGAGAGGGAGATCCAGGCGATCAAGAAGGGCTCCCTGCCGAACTTGCGCCGCCTAATTGAGGACCTCGGAGTGCATCTGTTCGTGATCGACGCCGACGATACCGTCGTCGATCAGGGCACCGGCCCCTACCGTCCGGTTCTTCAGGGCGGAGGAGCCGGCGTGCGCAGCGTCAAGCGCGTGCTCCTCTGAGCGCGGCCCACGTCAGTCGGCTTCGCCCTTGGCCTGGCTCTCGGGAGACACGCCGGTATCGGACCAATCCATCTTCCAGGGCTTGCGGCGGCGGAACGGCTGGTCGAACTTGTTGCCCAGCACGTCGCGCTTCTCCAGATTGATCATGCAGGCACGCAGGCACCCGCGTCCGCCGCAGATCGCCTGGCCCGTGTTGTAGAGGTTGCGCGGCTTCCGGTAGAACGGCGTGATTGGGCTACGCGTGATCTTCTTGCCGTACAGCGACTCCATGTACTCTGGGCTGTCGTGGTCTGGGTCGGCCACCTGGCCGCCGCGGAAGGCGATGTCGCACGCGGCGGTGTCCAGCTCTCCCCACTCCACCTCGTGGCCGGCGAGGGTCACCTTCACCGTCTTCGTCGCGCTGATCGCCTTGCCAGGGCACTCGTGCACGCACGCCATGCAGCGGTTGCACAGCTTCGGGCCGTTGTAGATCGGATCCGGTTCCAGCTCCGCCTCGGTGAGGACGACTCCCAGGCGCTGGCGCGGGCCGAATTGCGGGGTGAGGAAGACCTTGCTGTAGCCAATCTCGCCCAGGCCGGCCAGGAAGCCTGCGATCCGCAGGTGGATCATCACATCGGGTGCGGCGCGGCCCGGCTCGACAGGCCGACTATACCCCTCGCGCAGGAAGCCGTTGCCATCGATGGCGCGCCAGTCACTCTGGTGTCCAATCGGAATCGCCTCCTTGCCGTGGTCCTCGATGAAGCGGCACAGGTTGATCACGACCAACGGCATGTAGAGGTAGGTGAGACCGCCGTAGCCCATCGCCGAGTAGTTCGAGAAGAAGGTGCCCTCCTCAATCCCGCGCAGGCTCCCGCGCATCACCCGGAACGCCATCACGATCAGCGAGCGTGCCTCGGGCATGATCTGCCGCGGGTCCATCTGCAGGGGAGCGCCCTCGTAACGATCCATCGAGGCGATCCCCACCAGATCGGCCCCCAGCGCCTTCGCTTCCTTCTTGACCATTTCCGCTGTCAGCATCTTGACCCTCCTTGTCAGCATCTTGACCCTCCTTGCACCCCGCGAAGCAGCTCCTCGACGCTCACCAGCACCTGCTGTAGCACGCTCTCGCAGTAAGCGCACCGGTGGCAGGCTTTGTCGCAGCTGGCCGTCCGTTCGAACCAGTCGTCCGGAAAGCGCTGGTTGTCCAGGATGTAGCCTCGCAGGAGCGGGGCATAGCTCGGCTCCGTGAGATCGAGCAGGTTGCCGTGGAACCGCCCGCGGGCATACGCCGCCACCACCCTCCTGGGGTTGGAATGCATCCGCGTCGCGAGCTTCGCCAGTGAAAACCACCGCTCGTAGTGGCGCAAATCCTCCGGGCGTACCCACGTGTTCTGGAGATACGCCACCCAGTTCTCCCTCCGCGCCATAAACTCCCAGCAGGGACTGGGATACCCCAGCGGGACGTTGTCCCTCGTGCTGGCTCCGGCCTCATGGGCCACCAGGTTATCATGGAAGCTCTGCCACGAGCAGGAGCGCATGCACCCGCTGTTTGCCAGGAAATAGAGGCGCTTGCCGTGGGCATCGCACCACGCCTTCAGCTCCTCGATCTGATCCGGATCGCGGTTATACTCGCGCTGCATGCAAAAGCCGTCGAAGTGATCCGCCAGATACTGCATCCCCTTCACCGTGCCGACGCGCATGTTCACTGAGGCGCGCGTCTCCAGCTCCGGGAACGCTTCCTTGATCACCCGGGCGACAAAGGGAGAGGTGGTGGTGACCGCCGCGAGGGGTAGCTCTGCCAGAAAGTCGCGCAGAGTCTTCCGGATGCTCTCCGCGAACGCCCGCGAGATCGCCTCTTCGCCATAACACGCGGCGTTGAGTAGGAGCACCAGCTCGACGCCCATCTCCGAGATGGCAGCCAGCTCTTCCATCAGGATCGCGCGCGCCTCGGGATCCCCCTCCCCGCCGGCGCCACCGAGAGGAGAGCGCCCGCTTGCATGCCCAGGGAGCGCGAAATAGACCTCCGCGATGCTCTCGCGATAGTCGCGCACGATCTCGACGAGCGAGTCATCCTCATCTGGAAGCTGATAGCCGATGGACAGGCGCATGACTCTCTCCAACCCCGCCCCACCCGGGCGCGCGGCCACCAGCCGACATCAAGGCATGCCAGCTCGTCACACCGTGGCCCGCTCCCTCCCCCGGCTACGCGGCCCCGTAGAGGGCATCGAGGGTGATGAAGCAGTGCTCGTTGCCGCTTCCCCAACGGTTGGTGAGGAAGACGAAGATGAGATCCGCGTCCGGATCGATCCAGAGGAGCGTGCCGGTGGCACCCCCGTGGAAAAAGCCGCTCTCCGGTTGGCGAGTGAACTCAGGGCGGATCTCCCGGTTCCAGCCCCAGGTGCGCCGGCTGACCCCGTCGCCCCCCACGGCGGGCAGACTGGGCCTCAGCTCCGTGTGCCGGCGGTACACCTCGGGAGTGAGGAGCTTGCCCGGGGTCAGGAGGGCCTGCGCCAGCCGGATCAGGTCCGGTGCGGTCGACCAGAGGCCAGCCCCAGAAGGCTCCAAATCGCCAAAGCGGCGCAGGCGCTCGGGCGTATCCGCCGGGTGGTCCACCGCGGGCATGGCGCGCGCCGGCTCAACGGGGTTGAAAGCGGTGTGGGTCATGCCGCACGCGGAATAGAGGTTCTCCTGGAGGAAGCGTGACATCGACACCCCGAGCCGGCGCCGGATAACGGCGTTGAGGAGCTGGTAGGTGAGCGTGGCGTACTGGTACCGGGTGCCCGGCTCATAAACGGGATCCGGCGCGAAGAGCGAGTTGTATCCCTCTTCGCCGGACTCGCCGCGCTCGACGAAGTCGGTAAAGCTGATGCACGCGAGACCAGTGGAGTGCGTGAAGATATCGCCCAGGGTGATCCGCTCGCGCCAGGGCGCCGTCACGAACTCTGGTAGATGGCGGGCAACGGGGTCGGTGTAATCCAGCGTTCCCCTCTCCACCAGGCGCGCGATGGCGACGGCTACAATCGATTTGGTGATGGATGCCAGTGGAAAGGCGCACTCCCACAGGAGCGGCTCTTCCTCCCCACCGGCTCCAAAGGCCCGCTGGAAGAGGATGCGTTTCCGGTTGGCTACGGCCAGCAAGGCGCATGGCAGGTGACCGGTGGTGACATAGCTTCTCGCGCGGCTCGCGGCCTCCTCGAACAGCTTCGCATCCATCTCCTGGCTCCTTAGATACAGGGTGTGCCGCCGGGGGCCGGGGCGTTCTCCCGCCCCCCGGCGGCTATTGAAAGGCAGCGGCAATCAGCGAGTGGCGCGCAGCTGCCGCACGCGTCCATCGGCGGTCACGACCGCCAGGCCGTCACCATGGGGGACGGCCTCGATCACGCGCGACTTCAGCTCAGACACAGCCACAGGGTTGCCGCTCTTATCGAGGGTGTAGAGCTGGCCAGCATCGGTTCCCACGACCACCAGCCCCTTCACCACGGTCAGCGCGGTGATGGCGGAGCCGAGATCGCGGCGCCAGCGCAGTTTGGTATCGGCGCCGAAGCAGTAGACGTTGTTGCTGAGCGATCCGGCAAGGATCTCATCGCGACCATCGCCGTCCAGATCGCCCGTCGCTACTTCGCGCACCTCCTCGCCCGTCTGGAACTTCATCCTCAGCTTCCCATCGAAGCTGAGGTAGTGGATATAGCCGTCCCCGCCGCCATACACTGCTCCTCGGGTCTTATCGCCATCGAAGGAGCCGGTCGCGACATCGTAGCAGGCAGGGCCAAAGCTGTAGCCCCACCAGCGCAGGCCGTCGCCACGCAGCGTCGCCGTCGAGTAATACTCGGTGCCGCAAAGCACCTCATCCTTGCCATCGCCATCCAGGTCGGCGACAGCACCCGCGGTCGAGCGGTGGACGCTCTCGTAATTCCACAGCTCGGTGCCATCCGCCTTGAACGCGTAGTAGCGCCAGCTGTTCGCGCCGGCAATCACCTCCGGCTTCCCATCGCCATCAATATCGCCGGTGAGGACCACACCGACGGCTGGATTCTCGCGGTAGAAGGGGAGCTCCTTGCTCCACATCTCCTTCCCGTTATCATCGACGGCCGTGACATGGTGATCGGAGCGCGCGATGATCGCCTCGTCGCGGCCATCCCCATCGAGATCCGCCGCAGCGACATCGTTCAGCTTGCACGGGTACGACACCGTCCAGCGCGTCGAGCCATCCGCGTTCAGCGCGAGCAGGCCTCCCTGCCCGGTGGCCGCGAAGAGACCATCCGGCGCGCCGTTGCCCATCTTCGCCGTGACGATGCGCGTGAACTCATAGGGCACGGCGTCGACGCCTTCCGCCGTCGGACGCCCCTCCACAACGATTTCGGAGAGGTAGATAGCCGATCCCGCCTTCGGCGTGAACTCGATCCGGACGTAACGTGCAGGCGCTTTCCCTGCGTCCACCGCGTAGTTGATCGGCGTCCCGAAGTTGGGATGCGGCCCGGCATCGGTGACGACGCCCACGCGGCGGACATCTGCCTGGAAGTTATCGTTGCTCAGGAAGACCACCGTCTGTTCGGGGAGATAGGATGTCTTCTTGCTAGACGTGGTGGCCCACCACTGTGCCCAGTGCACGCGCTCCACCAGGCAGGGTGCGCCGAGATCGAGCGTGGCTGTCACCTTCTGATCCGGATCCCACATCACGGAGGTCGCCGTCGAGTTCTGGGCATCGCCATCCAACAGCGCCTCGGCCCGGTTGGGGCCGGTGGGACTGAAGACGTTCGCCTTGGCGGGCTCCGGATCCACCGTCAGCTTCACGCCCAGGTTCACGGCGCCGGGTCGGTTCATGTTGCCGGAGAGGATCAGCCGCTCGGGCGCCGGCCGCACAGCCCAGACGACGGGATGCGCGGGGGCCTGACCACCGGCCTGCAGGTTGGGCACGGCCGGCCGCGATGGGATACGCACCAACTGGGGAGCGACCCTGGCCGGTTGGTCGGCGGATGCCCGCGCCTTGGACGCGTGCAGTGTCGTCTTTCCAAGCGCGGCGCGCGTGGCATCGAGTACCGTGACGCCATGCTGGTCCATCGCCCAGACGTGCGCGTCCGTGCTGAGATCGGCCGTCGGCAGCGCCTTCGCCGGGCCCATACCAACGACAAAGACCTCCTTGCCGGTGGAAACTCGCACGGCATCGGTGCCGGCGAGATGGACCATCCTCCAGGGCACCGTATCGCCCGCCGGATTCGAGTGGAGCGCCGTGGCGAAGAGGTAGCTCTCTCCCGCCTTGAGGCGCACGGTCGCGGTCGCGGTCATGCTGCGGACGACCGGCTCGGCGTACGGGTAGCCACGCCAGTTGGTGCCGAGCTCGGGGTCATCCTTGATCGAGACCCGGGGCCCAGGCGCCATCTGAATCCGCAGCGACGGGCCCTGCTGGCGCAGGAGCATGCCATCCGCGGCGGGGACCACCTCGCCCACGCCATGCCAGAGGACGCGAAGCTGATACTCCCCCGCCTCCCTGGCTGTCATCCGATCGAGCACCAGGAATGCCTTGTGCTCTTTCACCCAGACGATCGCCCGGTCCCAATCCACGCCCGAGTAGCCAGAGGCGCGCGACCGGCTATACCCATAGCGCTTCGTCTCGCTGGCACCTACCAGCTCGATGTAGTCGGGGATGGGCGATGCCTGTCCTTCCTTGAAGACGAGAGCCGTATTGTGATACTTCGTCTGCGCCTTGAAGTAGTCGTTATCGGCCAGCCAGATCCGCTCGTGCTGGGTGAGCCGCGGAATGCTGTTGCCATCCAGGTGCTTGTGCCCGCCGTTGCTCAGCCCATCGAGGAGCAAGTAGGCTGCCTTGGGATCGAGCGCCTCGCGGAAGGAGACCTTGTCGAAGCAGCGCTCCAGGGGCGGGCGCTCCTCGGCCTTGAAGGAGTGGTAATACATCGGCTCCAGAGGCCAGACCCGGACGCCATCAAAGCGCGTGGGTCGTTCGCCCTTGTCAGGCCGGTAGAAAGCGTGGGTCTCCATCAGATTCCGGAGCTGGCGCTTGTGGTTCGCTACCCAGGTCGCCGCGGGATCCCCCGTGGCGTAGGCGAACATATCGAGGCACACCAACTCGCTGGTCCAGCATTGCCAGGAGCCGGTATCGCCATAGGGCACCTGATAGCCGAGGTTATCCATGGTGCCGATACAGTAATCGATCACCTTCTGCCCGCTGCCGTTGGTGAAGAGGGCGAAGTAGGGCCGGGCCAGGGCATAGCGCATCTGGTGCCCGTTGGTGAGCCACTGATAGCCGTTGCAGTCCTCGTGCGGCTTGAAGCGCTCTGCCTGCGGGCGGAAAAGGTTATCCGCGATGGCAAGCCATCGGGGTCCTTCCAGAACGTTATAGCCGTTAGAGAAGTAGAGGCCCGCCATGAGCGCCCCCAGGCCGGGGAACGTCTGGTGGTTGTGCGGTACATGATGGGCGCTCGTGCCGACGCTGGGGATAACCGCCTCGGTCAGCCAGCGCGCCATGATCTTGGTGACACGCAGGCGCTCCTCATCCGTGAGCGCGGGGTCTTCCTCAATGGTATCCCAGCCGGAAACGACCAGGACGGAGGGGAAGTCGCTATCGAAGCCCCACGGGCCGCCAAACTTGCGCGGGTCGGCCACGGCGCTCTCGCCATAGAGGTCCCACAGCGCTACGAAGAGCTTCGCCTCCACGCTGTGGCCGGTGAAGCGATACCGGTTGGCGACGTTGGCAAGCACGCCGGCGACCGAGGTGTGCCGGCCCGTCTCCAGGGCCCGGCGGCCCTCGGCGAGCCCCTGCTCCAATCGCTTAGGATCCGGCTTGGAGCTGGCCCAGGCAAACCGCTTCAGGAACTCATCACTGTAGCCACGCTCGAAGAGGCGCGGCAGGACAAGCGCCTGACCCTTCGCCTGTTTTGCGATAATGCCGGCGAATGTCGCGGCGGCGCGCTCCAAACCGGCATCGTCTGTCGCCCCCACGACCACCAGGTTCGTCCCCTTGCCGTAGGGGTCATGGATGGTGTGGACCAGGTAGCCGCCCGGCCCGGGACAGACGCTATCGACCGGCGTCTGATACCGCGCGTAGGGCAGGAGCAGCGCCGGATTCGTATCCACGTTCCCTAGGAGCACCTGCGTCTCTGCCGCTTCGCGCTCGCGGTCGGCGAGCGTCGCCGCCCGAAGGGGGAGCGCTACTCCCGTTTGCGCCTTCACCGCGTCCGAGATGGCCTGCGCCGCCTTGCGCCCGGCCTGGCTCTCAGGGTGGATAATCGTCGCCACCGGCTTCCCATCACGCACCAGCACCGTCTCGCGCACGAGTGGCTTCGGCGCTTTCAGATCCTGGATCGTCTGGATGCGCTCGGCGACACGGATGTTATCGCACAGGAGATCGACGGTCTTCTCGTCCTCCGACGTGCCGATGATCAGCTCGATGGCATCGATGTGACTGGCGACACGATTCTCGACAACCGAGGCCTCCCAGTCCAGGCCATCCGGACTGAAGCCCACCTGGATGGAGAAGGTGCGCCACTCTTTCCGGAGCTGGCCACTCCAGGAAGCGAAACTCCAAGCAGGCTGCTTCTCCCCCCGGTTGTAGAGGCGCACGTAGAACGCCCGGGTCTCCACCGGGAAGTTCGTCCGGGCATCGATGAGAATCCGCCGCTCGCGGAGATCGACCGGCTCCTTCAGCGGGATTCTGACCCCGAAGTACTTATTCCCCTGGGCGGTGGGCGAAGTCCCTTCCAGGTGAAGCGCCCCCTTGCCGTCTGTCGTGTTCCCCTCCCCCGTGACCACCTCGATCTTCGAGGTGACTCCCCGAGGGGTCATAGTCGCGCGCACGCCCTCCGCTGTATCGAGAGGAAGCAAGGGCGCCTCTGCCGCCGATACCGCCGACAGCCCGAATGCCAGAAAAACGATACCTAGAAGAATCATGTCGTTCTCTCCATATGAGACACCCCGAAACGCCGATGCCCGAGGATCTTCATCGCCTAATGGTTCGGCATTCGTTCACCTCCCCCCTGCCTGCCACAAAGCTTTCTGATTGGTTGCCCCGCGCCGTCCTGATCTCCTGCCAGAGCGCGGGTGGGCAGAGCGAAGGAATGCGCGCGCCCAGGGCAGTCGATCCCTCCACCGTGGCAGCGAACGGTGAGAGGGAGCGGAAGGAGGGCACGCGCCTGGTCACGAAGGGGTTTTACGAAAAGGAGGCCTTGCATGCCGATGTTGGAGTCGATCAAGCCACACCCAAGCATTCCGCTGGCGGGCGCCGTGCGCGTTGGCAACATGCTCTATGTCTCCGGGCAGGTGGGTTATCTACCCGGCACGAGCGAGATCGTGCCCGGCGGCGTCGCCGCGCAGACACGCCAGGCGCTCGAGAATATTCGCGCCATTCTGGAGGAGGCCGGCTCGTCGCTGAATCATGTCGTGAAGACGACGGTGATCCTCACGGATGTGCAGCGCGATTTTGCCGTGATGAACCAGGTCTACGCCGAGGTGTTCGGCGATCACCGGCCGGCGCGCACCACCCTGGGCGCCGCTCTCGCCCGCCCGGGCCTCGAAGTCGAGATCGAGTGCATCGCGGTCATCCCGTAATGCTCAGCCCGCACCCGCTGACGGGACAAGGCGCGTCTTCCAAGGGGATATGACAAGGGGTGGCCACCGCGCCCGCTACTGGGGCGCCGGTACCACCCCTTGCTGTTCGGATAGAATCTACCGGCCGATGGGGCGCAGCAGCCAGCGTTTCACGCTGAACAGCATCGCCGTCGCCTTCTCATTCTTCCCGATGAGCTCCACGCTCACCTCATGCGGGCCCGCCCCGAGCTCCACCTGGCCGAAGGAGACGCGCTCGCCGTCGCCATCCACTCCATCGCAATAGCCATCGAAAGGCTGCCCCACCGGCTTGCCATCGAGTAGCACCCGGACGATCCCATAGCTGTGCGCCATGACGAACTCGCCGAGCAGCTCGTAGCGCCCGGGCTTCACCTCTGGGAGCGTGAAGGTGAGCGTCGAGCCGACCTTCGTCCGGCCGATGAACTGGGAACCGAGGTCATCCAGGCGCTTGGTGTAGGTGCCCTCGCTGTGCGTGAAGCGGAGGTCGCGTGCTTCGAAGGCAAGTCCATCGAATGGCGACGGTGACTCGTGCGACAGGACGACGGTTTGCTCCTCCACATCCGTGAAGGGAAGCACCACCACCAGCTTCGCGCTCCCAATGGAGGAGCTGCCATCCTTCTTGTAGGGGTCATGCTGGTACGCCGGCCAACGCAGCGATGCCCCCGGGGGCAGAGTCACCTTCAGGCCGCCGTAGACGAAGTGGTCGCCCACCTTCTCGCGCGCGAGCACCCACTCGTCTGAGCCGAGACGCACCGTTTCGCCCTTTGCCGTGCGCAGCTTGGCAGAACGACGAAGGAGAGGCAGGTGCCCCTCGACGCGCTGGCCGCGCGGGGCACAGTAGGTGACGTGGAGCGCGCCATCTTTCTGAGGGTGAACCGCGACGCTGCACTTCACATCGCCATACGCGAGCGAGAGGATCGAGGCGTCCTTGCCATCCTGGAGCGTGGCCGTATCGGGCGTCCAGCGTAGGTCAATCTCGGGGACGAATTGGGGCGATTCGTCGCCCGGGGTGTGCCGCAGCAGCGACGGGTCGCCCACCGTGAAGGTGGACCAGTAGGGCTGGAGCTTGGTGTTGCCGCCGCCGGCCACCAGACCCAGGGCATCGTGGTAGAGATCGACCAGGTTGTGCCGGTCCTGGATCCAGCGGTTGTTTATCGGCTTGCATGCATATCCCGAGAGCGCCCATTGCCAGGGCTTGGCCCGCCGGATGAGCGCGTCGCCATCTCCCAGAATCGTGCTCCCCTCGTCGCGTTCCGCGGTCGGGGGGATCCCCGTGCCGCTGCCCCCATAGAGGAGCATCGTCGCCGCGTAGTCGGCAGACGCCAGGCGCTTGCCGCCTTCGGCATAGAGCGCCAGCTGTTTCAGAAGAAACCCGCGGCCCTCAGGCGTCCAGCTCAGGCCGACGTTGCCCGTATTGATGCCCCGGTGGTAGATCTGGCGCTCGTCGATGCACGCCACGGAGGAACCATCCGGCCAGAGGACGCTCGCGTGAAAACGCGCCGCGCGCCGCAAGGCGTCCAGGACCACCGGATCCTTCGAGAAGTGATAATAGATCCCGAGGGCTTCGACGTACACCGCGTTGTAGCCGATGACCGGCCCGAAATGCTCCGACCAGAAGCCCACCGGATCCTGTTTCTGGACCACCCGGGCCATGAATTGGCGGGCTGCCTGCTGCCACTCCTCGTTGTTGAAGCAGACGCCCGCGATCATGAGCGCCATGGCATGGTGGGTGGGGATGTTGTGGATGCCGCCACCGGCGTACTTCCGGATCCCCTTGAAGCCAAGCAGCAAGCCCCGTTCCCACTTCTCGCGCGTGGGCTGGGGCAATGCGTCACGCACCAGGGCATAGGCGCGGATCCACCGGCTGTAGGTCCAGGGCATGTGGATCTGCCCCCACGTGGAGTTATCCTTCTTGCGGAAGGTCCACATCCCGGCAGGATCCATCTCATCGACCAACACCTCGCCGCCCTTGGCAATCGCCTGGAGGAGCTTCTCGTCATGGTACCAGGGGTTGGCGGGATCCTTGATCGCCCAGGCCGCTGCCAGGGGAAAGATCACGTTCTGGTCCGTGCAGATCCATGGCTCGGTCCCGAAGCGCCCGGTCTCCGGGTGGTAGGTATCCAGGATCTTCGGCACCTCTTCCACGAGGCTCTTGAGAAGGTACTCGCGTGGGGGCCATTCCTGCCACGGCGAAGCCGCGGCGTCCACGGTAGCGCCAAACAACAGTACGGCGATGAGAGCGGAGATCTGCAGCATCGTTCCGTCCCTTCAGGACATGAGGGAAAGGAGCTTTCCTGGATCACCCGTCGGTGGTCAGCACGCGAGTACGCGAACCGGGTGGAATCTCCCCTGGGGGTAGGCCTGTCCATTCCCCACCATTCCAGGGGCGCGTGACCGCGGCGCTACGGTAGATCTTCCCGATGTTCCTCACGCGCGGCAGGATCTTCACCACTACCATGAAGACCACATAGGCGACGACAATGGCAACCACGACCACGGTGCCCGTAGTCATCCATCCCTCGGGCTGCCACCAGACACTTTTCGTCTTCTTGTCTCTTGGGCTCGGCATTAGTTTAGTATACTGGGCGCATGACCAGCCCGCTCAAGAGCTTCGGGAAGAAGTAGGTGGATTTCTGAGGCATCTTCTCGCCCGCGAGCGCCACTTCCTTCACCGCCTCCGGTGGCGTTGGGTTCAGGAAGAGCGCCGCCTGGAACTCGCCTGCTTCCACCTGGCGCACGCATTGCGCCGCGTCTTTCAGATAGCCGATCTGGCCGGACTGCATCGCCTGCTCGGAGGAAACCCCGAGGAGATGCTCAATGATGATGCCATGCAGAAGCGCCACGTCCAGCTGGCGCCACGCAGGCGCGCGCACCGGATCCAGGAGCGCGTCCGCCCGTTCTGGCGCGGTGAGGCGCAGGAGATGGAAGCCTTCGTCGGCGTGGAAGACGCCGAAAGCGTGCCGGCCAGCTGCCTGCTCATCGCGCATGCACGCCAGGAGCTCGCTCAGATCCCCTGCGGGCTCCACGGCAAAGAGATCGCGCGCCCGCTCCAGGAAGGTGTTCAGTTGGGCCGGCGCCACTTCGCGTACCACGCGATGGGTGGGGAGCACCGTGATACCGGGGCTCTCCAGGGCGGCGATAGCTACCAGGGTCCAGTCCCACGGGCCGGGCCGATTGCCATTGGCAGCGCGCACCTCGTCGCGATAGCGGAGCGCCGTCTCATAGCGATGGTGGCCATCGGCGATGAAGAGAGGCTTCTCCTGCAGGAAGGCACGCGCAGCGGCGGCGATGGAGGGGTCGGTCTCCACCCACAGCCGGTGGCGTACGCCCCAGATATCGGTGGCGCTACCGAGGGGCGGGCGCGCGGTTCGCTCGGCGCAGAGCTGCTCGAGCACCGCGTTTGGATCGGAGACGAGACAGAAGACGCCGCTCAGGTTGGTCCGGGTGGCCCGGAGAAGGCGCAAGCGGTCCTCCTTTGGGCCAGAAAGCGTCGCCTCGTGGGGAAGCACGCCCCCTGCACCAAGAGGTTCCAGGCGCAGCTGGCAGTAGAGAATGGTCAGCGCACGGAAGGCCCCCTCGGCATCCTCGTACTCCATGCGGCAGAGATAGAGCGCGGGATCCTTCTCGCGCAGCAGCACGCCATCCCTCAGCCACTCCTCGAGGCACGCAGCAGCGCGCGTGTAGCGGTTCTGACCATCATCGCCCGGCAGCTCTTTCCCGAGAATGAGCCGGACCACGTTGGCAGGATGCCGCTCGTAGAGCGCCGCCTGCTCATCGGGCGTGATCACGTCGTAGGGGGGCGCAACCACCTGCTGGAGCCCGCCCACTTGCGGGAGATTATAGCGCAGACCTGCGAATGGTGCGATATCTGCCATCAAGCCTTCCTTGCATCAAGATTGAAACTGCCGCCTGGCCCAAAGTATATCGGGTCAATCGGCTGCGCCTTGCTCCACCACCGCGTGCTCGAGGATCTCCACCTGCAGCTCCAGGTTGCGCAGGCCCTCGGCCCCCGAGATGAGCGGCTCGCCCTCGCCTCGCACGGCACGGACGAACGCCTCGATACTCATCAGGAGCAGATCAGGGTACTCCCGCTCCTCATCTCCGTGGCTCAGATAGGTATGGAACACCCCCTCGGGGTTGTTGCGTCCCTCGTAGTCCAGCAAGAAGCCGTTGACTCCGAAGCGGCGTTCCAGCTTCCCCTCGGGCACGTTGCCGAGCCGGATAGAGCAGTCGCAGACGTTGCCATTGGCCGCCACACATCGGAAATCAGCCACCACCTCTTTGCGGCGCAGGACGCAGTGGATGCTCCCCGGCTCGATGTGGACGCCGGGGCTCCATTTCACGATCAGACTGAGCGGGTGAGACCCAAGGTCAATCCAGATATCCCTATATTCGGCGCCACCGCCTCGCCCGCGCGATTGCATCACGGCCTCGTAGCGGCTCGGACGGTCGAGCGGGCCGCGCACCTGCGCATACCACTCCATGTAGGCCGGCAGCCCCGCGACATATTGCGCATTCATGGCCAGCAGCACCTGCTTCTTCTCGGCTGCAGCGACCATGCGCCGCGCATCCAGCAAGATCTCCGCGAGCGGCTTTTCTTCATCCCACGCGAGTGGCTTCTCGCAGAGAATCGCCACCCCGGCATCGACCGCCTGGAGCACATGCTGACAGTGGAGAGCATGGGGCGAGCAGACGCTCACCGCCACGGGGCGTGTCTCGGAGATAAGGCGCTCGAAATCAGTATATCCCGGGATCGTCACCCCGAGCATCTCGTGCAGCGCTGCCTGCGTGCGCCCGACACTCTCCTCGCTCGAACCGAGGAAACCGACGACGCGGCAACCCGCCGCCTGGTACCACTTCGCATGTTGGCGACCGATCCGTCCAGCGCCAATAATGGCAACTGGCAGCGACTCATTCATCAGGCACCCCTTCCAGCTCGAGACTGATCCCATCATCCTGAACCCCGAGGTGCAGGAGCAATTCGCTCTCAAGCGCCTCAAACCGGACTCCAATGGTGGATCTATACAGCGTGAACTACACCGCGTTGTCAAGGATGTGGCGCATCGCGGCGTGTTGCGGCAACGGCGAGATCGTTGGCGCGCTCATTCCCGGGATCTCCAGCATGCCCGGCCACTTTCACCATCCGGAAGCTGCGGCACTCCGCGATGAGTGCGCGGGTCTCCTGGATAAGCTCCACGTTCGCTTTCGGTTTCCAATCGGCCGTCAGGGAACCGATCGCATAGGCGCTATCGGAATAGACGACCACGTCCGCCTCGGCGCGGTTCTTGATCCGCAGCAGGCCCTCACGCACGGCGATCAGCTCCGCCTGTTGGTTGGTGGCATCCCCCAGCGGGATCGAATACTCCTTTTGGAACCTTCCCGAGCGTGCCACAATTCCTGCGCCCGCGCGGCGTTCCCGGCCACGCTTGTGGTTGCCGCTGCTCGCGCCATCCACCCACAACTCGACGCGCACAAAGAGCTCCCGTCCTCGTTACTTGGCTGACCGTCCCCCCTTCCCCATTCCACGACCAAGCCAGTGAATCCTTCAGGGGGCGTCGCTGGGACGGGACTTCCCCTACCCCGGGCTGCCCGCGCGCTGGCGGTCACGCGCTTGGCTTGACCATACCAGAGTGTTATACTGGGGTGTGTGGCACGCTCCTTGCTGGAAGACAGGAGCGCCACTAATGATAGCTGGACGGCGGCGTTGTAGTCCGAGTGTGGTGCTTCAACCGCCGTCGGGGCTAGATCGGAGTTTCGCCTTCTACCGACCTGTAGCCTTGGCCAACCGTACGTCTAGCGTAGAACCGGGGCATCCTCTCTTCGGCCTTCGACCATTTCGTTTCTAGGCCATCCGCACCATGCGTGAGAGCTGTTCCCCAGGGTAGCAGGTGCGCCAGTGCCTGGAGGCATTTCCCTGCCTCGTGAACACGACGGTGAGGGAAAAGGCAGCGCGCACCTTTGGGTGGGAGCCTTCTCTCAATTCAGTGCATCAGTCATCTGAATCGTACCCCCATCCAGTTGCCGCAGTCGGCAGACGTGCGCATTACCATTACGGCTCATCAGTAGATCCGTGTCGCCCGAATAGACAGCCCCGCCACCTGCCCGCTGATGGCGTGTCCCCATGCCTGGCACCATCGTTAGCACGGGTGGTCTGTCGAGCGGCCGGTGTAGAGGAATGGAATCGGGAGCATTCCGTTTACGGTGGATAATCAATATCTGTTGACGTTGGCGGAAGTCGGCGTGAGTGGCTTCGGGCTTCTCTCTTGGCTTCTGGCCCGAGGGTGGGCAGCGCTCTCGTTCGCGACCGTTCGGACTATGGTGCCGTGGCAGTTCCTGTGCGCCCTCACAGTGGCAGCGGCCAGAGAGGCCGGCTGCTGGCGTGAACTGGGCATCCTCCCGGTGGGGCGCCCGGCAGCCGAGGGAATACCATGACGGCTGGCGCCCCCAGAGACAGCGATTCGCCCGTCGGTCCAGACATGGAAAGCGTGGCCACCAGGGAGACGCCATCGCAGGAGGCCACAAACGGAGCGCAGCAGGAGGCCCAATCCGATCGTACCACGCAGCTTGCCACTGAGCCCACCGGAAGCCTCAAAGAGCAGTCGGTGCGCGGCGGGGCGACGGTCTTCGCATCCCAGGCAGTTCTCCAGTGTCTCTCCATCGGCTCATCTATGGTCTTGGCCCGCTTGCTGGCGCCAAGCGACTTCGGCCTTCTGGCGATGGTCACCGCGGTCACCGGCTTCGCAGCCATCTTTCGCGATATGGGCCTGTCGATGTCGACGGTCCAGCGCCAGACCATCACGCATGCCCAGGTCAGCACGCTCTTTTGGATCAACGTGGCGGTTGGGTGCGGGCTCGCACTGGTACTCTCGGCGGCCGCGCCTCTCGTTGCGAAGTTCTATGGCCGGCCAGAACTGCTTACAATCACCTTAGCGATTGCCCCAACGTTCGTGTTCTCCTCCCTGGGGATCCAGCACGGGGCACTTCTCCGGCGCCAGATGCGCTTTGCGGCCGTCGCATCCGTCCAGATTGCATCCACCAGCATCGGCATCGCGGTCGCGATCCTCTTCGCGCTGATTGGCCTGCGCTACTGGGCGCTGGTAGCCCAAATGCTCGCAGACTCTCTCGTAAACGCCGCCGGACTGTGGCTTGCATCCGGCTGGCGCCCCGGCCCCCCATCCAGGCGTGCCGGCACCCGAGGCATGCTCAGTTTTGGCGCCAACATCACGGCGTTTGAGGTGGTGAACTACTTCTCGCGGAACCTGGATAACATCCTCATCGGGCGCATGCATGGTTCCACGGCGCTCGGTTTCTACAGCAAGGCGTATAGCCTCCTCATGCTGCCGATCAACAACGTCCGCGGGCCGATGACCACGGTGGCACTGCCAGCGCTCAGCCGACTGGTCTCCTCCCCAGAGCGCTACCGTGCCTATTATCTGGAGATGCTCTCCATTATCGCCTTCCTATCCATGCCGCTGGTCACGCTTCTGTTCGTGTGCTCGGAGGGTCTGATCCAGTTGGTCCTGGGGAGCAAGTGGGACGCCGCATCGCCGCTCTTTCGATTGCTGGCAATCACCGCGTTCATCCAGCCTGCCGCGAGCACGTGGGGCGCGGTCCTCGTTTCCAGCGGCCAGGGAGCACGCTATTTCCGCTGGGGCGCCTTCAATGCGGCCGCGACGTCGCTAGCCTTTCTCATTGGAGTGCGCTGGGGCGCGGCTGGTGTCGCGATCGCCTACGCCATTGTCAACTATCTTCTCCTTTACCCTTCTTTCTGGTATTGCTTCCGGAACACGCCGGTCAAGCCGGGCGACTTCTTCCTTGGTATATGGCGCCCGGCCGTTGCCAGCCTGCTGATGGGCCTGGCCCTCTATCGAGGCTACTCATGCCTGGCTGCGTGGCCCGATATAGCGGCAGTTCCCGCATGCTGTTTGGCGGGAGTGGTGTTGTACCTGATCATCTGGATGCTCTTGCCAGGCGGAATGAGTTCCTTGCGACAGCATCTGCCTTACATGACGCTCATCTTTCGGGGAGCGAAACGGTCTGGAACGACATAGGTGCATCATCCAATTCACACTCTTCTGAGGGGCGCCGGCTTCGTCAACCGGCGTGGTAAGGCAATATCGCGCTGCCACCAGGCTGCCGAGCTGGTCTGTTGGTGGATGGCGCGGGCGCCCCAACAAGCACGGTTCCAAATTCTATCTAACTGCTCCAGAGGTTTTCTGCCATGCCATGTTTCTCAGTTATCATCCCAGCCTATAACCGCGCGCGCTTCCTGCCGGAATGCCTGGAGAGCGTGCTGGCGCAGACCTTCACTGACTGGGAATGTATCATCGTGGATGACGGCTCGACCGATGGCACGCGCGAGTTGGTAGCAGAGTACGTCCGGCGCGATAGCCGCTTCCGCTACCACTGGCAGGAGAATGCCGGCGCGTCCGCAGCACGAAACGCGGGAATCGAGCGCGCCAGAGGCGAGTGGATCGCATTTCTAGATTCGGATGACTGGTACTACCCGGATGCGCTGGCCCACTTCCACGCGGCCGCCAGTAGGTTCGCCGAGGTTCAGATCGTATGCGGGTATCTCGACTGTCATATCGCCGCCAGAGATGAGCCGGCCATCTCCGTGGCCGATGCGTTTCACGCGATGACGTACTTCCGTGAAGGGATTCCGCCCCTCTCCATGTCCAGCGCTGCTGTCACGCCTCGCGTAATTGCCGAGGCCGGCGGGTTCTCTTCCGCGTATGGCACGGCCGAGGACACGGAGTTCTGGATCCGGGCGACCGCGCGCTTCGAAGTGGCC
>ERZ795060.2129-NODE-2129-length-20832-cov-5.685806_pt1 | contig 20832 bp, 19 predicted proteins | sample MGYA00375144_ERZ795060 | MGnify/ENA primary metagenome ERZ795060 (study PRJEB30189, sample SAMN05720157) | activated sludge metagenome | isolation source: anaerobic digester from wastewater treatment plant | place: Japan | collected 2015-05-15 ...
TTGACTTAATCCATTATCCCACAAAGAATTATATTGATTTTAAAGTCTATAAGTTTGGTTTTAGTTTTTTTCAAACTCATATGCTCCTATATCCCATTTAGAACCAGATGGTCTTTTTATGCCATCTTTATCTTTTGGGTCTATCCAGTCCTTTATTTCAGTTCCTCTATCAATTGCTGGACTATCTGGAAGAAGATGAAAATCCTTTTTTTCAAAATTTACAAATTTAGGGTCTCCTCCATTTATTCCATTTTTTTCAACTTTTGAAAATTCATTTTTAGGAGCATAATTTGCATCTTTTGTCTTTGTCACATAATTAAAATCTGCCTGAAAATCCTTTATTTCTTCCTTTGGTTTATCAGCAAAATGATACCATCCAATTTCGTCACTGTCAGGATAAGACCCTCCTCCAATAAAAATGTTATTGAAAATTCTTGCCCGATGACCTCCCACCTCAAATTCACCCTTTTTTTCATAATATCTGAAAAGTAACGGTCCTGCTGTATTTCTTCCACAGTTTACAAAAGTATTGTTATAGAATTTAACTCCTGGAATACCAATCTGTGCAACTCCTCCTATATTGTAAAAAATATTATTTCTGAAAGTCCAGTCCCTTAAATCTGAATATCCATAACTTAAAAGCATAGCAATAGAACCTGTAGAGTCATGGAAATAATTATTTTCAACAAGAATATCATAAGAAATTTCTCTGTTGTTATCATATATCTGAAAAAAGTCAGCATGCCAGCCGGTTTCTCTTAAATCATAAACTTCATTATTCCTTATTATATGTCCTTTACCAAAAATTCTCCACACATCTCCTTCTCCATTATAAATAACATTATTTTCAAAAATACAATTACTTGATTTTGTTCCAGTACAATTTAAAACAACCTTTCCAAAATTCCTCATAATATTATTTCTGACTATACAACCTGTTGAATCAGGATGAGAAGTTGGATGAAATGAAATGCTAACTCCATAACCTTCTAAAATACAGTTCTGAACAATATTATAATCTCCTGAAATACTCACTCCTCCTGATAAATAAAAGTTTTCAATAATTATGTAGTTTGCTTTTCTTGGAGCCCATCCTCCAATTTGAAAACTTATGGTTTTGATTTCTTCAACCTTTCCTTCTCCTTTAAATTTAATATATTTTTCAGGTTGTCCACTTTTTAAAATATTCACTTTTTCATTATATTCACCGGGTAAAACTAAAACTGTATCACCGGGATTAACAACATTTGCTGCTTTTTGAATTGTCCTGAACGGTTTTTCTTTTGTACCAGGGTTTTCGTCACTTCCATTGATACTTACATAATATACCTCTGAAAAAGAAATTTTTAAAAGTAATATTAAAAATAAATAAATCTTTTTCATTTTTTACTTCCATTTCTTTTCTATTTCACCTCCTAAATATGTTTTTTTCATTTTTTCATTATAAACTTTATCCAGGTCTTCTGATAACAACGGTAAATCTCTTTTCCCGTCTCCATCAAAATCATAATTTTTTATATTCTTAAAATTTATTTTACTTCCAGGAGTTTGATTTTCATAAAGAACTTTTTTTACAGGGCTTTCATCTTTAAACTCAAAATTATACTCAAAATTATCATTTCTTCCCCAGTTGCAGACCATCACAATTCTGAAAGGGACTTTTTCAAGTTTTGGAGAAATTTTAATGTATTTTCCTTCTTTTGCAATCACTTTTCTGGGTATTCCGTCAAAATTAATCTCTACAAAATCTCCTTCATTTATTAAATCTGTCTGACTTACTATACAAATTTTTTCTTCATCTGATAGAGTTGGTTCAACAATATGAAAGGACTTTGGAAAATTTTTAAACATTGGATTGGAATATAAAGAATTTAAATCTTTCTGAGTATCTTTTTTATATACTTCAAATTGACTTAATTTATACCATTTGCCTGATGCTGCAATAACAGTTGGATTCTGTATTTCACAATTCCAGAAAATATTATAATCACCTTCATATTCATTTACATTAATTCCATAAATAGCACCTGGATGACCTGTAATAAAGATATTTCCCTTAACATCATATTTTTTTCCTGTAAAACTAATACTTCCATATTGAGAAAGAACTACAGTATTAAAATACATTTTCACATTATCTGTATTCTGATGCCCAAAAATTAAAGAGTATGCACCTGCCCCCATAATTATATTATTTTTTAATTCAACATCATATGTTTCCTCCATCATTATGGACTGTCCTCCACAAATAAGTAAATTATCTTCAATTTTTAAATTCTTTACATTTCTGTATGTCTGCATATTATCAGGATGTCCATAAAGAATATGATGGTGAATGTAGTTTCCCTTTACCAAAACATTTTCTGAATTCCATGAAACAATCAGACCATCAATATTGTTGAAAGCAATCTCATTATTTAAAATTTCAATATCAGAAGAATTTCCGACTGATATACCATTACCATTAAAAAGTACTATATTTTTCATTATTTTTGTATTTTTGCTTCTGTTAACATATAAGCCAACATTTTTATTGTTATATATAATGCAGTTTTTAATGGTTATATTTTCACTGTTATCAATCCATAAGCCATTTGTATTACTTCCACATATTTCAATTCCATCAATTTCAACATTTTTTACTCTGCTCAAAATTAAAATTCTATCTTCTTTTCCCGTTGTTTCAATAAAATTCAGTTCCTTTTCATTTTGAGGCCAAATATAAACAACATATCTATCATTTTCTTTTTCAATTGCCCACTGACCGGGTGAAGTAATAAAATTTGGACTATGCTGAAGATAAAATAAATCCTTTTCAGTTAATTTCAGATATGGTTGTTTTGCAAATTCAAAAAAACCTTCTTCTTTATTAAAATTTATTACAGGACATGTGAAAAAACCGTTGACTGTTGAATTGAGAATTCTTACTTCAAAATTTTTCACATCTTTTAAATTTTTTATTTCAGAATTATAAATTCTGTAAATATCACCTTTTTCTTCAAATTTCTCAACTTTAAACCAGTTTTTTTCTGGATATCTTGCAATTTCAATTCTCTTATTTTCTATGAATAATTCATCAATTTCTCTGTTCAGATATGTTTTCCAGATATTTTTTTCAAACTTTTCCCATCCTTTAATTTTTTCATAACCAGAAATTATAACTCTTCCCTCACCCTTTATTTTAATTCCTGATTTTGGTTGAACAGTTTCTCTATAAATCCCCTGTTTAATTATAATCTCATCTCCTTCTTTTGATATTTTTATTGCATCTGATATTTTCTTGAAAGGAAATTCTTTTGTCCCTGTTTCTTTATCCTTCTTGGAACTACAATCAACCCAGATTGTTTCTGCTTCTAAACAAAAAATAAACATAAAAAGAATTAAAAAAATTTTTTTGACCATATTCTTCCTCCACTTTAAAGATAACTTTTTCTGAATTTAACAGGTGATACTCTTTTAATTTTTTTAAAAACTCTTGAAAAATAATTAAAATCATAAAACCCACACATTCCGGCTATTTTTGAAACAGGAAGTTTTGTCTCAACAAGTAATTTAGAAGCATATTCAATTTTTTTAATATTTACAAATTTTGTAAAACTTATATCATAAATTTTCTTTACAAGTTTTCTCACATAAACCTCTGAAATTCCAAGATATTCTGCAGTTTTCTTTATTTTAATCTCACTCCCTATATTTTCTTCAATGTATTTCTCTAATTTTTCCATGTATTCAGTTGTTTTTTCAGGAGTTTTAGTTGAGGTTTCAAAAATCATATTCAAAATTTTTAAAAGAAAAGAAAAATTTGGTTTACCATTAATTATAGAGGGTATCATTTTTTTTATTGTTTTAATATTTTCTTTCCCCCCTCTGTAAATATATGTTTTTTTAAAAAAATCAGTAAATGTTTCATCTGCAATTTTCTGACCCAATTTAAATCTCAAAGATAAAATTTCAGCAGGTTTATTTAAAGTAGATTTAAAAAAATGAACCCTTTTTTCTGGAATAAGTATGAAGGTACCCGGTAATATTTTATATTTTTTATTTTCAACAGTTTCAATCCCTTTGCCTGAGATAAAAAAAAGTAATTGATTTTCTTCATGAAAATGAGGTGCTTCAATTCCTGTTTCAAAACTTAAATGGATGAATTTAATTTCAATTGCTGTATTAAGTTCTACCATTTTTCATATAATTCTTTACAATTTCTTTTATTGTTTTTTCAACTTCTTTCACAGGACAACTATTTGCTTCATGTCCTCCTTCAGAGAGTATTTTGTCTGTAGAGATATAACCAATATAATCGTTTGTATAACCTGCAACAATTGTGACAGGGTATTTTGATTTTTTCTTTATATCAAGCCCTATTTCTACAACAGGTTCCCCTGGTAATGTAATAAAGATGATTTTTTCTCCTATTTTTAATATCTGCATTTCTGTCTCTAAAATTCCTGTTCCATCTTTTTTTATAAATACTACCTTTTTTCTATCAAAGTGAAAATCATTTACCTCAAGATTATGAAAATTTTCTTTACACTTTAAAATCTGTTCTCCAATAGTTTCACCTGTCTTTTTCGCAACTTCAAAATTATCGGTAATACATATCCTCGGATTAATATTTCCACTGGCTCCTGTGATATAAACGAGGTTTTCAAGATTTAAATTATTTTCAAGGAAACTTCTCAGATATCCCACAAAATCGGCACTTGCATAATAATTTGAAGGACCTAAAACAACTGGATGGCATGCATAATTAACAATTAAACTTTTTAAATCCCCATTCTTTTTGAAAAATCCTATACATATTACTTCTTCATCAACTATTCCTGTATGTTTTTTTTCAATATCCTGCCATTCATTTTTTGCTTTTCCATCTATAACAACTCTTCTATTATGAGAAATATCAACTTCTGTTTTTGTCCATTTTAAATTAACTTCTTCAATGTTTTTAAATCCATCTTCAATACCCTTTAATATCTTTCTTTCAATTTCATTTAAAAACTCCTTATCTGCTCCAAATTTTCTACCAACTGTGATAACACTTGAATGAGTATGTGTACAGCAAATCATTATATTATCAAAAGGTATTTTAAATTCTTTTTCAACTTTCTCCCTGATTTTTTCAGTAAAGGGAAGTTCTATCCCGAGAATATCAAGAGAAACTAAACAACCAAAATTTTTATCATTTTTCAAAATTATTCCATTTGCTTCAATATCTCCTTTGCTTCCTTTGCAAAATCTTGTTTCTGTATTCGGATAACCTGCAAGTTTACTTCCTTCTTCTATTTTAAGTTTTTCCTTAAATGTACCTATTTTAAGTCCCATATTTTTCTATTTCCTCAATAATACCAAGAGCAATTTTTTTACCTATTTTTTTATAGTCCTCTTTTTTCATCAAACAATTACGACAGATGCAATACGGTGTTTCCATTGAAAGAGAAGGAATTTTAATATTATTTCTTATAAAATCAGAAAAATGAGGTGTTTCCCATCTGCTCTTATAATTTATAGACCTGATATAATTTTCAGACATATATTTCCCAACTTTTTTTGCAATTTTTTCAGTCATCTCTTTCTCAATTTTATACATTTTTTTATCTTTTTCAAAAGGTGTAATGAAAAAATATGCACCATCTATTTCACATGCACCAGGAGCATGAAAATCAATTGCAAGAAATGGAATACATCTTTCCTTCCATCTCATTATATCTCTCTGAATTACAAGTGTTTCGTGTCTCATAGGAGGAAATCCCCATGCACGATTTAAATCATAAGGAAAATTATCCTTACCATAATAACCATTTTCAATCCCATCTATATTTGAAAGAGGAACTGCCCACACAATTAAATTTTTATAGTTTATTTTGGAAAGATACCTCAGAAAACCATCTAAAACCCAACTTCCAGGCGTTTCACCGGAATGCTGTCTTGCCATTAAATAAACCCCCTTCTTTTTAATATCTCCATAACTATTACTTAATCTTATCATTTCTCTTTCTTCCTGACTTATTCCAATCACATCTTTTTTCCAGTAACCCTTACTTTCTTTAATAATTTCATCTATTTCTTTTTTTCCGTATGGATAACAGAAAGCAATCTCAAATTTTTCACTCATAATATTTACATTCCATGATACATGTTTTCTACCATCCTCAAATTCAATTAATTCTGGCTTTGATAATCTTTCCCAGTCCTTTTTTTCAAATTTTATTACAGGTCTGAGGTTTTCAGGTCTATCTCCGCCAAGCATATTGCCTGTGTTTTTGAGAATAAGTTTTAGTTTTTTTATTCCTTTGGATTTTACTTTAAAGTAGAACCAGAGGCATTCAGGACCACCCTTAGGAGATGGTGAAAAACTGATTATGGGTATTTCTTTTTCCTCTATTTCTATATCACAGACATTAGCCATTGGAAAATCTTTTATAATTTTTATTTCTCTTTTCATTTTTCATCTTTTTCAAAAAAGTTTAACCCTTTCTGATATAATTTTAAACTTTTCAAAAGAATATGTAAAAAATTTCCTATAAGCAAAACAAAAATAATCAGTTCCATCCAGTTTCCCATTTTTTACATACCTATGCCAGAGACATCCATTATTGCATATAAAATTCCATTCACATTTTTTGCATTTTTCTATCTGTATTTCTTTCATTGCACCAAATTTTTTGAGTTTTTCATATATTATATCAAGTTCATCAAAAAAAATATTTCCAAGTTTAAAATCAGTATTTACAAAAAAATCACATGGATAAACATCTCCATTATGTTCAACAACAAGATATTCTCCACATCTTTTCTTTAAAGTACAAGCAGATGGTTCAATTCCTTTTATAATCTCAATAATATTATCAAAAAACCTAATTGAAACATAAGGAAAACCATTATTCCACCATAAATCAAAAATCCTGCATAAAAAATTTGAATATGTTGAAGGAGTTATTGAAAATTTACTTATTTTATCTTTTTTTCTATCTGTTGCAGGTATAAACTGTAAATATTTAAAACCCTTTTTAACAAAAAATTCAAAAATCTTTTCAGGGTATTTACCTGTTTCTTCTCCAATTGTGGAAAGGATATTAAACTGAACTCCATTTCTTTCCAGTTTATTTATATTTTCCATCACTTTTTTAAATGTTTTTTTTCCATCTTTATATCCTCTGTAAAAATTATGTATTTCTTCAGGTCCATCTAAACTTATACCAACAAAAACATTATATCTTTTAAAAAATTCAATCCACTTATCATCTATCAAAATCCCGTTTGTTTGAATTGTATTTCCAACTATTTGTCCTGTTTTACCATATTTTTTCTGAAATTCAACAACATTATAATAAAACTCAATTCCTGCAATTAAAGGTTCTCCACCCTGCCAGCAGAAAAATATATTTTTTCCTTCAGAATAATCCATAAATTTTTTTATAAAAAATTCAAGTGTTTTTAAATCCATTATCTTTGCTTCTGGATATATCTGTTTTGTTTTTTTGTAAAAGCAGTAAGAACAGTCAAGATTACATAGATAAGAAGTTGGTTTAACAAGAAGTTCAATTTTATCCATTTTTCACAGGTAATTTTGCTTTTGTATCTTTCAGATAATGGTCAAGGAGTTCTTTTAAGAGTTTAAAGTTTTTTGTTTTTTTATCCGTAAGGTCATTCTTTTCTTCTCTATCTTCATTTAGATTAAAAAGAAGATACTTCTCATATTCATAAGAATATATGAGTTTCCAGTTATCGTAAATCACAGAAGAGGAAGGAGTACCACCCTGATTTCCATAATGTGGCCAGTGAAAAAAAAGACCATTTCTTTTTAAATCTTCTCCTCTTAAAACAGGTAAAATACTTATCCCATCTTTATGCTGATGCGGAGACAGAGGCAATCCAGTTATATCAAGTATTGTCGGATAAAAATCAGTTGAAACTACAGGAAAATCACATTTTTGTTTTTTTATTCCGGGTATCCTCATTATTAAAGAAACCCTTATTCCTCCTTCCTCAATCCATCCTTTTCCTTCTCTTAAAGGTAAATTACATGTAGGTGAACCTTCAGCAGTTGAAAGTCCTCCATTATCTGATGTAAAAATTATTACTGTATTTTCATATTTTCCTGTTTCTTTCAATGTTTCTATTACTCTTCCTATATTTTCATCAAGATTTTCTATCATCCCAGCATAAAAAGGGTCTGATTGAATTATCCTTCTTATTATCTTTAAATGTTTCTTATGCTCGCATGGGAAATTTTCTCCTTCAATAAAAGGATTTATTTTATCAAGTTTCAATTTCTTTGCCTTTTCTCTGTATTTCTGGATATATTTTTCAGGAACCTGAATTGGAACATGAACAGCATAATGGGATAAAAACATAAAAAATGGTTCTTCTGTTTCTTTAATTATTTTTACTGCTTCATCTGTAAGTCGGTCTGTTAAATATTCTCCTTCAGGTCCATCTTCAAGTGTCGGAATTTTATAAGGTGAGAAATATCCATAGTGAGGCATTCCCCAGGAACAACCACCTATATTTTTATCATATCCATGATTTTCAGGAAAATATGGTCTATCTCCAAGGTGCCATTTTCCTATATAATAAGTTTTATATCCAAATTTTTTTAAATATTTTGCAATTGTCTCTTCTTCAAATGGTAAATACTCAAGATTTTCAGGTGGTAAAAGTTTTCCTCTATCCCTTCCTCCGATATAGTTTGTTATACCTAATCTTGCAGGATATTTACCTGTCTGGATACTTGCTCTTGTAGGAGAACATACAGGACTTGCTGAATAAGCATTTGTAAATATAATTCCTTCTTCCGCAATTTTATCAATATTTGGTGTTTCATAAAATTCACTGCCATAAATACTTAAATCCTTCCATCCAAGGTCATCAATTAAAATAAAAAGAATATTTAATTTTTTCATTCTATTGAAGAGGATGCAAGTTCATATTCACCCTGTATACCTTTTATTACCTTTGATTTTTTTTCAAAGAATACAGAACCAAATTTATTCAAAAGTTCTTTTGCTATATCAGGATGTTTATCTATTAAATTTACTCTTTCTTTCGGGTCATCTTTCAAATTAAAAAGCATATCAATTTCTTCATCAGGTGTATAAACAAAACTCCATTCTTTATTTCTGATACATCTGTAAATTCCTCTCTTATATCCACATATTACTGCATCTCTATGTTTATCTATATCACCTTTAATTACTGAAAAGAAACTTTTACCAGAAAGACATACATTATTTCCTTCAAAACCAAGAATTTCAAGAATTGTAGGAAGAACATCAGGGAATTGAATTAATGCATCAATTTTTCCTTTATATAACTCTTCTGGAAATTTCATTATAAATGGGACCTTTAATAATTCACTGTACATCCTGTCAGAACCCTTTAAAAATTTTCCGTGGTCAGCAAGTGGATGTCCATGGTCAGCAGTAAGAACAATTAAAGAGTCCTCGTAAAAATTCAATCTTTCAAGTTCTTTAAATAAATATCCAAAACAGTAATCAACAAAACTTACTTCACCTGCATAAAGACCTCTTATAAAATCAATTTCTTCTTCCGTAGCCCAGTTTTTTGCTTCTCCACCCATAGGCATAATCAATCTTTTACCTTTATATTTTTTAGAAGTATATTTATCAAATTTTTCTGGTGGGTCCCATGGCTCATGTGGTTCAAAAGAATCAATCCATAAAAATATTTTTTGGTTTGTTTTTCTTGCTTTCTTTAAAAACTCAATTGCTTTTTCAACAACCTGCATTGTAAACCAGTTTTTTTCATTCATATTGTCTGTATTTGCAAGAAATTGGAGTATCCTTTTTTTCCATTCATCTGTATAATTTTCATTCACATAATCATTTATATTTCTTTTTGAAACAGGGATTTCATAAGGGTCATATTCCTGGCCTCTTATCCATTCATAAACATTAAAATTCCTGTGATAATTCATATTTGGAGCCCTGTAATGATATGTATCTGTTATAAATCCTGAGAGATACCCTTCTTTATTTAAAATCTGAGCAATTGTTAAGTCATAATCGGTTAAAGGACACCAAGGTCTGTAAGGTAATGAATAAAAACCAGTCATAAGTTCATATCTAACAGGGATTGTAGGGAGACCACATGGATAAACATTTTCAAAAACTAAACTTTTTTCAGCAAATTTATCAATATTTGGCGTCTTACAACTTTCAATATTCTCAAAAACTCTTTCCCCTTTATTGTAAACACTCACATGGTCCTGCCTTAAACTGTCAATCATAATAAAAATTAAATTCATCTCTCCTCCTTTTTTCAAAATTATAATCTTTCCAAAAAAAATTTCAAATATGTTAAAATAAAAAATTAAACCTTTTGAGATTAAAATGGAAAGATTAGAAAAAAAATTAGAAGAGAAACTTGTAAAACTTGGCCAGATAATAGTAAATCAGGAGAAAGCAAGAATAATAGTTGAACCATATAGAAATGAAAAGGGATATTGGTTTGGAGGTGGAAAGATAAGAAAGGATATAGAAGGAAGGATTGTTTTAACAGGAAGATACAGAAATTCAGGGGATAGTAGATATGGAATAAAAATGGGAGAAAGGGGGCTTGAACTTGCAATTTTTATTTCTGAGGATAAAGGTAAAACATTTAAAAAATTAAAATCATTTTCAAAAAAAGAACTTAAAGTTGGAAAAAAGGAGGTCTTATCAATAGAGGGTTCATCAATTTATTTTGGAGATAAAGTTGAAGTTTATGTATCAACAGAAAAAAAGAGAAATTATCCAGAGGGTTTTGAAATATATCAGAAAGAAGGTACAGGTATCTGGGAAATAGATGTTTTTGAAGGAAATACAATTGAAGATTTAAATCCTGAAAATATAAGAAATGTTCTAATATCAGAAAATCCAGAAAATTTACATGTTAAAGACCCTTTTGTTTTTGACCTGAATAAAAAGACATATATGATTTTCTGTCAGCATCCATTTTCCTGGACCTGTTCATATTCAGGTCTTGCTGTTAAAGAAAATGATATTTTCAAAATAATTTCAAAAGATATTTTACCAAAAGGTTATACATGGGATATCGCAGTTACAAGAATAACAGAAAGATTGCCTGTTCCTAAAATCGGAATTTTCAAAGATATTCCAGATATTTCACTTTATTTTTATGATGGAGCAGAGTGTATAAGAGAACATCCACAGTCAGAAAAAGGAGTTAAAAGACCAAGGGGTTATTCATGTGAAGAAATTGGTGGACTTGCCTATGGTTTTGATTATGAATTTCCTAAAATTTATAGATTAAGTTTAAATTTCCCTTTATTTATTTCTCCTTTTGGGACAGGATGCAATAGATATGTTTCTGCCTTTTTTGATGGAGAAAAAATTTATGCTATATGGCAGAGGTCAATGCCTGATTTTTCACAACCCCTTGTTATGAATACAGTTGATATTGAAGAAATAGAAAGGATACTGAAATGAAAATAGGAATAATAGGAACTGGAAGAATCTCAAATGTACATATAAATTCTATTAAAAAAATAGAAGGAATAAAAATTATATCTGTTTGTGATATAATTGAAGAGGTCGCAAAGAATAAGGCGAAAGATATTGGATGTAGTTATTATACTGAATATAAAGAAATGATTGAAAAGGAAAGGCCTGATTGTGTCTGGATATGTACACCTGCTGATACTCACACAGAAATCGTTTTATACTGTATTGAAAAAAATTTACCATTTTTTCTTGAAAAACCACCTGCTTTAAAAGAAGAAGAATGTGAAATTGTTATTGATAAACTTAAAACAAAAAATATTATTCACAGTATTGGATTTATGTTACGATATGACCCTGCTTCTGAAAAACTCAAAGAAATTATTAAAAATGAAAAAGTTATATTTATTTCATCTGAGTGGTTCTGGACAATCCCTCTTGTTGATTCAATAAAAATTAAGGAAAAGGCAGGAGGACAGATTGTTGACCAGGCAATACATTTTATTGACCTTATAAGATATGTTTTTGGAGAGATAAAATCCGTATATACAAAAAGAGTTAGGGGATTTTTCCCAGAAGAAAAATTATATACAGGAGATGATGCAAGTTGTACAATATTTGAATTTGAAAATGGAATTTATGGAAACTTATTATGCACATATGCTTTATTTCCTGAAGTGACAAGATACTATCCACCAAAAATTAGATTTATATGTAAAAGGAAACTTATTGAATATTCACACAGGAAATTAATTATAATTACTTCAGAAAAATATGAGGAATTTAATTTTAACCAAGACCTTTATTTTGTTGAAGATAGAGTATTTATTGAAAGTTTAAGAAAAAATGATAAATCAATAATAAAATCAGATTATTTTGATTCAATTAAAACATTAAAAGTAGCACTTTCAGCAAATAAATCAATGGAAGAAAACAGGGAAATAATAATAAGATAGGGGGAAAAATGAACTCAAGAGAAAGAGTAAAAATATTATTAAAAAAAGAAATTCCTGACAGAATGGGTATATATGAGCATTTCTGGCCTGAAACATTCTGTGGATGGGTAAAAGAAGGTTATCCTGTAAAAAGAGTGCATAAAAAACAGGAAGAATCAAGATGGGATGAAGAAACAGGTAGATATGTGAAAGTTGAAAATGAAGGTGATTATATTGAACCAGTTAATCCCGGTGAGTATTTTGATTATGATATTGTTAATTGTGGTGGCTGGTTTGATACATCTCTTTTCCCTGGAAGAAGTGAAGTTCTTGAAGAAACAGATGAATGGCAGATTATAAAAGATGGAAGAGGAGCAATTTTAAAGTGGTGGAAGAAAAAATGTGGAACACCTGAACATATTGATTTTGAAATTAAGACATCAGAGATATGGAAAAAATACAGAGAAATTCTTTTTGAGACAAAGAAGGAAAGATTGGGAGATTTAAATGCAATAAAAGAAAATCTAAAAAAGGCAAAGGAAAAAGGGAAATTTTCTGTATTTGGAAATCTTTTTGTATTTGAACTTTTAAGAGCAACAATAGGAGACCAGAATTTCCTTCCCGCTTTATTACTTGAACCTGAATGGATAAAAGATTTCTGCCAACTTTATACAGATTTTTATATAAGGCATTATGAGATTTTATTCAGGGAAGTTGGTACACCAGATGGATTTTTTCTTTATGAAGATTTTGGTTATTCAAAAGGACTTTTCTGCTCACCTAAAACACTTGAAGAACTTATAATGCCTTATGAGAAAAAACTTGTAAGTTTCTTTAAAGATTATGGGTTGCCTGTAATTCTTCATAGTTGTGGAGATGTAAGAAAAGCAATTTCTTTAATTATTGATGCTGGTTTTGACTGTATTCAACCGATGGAAGCAAAAGCAGGATTTGATGTAGTAAAACTTGCAGAAGAATATGGGAAAAAGATTGCCTATATGGGGAATATAAATGTAGTAATTCTTGGTACAAATGAACTGAATAAAGTTGAAGAAGAAGTTTTGAGAAAGGTGAAGAAATTGAGAGAGATGAGAATACCTTATTTTTTCCATTCTGACCATTCAGTTCCACCAACAATAAAATTCAAAACATATACCCATGCAGTAAAAATATTCAGAGAAAATTCATATTATTAAGAACAAAAAATGAGACGTAGAAAAAATTAAAAATATTAAAAAATAACTTTTAAAAACTTATTCAATTGGGATAAAAAACATGAGAAAGGTAAAAGGTAGAAAAAAGGTTTTAACTTCTTCTGTCTTTATGAATCATACATAAATAATCACTTCTCCAATGTACAAAATCAAAATAATTAAATCTATCGTTCTTCTAATTCTGAAATTGTTTTTACAGAAATAAGTCTTACAGGTGCTCTACTTGTTTGCTGTCTTATTTCCTCCAATGGTATTCCTGTTTTTTTTGAAATTATTTTTGCTATCAAAATTGAACATGTCTTTCCCTGACATAAACCCATACCTGCTCCAAGAGCCCTTTTTATTCCATCAACATCCACAATGCCTTTTTCTATAATTTCAATTATTTCTTCCTCTGTTATTTCCTTACATCTACATATTATTTTTTTCTTTTCCATTTTTTTATTTTAAAACTCCTCACAAAATTGTAATATTTTTTGGGAAATGAAAATGTTATAATTCCTGTCATATTATTTTTTTCAGGCGGAATAACCTTAACAATTTTTCCATCACATACATATTTCCCATTTCTATCAAGACATTTAACAATATCTCCGTTTTCAGGAAGTGGTAAAAATTCATAAGGTATTGATAAAGATACTTCTTTTTTAGTGAAATTATAATCCAAAACGAATATTGCAAGCCCTGGACAGACAGGAATACATCTTCCACAACCAATACATTTTTCTTCATTCAATTCCGGTAAATTTGTTATTGGAACTCCCACTTTAATTGCTCCTTTAGGACATATAGTTTCACATGGATTGCATGGTATCTCCTCAACGCATTCAATAATTGCAACAGGTCCTTTTTTAATTCTACTTTCAGATGGATAACCACTTTTCTTCAAATAAAAAAATTCATCAATTTTCAACTCTTTCATAATATTCCTTTATTATTTCTTCTTTAGCAATTTTTCTCTTTTCCCCAAATGTACCTATTCTAAAATCATTTAATCTTTTTAAAACTTCTTCCTTTTCATCTTTGTGACTTTTCTTATTCAATCTTTCTGCAACAGATAAACCAGCAAGTTTTCCTTCTTCCATTGCTGTTGATGCTTCTTCAATACCTGAAAGGTCTCCGGCAATATAAATACCATTTACACTTGTTTCCATATTTTCATTATGTAAAGCCACTATTCCTCCAAGATACACCTTGTATGTGAATAAACATCCTGCCTGATATAAAAGTTCATTCAATGGAGTAAGACCAACAGCAATACATATCAAATCAACATCAATTTCTTTTCTTTTTCTCAAAATTGGCTTAAAGTCATTATCTACAGGACATATAACAGCACCTTCTACCTCTTTTTTCCCCACTGCCTCAAGAACTGTTGTTGAAAGATAAATAGGAACACCAAACCTTTTAATCTTTGCTGCATGGACTAAATAACCTCCGATATCTGGCATAATTTCAACAACACCACAAACATCTGCACCTGCCTGTAATAACTGATAAGAAATGATTAAACCAACATTTCCAGAACCAACCATTAAAACTTTTTTTCCTGGTAGCACCCTGTTAATATTTATCATTGTCTGGCATGCACCTGCTCCCATAACCCCAGGAAGTGTCCATCCCGGGAAAGATAATGGATTTTCAATTGCACCTGTGGCTATTATTATATATTTTGCCTTTAAAATAATATTTTTATTTTCCCTAACAATACCGATAACTTTATCTTTAAAAATGCCATAAACAACACTATTTAAATAGACATCTATTCCTAATTCTTTAACTTCTTTTAATAATCTTTCACCAATCACAAATCCTCTTATACCTGCCATGTGCTCCTTTGAACCAAAAAATCTGTGTATCTGTTTAAATAACTGTCCTCCTGGTTTTGAGTTCTCATCTATCAATAAAACATCAATTCCTTTCTTTCTCGCCTCAATTGCAGCAGATAGTCCCGCAGGTCCTCCTCCAATTATTACCAGTTCTTTTTCTTCCATTCTCCAAGACCTTTTTGAAATTCAACTTTCATACCATCTCTTACAGGAGTTATACATGTTCTTACATTTGGTATTCCATCAACAATCATAACACAGTCCGTACATCTGCCTATTCCACAGAAAATCCCTCTTGGCTGTTTAAATTTTTCTGTTTTTCTCAATACTCTTATTCCATTTGCATATAAAACAGAAGCAATTGTTTCTCCTTCATAAGCAGTAAGTTTTTTGCCGTTAAAATAAATGTAAATTTTCTTTCTTTCGGACAGATCACCCAAAATAGGATGTTTATAAATTCTAAAATCTTTTCTTTTCATTTTTTCTGTATTTATTAAATGTTTCTACTGACGCAATAACATTCTTTTCAGGATATGTGGGTCTATACCATCTTAAAACATTGCATATAAAACCACCTGATGGCGAGTTAAGGTTTTTAACAAGTTCTTCTGCTTCTCTTTTAATATCTTCTGGAGTTCCATGTGCAAGTGTACTCATCATATCTACAGAACATTTAATACATCTTTTCCCTTTTATCTTTTCTTTAATTGTTTTTATTCCAACTACATTTGGCTGAACAAATTGAAAAACATCAATTTCCATATTCAGTAAATCATCAAGTATAATTCTTATATCTCCGTCAAAAAGAAGTCCTGTATACATATTCTCCTGATGAATTTTTCTGAATAACTTTTCATAAAATGGTCTGAAATATTTTTGCCAGATTTGAGGATTAAAAAATAAACCCTTATTTCCAGCAATTTCATCTATTATATTTACCATATGAGCACCTGCTTTTTTCCATTTAGGAATTAAAGAACAGTGATATTCAAAAATGTAAGAAATGACATCAAGAATAAAATTAATATCCTCTACAAGTTTTATGAAAAATGTTTGATATCCAAAAATATTGTAAGCAATAAGAAACGCTCCAGGATCAATATATCCACATATAAATCTATCAGAATAATTTTCTTTTATTATTTTACTTATTCTTTCAAAAAATTTATCCGCTATTTCCGGGGATGGGAATTTATAATCTGAAAGATTATTTTTATCAGCAAGAGGGTTTTCAATTATTATATAAGTTGAATTTTTATCAAAGGGAATTTTCTGCCATACATTCCATTCATCTTTTCTCAAAATTTCTCCATTTCCTAAATTTTTTTCTTCTATAAATGTCCAGTGATATGTAACCCATGCAGAATCAAAATCTTCTGTTCCCGGTATAAATCTCACTTTATCAGGGTTAAGTGTTCCATAAGCATTGTATATTTTGGGTACATCAACGAGTTCCATTGGAAGATAATCTGGATTTTTAAATTCTATTGCTCTTTTTACAATTTCAATATGTTCCATTTTATACTCTTGCAAAAAATTCTGCCAAAATTGTGTAATTATAAAATTTAGGCCAGTTTATTTTTTTCTTATAGAATCGTTCAGGTTTAAAGATTTCAATTGATAAAGATGTTTTTCCATAAACAATAAGTTCTGAAACAAGTTTTCCAATAATTGGTCCATAAGCCATACCATTTAAAAAACCTGCAGCGATGTAAAGATTTTCTGTATCAGGATACTTTCCTATGCATGGTAAACAATCTCCTGTAACTGCCATTACTCCACTCCATGAACGAATAATTGATATGTTTTCAAGTTCTTTAAAAACTCTCTTAAAAATTGCAGAACTGCCTGAAATTTCAATTGGTTCAACTGATTCGTCATAATGTAAGTTCCTTTCTCTTGCTTGAGTTTTAAACCCACCAGCAACAAGATTTCCACTTTTTGTTTGAGTAGTTGTAAAAATAGCATCACCATCAATAAACGCTTCCATTGGAAAAACCGGTAATTTTGCAACCGGTTCTGTAACAACAGCAACCTGCCTTAATGGAAGTATATCAATTTCAGGACATAAAAAACTTGACCATGCATTTGTAGAATTTATAACAATATCAGAATAAACTTTTTCTCCATTTTCAAGTTCAACTCCTTTAACTTTTTTATTTTCCTTTATAATTTTTTTAACAGGTGTATATGTAAAAATTTTTGCTCCATTTTTTTGACTGTTGAAGGCAAAACCATATGTTAGAAAGAATGGATTTATTGTACCATCAGATTCTCTGTATCTTGCCCCATAAACTTTATCTGTCAAAACAGGACAGATTTTGAGCGTTTCTTTTCTATTTAAAATTTCTATTTCTTTATCACCTGATTTTTTCTGAATTTCAACTGTTTTAATTATATCTTCCCACTCCTCCTTTGTAATTGCAAGGTCTAAACTTCCTATTTTCTGATATTCAAGTTTAAAATTTAACTCCTTTTCAAGGTTTTTTAAAATTTTGTTGTTTTCTTTTGTTATTGATAATCTTTTCCTTATTGTTTCAGGGTTTTTATCCCTCCCTTCAAGTTGTATCACCTGTCCTCCGTTTCTACCACTTGCTCCTGATGCTATATTCCTTTTTTCAAAAATAACCACTTCTTTTTTTTCTTTTGTCAGATAATATGCAATTGAACACCCCATAAGCCCTGCTCCAATAACTATAATTTCTGTTTTTTTTGGTATTTTTTTCACCTTTTATTTCTATATTTCCCTAAAATTTTTAAATTTCTCTGAAAATTTTTTACTAATCTCTCAACTTTAAAAATACTCATAAAATTCTTTTTTACAATATTGTAAAAAATTTAAAAAAATTGTCAATTCATTATAGAATAAGAACTGCTCGAGAAGGAGAAGCAGAAACTCCTTTTACTCTTAAAGGCATAATTACAATTTTACTTCTTCCACTTTCAACTTTATCGCCGTTTATAACAGGAGCAAGACACATAGCACCTGAGAGATAAAGTTTTCTTAAATTTGGTAAATTTTTTGAATCGGAAGGATCCCTTATATCGTCATAACAAGGAATATCACCTGCAAGAATTTTAACTTTCTTACTTATAATCCAGTCCATTGCAGAATATTCAAAATGAGGAGAATTCAAGACAAAACCATTTTTATTCCACATCTTATACCATCCGGTATAAATAATTAAACAATCTCCTTCTTTAACTTCAATTCCTGATTTTTCAAGTTCTTCAACTTTTATATGTTCTCCTGATATTTTTTCTTTCAATTTTATTATTGAACATTCAAGAAAAAGTTCTTCAACAGGTACCTGGTCAACAGTTTTCACATTTTCAAGTATATGGGCTCCTGTTTCAAGATATGTTCCTGTTAAGATACTCATCTCAAATCTGTGAGCAGAAAAACCGTCCTTCTTAATATTTGAAACTTCAATAATTTTAGGTCCTGAAAAAATTTCTTCTTTTAATTCGTCTCCATAATTCCACATCCCATTTTCAATCAATCCACTTATCTCAATAAGTCTCATCTCCCCCTCCTTTATTTAAAAAAATTTATTTAGAAATATCTGTAAATTTTATAGGTATTAATCCTATCTTTTCATATATCTTTTATCAAACTTACAATCTTTAACTTCAAATCAATGAGATGAAAACTTATAAAACAACATACTTAAAAAATTTTAGCAAAACATACCATTGATAGAAAAGTTAAAAGTTTCCATAGCCAAATTTTCTGAAAACATCAATTTTGTTTCTCCAGTCCTCAATTACTTTAACCCACAATTCAAGATATATCTTTTTCCCTAAAATTAACTCCATCTCTTCTCTTGCAAGTTTACCGATTGTTTTTATCATTTTTCCATCTTTCCCAATAATAATTGATTTTAAATTTTCCCTATCCACAATTATATTCGCTTTGATTACAACCATATCCTTATTTTTTTCTCCTTCTTTCATTTCTTCAATTTCAACAGCAACAGAATGAGGAACTTCCTGAAATGTTTTCTGTAATACTTTTTCCCTTATTATTTCTGCAAGTTTATATTCAAGTGGTAAGTTTGTTATCATATCAACCGGATAAAATTTTTCTGATTCAGGAAGATGTGAAAAAATTGCTTTAATTAATGAATCAAGATTTTTATTTTTTAATGCAGAAAAAGGGACTATTTCAACAAAATTAAACTTTTTACTACTTTCATCAATCAAAGGAAGAAGTTCTTCTTTAAACTTAAGTATATCTATCTTATTAATTCCAAGTATGACTTTTTTATTTTCCAGTTTTTTTAAAATTTCAAGAATTTTTTCATCTTCATTTGTCCAGCCGGTGCTTTCAATTAAAAATAAAATGAGGTTTGTCTCTTCAAGAGATGAATATATTGACTTTAACATAAATTTCCCGAGTTCATTTCTTCCTTCTTCAAACCCAGGTGTATCTATAAAAATTATCTGGCCTCTTTCATCATTATAAATTCCTATAACTTTAATCCTTGTAGTTGCTGGTTTAGGAGAGACAATAGAGACCTTCTGTTTCAAAATAGTATTAAGTAAAGTTGATTTTCCTGTATTTGGCTTTCCGAGTATTGTTACATATCCGCATTTCATTTCAGTATCTCCTCTATTTCCCAATCAAAAATATTGAAAACTTCTTTTTTCTTTTTTAAGTAATAAATATAGTTCCCATAACTTACATCAGCAGGAACCCTGTGGTCAACATGTGGAATATAACCTCCTGAATTAACAACTTCCTTTATTCTTTCAAATTCTTTATCAATTGCCTCTTTTCCATATATTAATGCCTTTTTATCAAAACCACCTTTCAAAAGAACTTTATTCCCATATTTTTTTCTTAAAACAACAGGGTCAGAATTACTATTTATTTCAAGAGGAAACATCACATTTACCCCTGCCTCAAGCCATAAAGATACTAGTTCATTTATATTTCCATCACAATCAACTATTACAACATTTATTCCTTCTTTTTTCAATCTTTCAGTAATTTTTTTATATCTTGGAACCATAAATTGAGAAAAATGTTTTGGAGAAATCATTGGTCCTGTTTTGAAAGCCATATCTTCCCAAAAGGCAGCAAAATCAATATCTTTAACTTCTTCAAGTGCCTTTTCAATTAATGTTAAAACAAAATAAACAATATGGTCCATCATTTCTTCTATTAAGTCAGGTTGTTCATAAATAGAAATAAGGCAGTTTTCAAATCCCATCCAGTTTCTTATCCAGCCAAATAAAGAACCAACACCAATTCCAAGAGGATAATCTCTATTTTTCCATTCTTTTTTTAAATTTTCCCATGTTTTTTCATCAGGATATCTTTTTGAAATTTCAGGTTTTAATCTTTCTTTAAAATCAATCCAGTCATTTTTATTTTCAACAGGAAATT
>ERZ795060.2131-NODE-2131-length-20829-cov-4.622990_pt1 | contig 20829 bp, 17 predicted proteins | sample MGYA00375144_ERZ795060 | MGnify/ENA primary metagenome ERZ795060 (study PRJEB30189, sample SAMN05720157) | activated sludge metagenome | isolation source: anaerobic digester from wastewater treatment plant | place: Japan | collected 2015-05-15 ...
GGCGCCATCACCACGCCCGCCAGCGCCGTCTCGCCGGTGGAGAACAGCGGGTTGGCGATGCCGCCGGTGAGTGTCGTGCTCGCGGCACGGGTGGTGACGGTCGCCGTCTGGACCAGTCCCGCCAGCCCGCCGCCGGCGATCAGCGCCGCCGACCATTGCAGCATCGGGTTCAGTTCGCCCATCTGGCTGGCGGCGACGAGTGTGCCGGCGACCACCGCCGCGGGGCTGGCGATGGTGTCGAGCAGGTGATCGACCCACGGGATCCAGTATCCGAGCACTTCCAGGCCCGACGCGAGGCTCAGCGCCACCAGCGCGGGCGTCTCCCCCAGCCACGCCCAGTTCTCGCCCAGTTGCACTGCGCCGCAGCGGGCCCCGATCGACAAGACCAGCACCGGCACGAACACCCGGAACCCGCACGCGGCCGCGAGCCCCAGTCCAACCAGAATCGACAAAACCGTTTCCATGCGGCTCCCACAATCGACTCGGACCCCCGCCCGCGGATCCGACTTCCGGAGAGTCATTGGGAGGTTGTCACCGCGGGTTTCTCATGATTTCACGCCGGTGAAGGCGGAGGGGCTGCTTCGTCCGAGAACGGCGAACGGTCGGTCGTTGCGGGACGAACTAGCCGAGAAGGGAGGCGCCTTGGTATACTTGACTTGATTATCCACAATAAGGGAAGGGCTTCGTTTTGGCGCGCCGGTTCACAAGATCAAGGAGACGCCCATGTCCACCGCCACTCAGATGCACGCCGCGGACCTCATGACGAAGGAGCCCGTGACCATCGGCCCGGATACCACGATGCGCCAGTTGGCGCGGCTGTTCGAGGAGCACGAAGTTTCGGGATTCCCGGTGGTCAACGACGCGGGGCAGTTGGTCGGTGTCGTGTCCCAGACCGACCTGATCCGGCGGTGTCTCTCGCCCATCGGCGACGAAGCGCCGGGGTTCTTCTTCCAGGAAATCGCCGAGCAGCTCGGCGAGGAGGCCGAACTCGAGCCCGAGGCGCTCATCATCGTCGCGGACATCATGACCACCGACGTGGTCACGGCCAAGCCGCAGGACACGCTGGCTTCGGTCTCCCGCCTGATGACCGGCGGGCGCGTGCACCGGGTGGTCGTTGTCGACCGGGACAACATCCCCGTCGGGATCATCACGACGATGGACATGCTCAAGGCGCTGACGCCCGCCTGATCTCCTGCACGGACGGACGGGGTCCGATCACCGTAGCGCGGTATGCTCGTGCCCATGACCCAGCGAATCGGTGCGTTGATGACGGGCGTGCGGCGGTTGATTTGCGCGTGCTGCGCGGGCGGGGCGGTCGTGCTGACCGTTCCGGGCGCGAGCGTTCGGGCCAGCGAGGCGGAGGTCGTGTCGAACCAACCGGCATCTCACGGGACAACGAACCGCGCGGGCGTCCGTGAAGCACGGGTGGTCGCGCCGGGGCTGTGGAGCGGGCGTGCGGAACTCCGCGCGACGCTCGTTCTGCCGCCGTCGTTTGACGCTCAGAAGCCGTGCCCGGTGTTGATGCTGCTCCCGCCCGGCGCGCAGGACGAGGCGATGGTCGACGCCGCGCTGGAGATGTTCGAGGCCGAGGCATTGCGCCGGGGTTGGGCGATTTACGCGCCGCGTTCGAGCGGCAGGCCGCTGGCCGAGAGCGGCGCCGCCGATTTCGACCGCTGGCTCCTGGACCTCGGCGAGCGCGTGCGCGTCGAGTCGGGCGTTGTGTACATCGTCGGCGTGAGCAACGGCGGAGTCGCGGCGTTTCCGGTCGCGCTGGCGCACGCCGACAGCGCCGCATCGCTGCTCGTGCTTCCCGGCTACTGCCCGGAGGCCGAACAGGCCAATCTCGCCCGGCTCGCCCGGGTTCCGGTGATGATGCTCGCCGGCAAGGACGACGAGGCGTGGCTGAAACGATCCGAGTCCACCGCCGCGGCGTTGCGGGAGGCCGGCGTCAATGTCCAGTTGATCCCCGTGCCCAGGGAAGGGCACGTGATCAGGGACCTGCCGCACGCGAAGATGTGGGAGTTCCTCGAGAAATCGCGAGAAAGCGCGGCGAAGCGGGCCGCCGGCTCAGTCCCCGCGCCGGCCGATGCACTCGCCGCGAGAAGCGCCGCATCACGAACACTCGATGCGCTCCATGAGGCCGCCGGTCGCGCCGACGAGCGCGCATACTTTGACTTGTACCAGCCCGACGCGGTCTTCATGGGCACGGACCCGTCGGAGCGCTGGACGATGGAGCAGTTCAGGGGTTATGCGCACCCCGCGTTCGCGAAGGGCAAGGGCTGGACGTACCACCCGGTGTCGCGCAACCTGTTCGTCGGCCCTTCGGGCGACACGGTCTGGTTCGACGAGGAACTCGAGCACGCGATATACGGACGCTGCCGCGGCACGGGCGTGGTCGTGCGTGTCGATTCCGGCTCCCCGGGCGCCGGCGCGCAGTGGAGAGTTGCGCAATACAGCCTGAGCGTGCCCATCCCCAACGACCAGCTCAAGCCGAGCATCGAACTCTGGAAGGGGGCCGCGAAGAAGTGAGTTTCGCGCGTTGCCGCCCGGACACTTATCCGCAAGCCCGGAACGCGATTACTCGGTGCGGATCGGTTCGAGCAGCACGAGGTACTCGGCGTTGCCGTGGGCGCGGCCCTTGCCGGCGCCCCCCAGCAGCGGCGACCTGGTGGAGTTCAGCGCCCGGGCACCCCACGTTTCGAACTGTTCGAGCACGCGCTGAAAGATGCGCTCGCTTTCGTGTGCTTCCAGCACGCCGCGATTGAGCAGGTGCTTCTCCGCCGCTTCGACCTCGTAGTGCGGCTTGACGAGCGAGACGATCCGACCCTGACCGCGAAGCCACTTGAGGCCCGCGGGGACGCACAGGCGCTGGGGTGTCCAGCCCATGTCCATGACGACGAGCCGCACGGGTTCTTCGAGCGGCGGTCGGGCGTGCAGCGCGTTGGTCCGCTCCATAACCACGACGCGCGGGTCGTTGCGGAGCGTCCAGGCCAGTGCGCCGTAGCCGGTGTCGATCGCAAAGACCTTCGTCGCGCCACGCCGAAGCAGGCAGTCCGTGAAACCGCCCACGTTGCAGCCGAAGTCGGCACAGACGAGGCCGGCGACGTCCAGCCCGAACTCTCGCAGCGCGTGGTCGAGCTTGAGCCCGGCCCGGGACACGAACTGGTCCGGGGGCTCCGCCAAACAAGGACTCCTTGACGAACCGGGGCTTGGGGCCGCGCGCTCGCTTCAGGCCTGGGCCGCCGGCACACCGATGACGGCGATGCCCAGCCGGTCGGCTGTGTCCAACAGTTCGGCCTTGTCGACCATGATGACATCGCCCGCGGCGAGCGCCAGGCAGCGCCCGCCGTGCCGGTACAGGTTCTCGATGGTCATCGGCCCGACGGTGGGCACGTCGGAACGCCGGTCGTGCCCGGCCCGTGCGCCCTTGCAGAGCGTCCATCCGACGGCCTTGCAGAGCTGGCCGGTGCGTTCGATCATTCGGTCGGTGCCCTCGACCGCCTCGACGGCGATGATGTCGCGGTCACGCACGGCAATCGCCTGCCCGATGTCGAGCCGGAGCGTCTGGGCAAGCAGCGGCCACGCGAAGCCGACGTCGGCGCGTTGCTGCTCCGTCGGCTGGCGACGGGTCATCACGCCCGCCTCGGCGAGCGAGTCCGAGATCGGTGCTGTGGAATCCAAGAGCAGGACTCCCGATCGACCGAGTTCGTCCGCGATCGCCGTGAGGATGGCGTGCGAGCGCCGGTCGTGCCGGAGGTGACGGTACCAACTCATCACCGTCTTGAAATCCGGCAGGTTCTGGATGATAGTCCAAGGGTCGTACATCAACCGCGCTTTGTCGATGCGTCCGACCATGATCGCGTGGCGTACGCCCGCCTTGCGGAGGCGGCGCCCCCACCCGCCCACCCTCAGGAGCCCGACCGGCTGGAACGAAGCGCACAGCGCGGGCAACTGAGGCTCATACTGGTTCCGAAGCCCGAGCGCGTGCACCGGGTGACCCATCGCCGCCAAACCCCGCGCGATCATGATCGGCAGACTGCCGCCGCCGGCGATCAGCCCGATCGGCGTCGGGGGCGGTGGGGGGTCGGGCAGGATGGTGATGTTCACCGGCATGACGCGCGGGCTGTTCGCCTGGACCTTGGTTGCCTTCCCCGCCCGCCGGTCTGGCGCGTGAGAGACGCGCCGGCGACGGGAAAGTCTATCGGTCCGCGCGGACGGACAGCAAGCACATGGATCCTGCCCGGAACCCTGTTTCCCGGCCGATGTGCCCGAACCGGACGAGCCTCCGGAAGCGCCCCCGACCCGTTCAAAGCGCCAACCCCGGCCCGGTTGCGCGGTACACTCCGGGCATGAGAAGTCTGACAGGGACGTCATACACCCTCGGGTCGCCAACGCGCCGCTGTGCCGCGACCGGCGCCGAGCTTTCGACGGGGGAGGAGTTCGTCGCCGCCCTGGCGCAGTCGCTGGAGACCGAGGAGTTTGTGCGACTGGACTACAGCCCCGACGCCTGGAGCGCGGGTGCACGCCCGACGCCCCCGCTCCTGCTTCTGGGGTTCTGGCGCGGGCGCGTGCCCGAGCCGGGGGCCAAGCCGCGGATGCTCCTCGACGACGCATCGCTGCTCGACCTGTTCGAACAGACCCTCGAAACGCTGGAGCGCGAGCCCAACCCGCAGCGCGGGGCGTTCGCGTATGTCCTCGCGCTGATCCTCGTCCGCAAGCGCCTGCTGATCATCGAGTCGTCCCGCCCGGGGTCGATGACCGTCCGCGCCAAGGGCGCTCCCAGGCCCGGCGAGCCCGGTCACTCCGATTCACTCGTGGAAATCTGCGAGCCGGAGATGGACGAGGAATCGATCGCGCTCGCGGCGGAGGCTCTCAAGGCCGTGCTTTCCGACCCGACGCCCAGCCAACCCGCGGCGGGAGCCGCCGCGACGTGATGGACGGCGCTGTGTCCATCCGGCGTCTCGCCGTCGCGATGTGCACGCTCACCGCGTGCCTGCTTCTCGTGGGGTGCGGCGGTGCGGAATCGTCGCGGTCCCGTCCCGAGCAGGGGACAACCGACTCCGTGCGGAAACCCGTCCCGGACGCCGGCGCGTTGGTCGCGCAGTACAACAAGCGTCTGGAGCACCTGTCGCGGATCAAGGCCCGCGCGGTCGTGCGTCTGCGCTACCGCGACGAGGACAACGAACTCCGCAACGAGCAGGTCGAAGGCTTGTTGCAAGTCATCCGGCCCGAGCGCTTGGCGCTGAGCCTGGGCAAGGCCGGCAAAACGGGCGCGTGGTTCGGCTGCGATGCGTCGCGGTACTGGTGGTTCGACCTCGAAAAGACCCCGTCCGCGATCGTCGGCGAGCGAACGCCCGACGGCGAACAGGCGCGCCGCGTGCTGGGTTTGAGCATCGCCCCGTGGCACCTCATCGAACTGCTCGGGATCACGCCCCTGAACGCCGCCGATGTCCGCTCGATCGCCTGGTCGTCCGACGGCCAATCGCTCGTCGTGACCCTTCGGTTTCCGGGAACGTTCGCCGCGGCCGGAGAGTCCGCGGCCGCCGAGGCCCAGGACCCGCCGGATCACTTGCTCAAGCGGCTCACCGTCGACCCTCGGAACGCCTTCCCCGCACGGATCGAGATCGTCGAACCCGGGACGGTTGCCTCCGGCTTGCCGGGGTCGAACTCCGGCGCGGAAACCGTCCTGGCCGCGAGCGAACTGGCGGGTGACGAGCGCGTGGAACTGAAGGATTCGCCCGCGGGCGAGCGGCCGCGGATGCCCGCGACGGTCTTGGTGACCGCGCCGGGGCAGGAGGCCGAGATCCGGCTCTCCCTCTCGGGCGTCACCGACGCCCGCATCGCGGACGCGAGTTTCGACTTTGACAAACTGCTCGCGCACTTCGATGTCGCGCCCGAACGCGTGCGCAAGGCCGCCGACATGCTGCGGGAGCGGTCTGCGCCGCGGCCGGCCCCGGCGTCCGCCGGGTCGACGCCCGGTGAGTCGCTCGGCGGTTCCGAAGATCGCACCGACGCGCACTCCTCGCGCTGACGCCTGCGGTTCAACTGTTCGCGGCGTGCTCTCTGTTCCGTCGGGCGCGATCGCTACCATCCGGCCTTATGACGGACCGCCTGGCACGCGCGACGGCGCCGCTGCTCATCCTCGTCTTCCTGCTCATTCTCGTGCGGGGAGCGTCTGCGCAGTCGGGCACGACGCAGGCCCCGGTGTCGCCCGCGGTCGTCCCGGAGACCAGCGCCCTAGCCGCCCCCGACGCACCATCGACGCCTTCGCCCAAGCCCCCGGCGCCGGCGCCTAAGCCCCAAGCCGCCGTCGCGCCCGGCGTGGCCGTCCTCCCGAGTGAGCCTCAGCACGGCTGGGTGGTCGTTCGCGATCATGTTCAGCAGGTGACGCACCTCATCCACCTGCCGCCCCGGAACTGGACCGAGGGCGGGCTCGAGCCCGGCGAGGCCCGGATGGTCACCGCCGCCCCGCAGACCGTCGACCGCCTCGGAACGTACTCGCCCACGCTGGGCGTGGACTCGGTGTTTCTGGTTCTGCACGACGAGCCCGGCGGCGAGCGCGGCTCGCGCGTCCGCAAGGTGCTCGGCATCTCCGCTTCGCGCATCAACTCCAGCGTCTGGGACTACCCGCCGGGTCGGCTCGAAGTGCTCCCCGCGCTCCCGGGAGTGCACGAACTCTGCGGCGTTGCCGGCGCAACACCCGGGCCCGTCGCCCTGCTGCGGACCCGCCAGGCCCGAATGAAGCAGGACCAGTCGCCCGCGGATTCGTGGTCGCTTGTGCTCCTGCAACGCAATCAGTGGTTGCGCGTCGCGCTCCCGTGGGACCCGGAGGCGACCGTCGAAGCCGGGGCCGAGAAGCCTGCACCCTGGGACCTCGGTGCGCCCGCGTGGATCGTGAACTGGTCCGACCCCGCGGATTCCTTCGCGGTGCTGGTCGCGCCCATCGCGTCCGCTTCGGACCAGCGATCCGCGCCCGCATCGCTGTGGATCGCCACGCTGGGCAGGGATCCCGCCGGCGTCGTTGATCCCGGCGCGGTCGACCCCGGCGCCGTCGACTCGGGCGTCAAGCGCCCGGCGCGATGGGTCCGGCGAGATGTTCCCTGGCCCCGGTCGTTCGCGATCTCCCGGCCCGGCGAACATGCGGTCGCGATGCCCGACCAGGTTCTCAGCGCGCACGAGCCCGGCGGCGGGTTCGGGACCGCCGACCACCTGCTCGCCATCGCATCCGAGCCGGGGCGAGTGTCCATCACCGAACTGCGCGCCTCCGGGCCGGTGCCGGTGGTCGTGCTCGACGGCGTGCCGCGCGACGCCTCGGTGGCCGCGGTCGCCCGCTCCCCCGACAGCGCAAGCCTCGCGTTCGTTTGGCTCGAGGAACAGACGGCCGACGCGTCGGGACTGACGCCGTCGGTGCCGAACAGCAGCGTCCCGGTCCGGCCGAGCGCCCGGGCCTCCCTCTTTCCGCGTCTGGTCACGTGCGAGGTCTCCCTCTTGGGCGACACGGTGTACAGCGGCCCGCTCCGCACGGGTCAGCAGCGTTTCAGCAAGGAGGCCGAGTTCCTCGCCGCGCTGCTGCTGATGGTGATGGTGGCGATCGTCCTGTTTGTGATCCGGCCCGATGTTCCGACGCGCGTCCGCCTTCCAGACAGGGTGGTCGTGGCTTCGCCGGTGCGTCGTCTGTTCGCCGCGGCCGTTGACTACGCGCCCGCCGCGCTCATCGCGGGCTGGCTGCTCGATGTCCGGGCGGCGGATGCGCTGCTCCCGATCCCGTTCCTGAGCGATAGTTACGACCCGTGGCTCGTGCTGCTCTCGCTGGGCATCGCGTTCGTGCACACGACGATCTTTGAAGCGCTCTTCGGCCGCTCGCTCGGCGGGGCCGCATCGGGGATCTGGGTGCTCTCGGTCGCGCGAGCGCCGGCCCGCGTGTCGACGTCCGATGGCGGCGGGGAAGCCTCCAAGCCCGACTCGGACGAGTCGGCGACCGACGAACCGGCCAGGGCCGAACTGCCGCCGGGATTGCTGGCTTGCATCATCCGGAACTTCGTGCGATGGCTCATGCCGGTTCTCAGCGTCCTGGTGCTGCTGGACCCGATGGGGAGGCACCCCGGCGACCTCAGCGCCCGCACGATCGTCGTGCAGGACGAGCCTCTGTCAGAGGACGACGCCGATTGATTCGGGCGAAGAGCGCCGGTGAAGGATGGGGCGGTGGGGGATCCATGAAGGCGAGCAGCCGCGGCAACGGATGAGGGCCCCCGCGATCCCGCCCCCGCTCGTCCGTAACCACCTCGAATTGGGCGAGTCGGCGTCCTCGCCCGCGCACGAGATGCGCATGGCGTGTCAAGAACCGCCCCCGAGTCGCCCGATAAGCGGAAGACGTTTGGCTGTTTTTCCCCGCGTGGCGCAATCCCTGCGTTCCGCGGCTTGTTTGCCGTCGTCTGCCCATGAGCGAGCCCGCCAAGTCCAACCCCGCCGGTCCGAGCGCATCTTCAGCGCCCGGTGCCACCGCGAAGAGCGCGGCGAAAGCGAAAGCGCCCGAGGCGCCGGCCGCCAAGCCGAGCGGCGGCGTGCCGTGGAAGACGATCTGGCCGCTCCCGGCCCTCGTGGTCGGCGCCGGTCTGTTCGGCGCGGGCATCTACACCGCGTTCGTGAACCGACCCAAACCCGACCCGGGGGTTCCGATCCGCAAGGCCGAGGCGCTCGTCGAGGCCCGCAAGTTCCCCGAGGCGATCGAAGTCCTGAACACCGACGTGAAGGCGTTCCTGGACAAGGGCGAGGAAGTGGGCGTGACGCGCGAACACCGCGCCGCGTACCACCTTGCGATGGCCCGTGCGTTCTCGGGAGCCCAGGAGCAGTTGGGTTTTTCGCGAGAAGAGAACCACCAGACCGTCGTCCGACAGTACCAGAAGGCCGAGGAACTGGGCGTCCACATCCGGGGCGCCGACGTCACCCGCATGGTCGAAGCGCTCGTGGCCCTGGGCCGGTTGGAAGATGCGCTCAAGCGGGTGCGCGAACTGCCGATGGTTGGCGGCGCCGCGCAGCCCTCTGCCACGGCCGGCCCGACGACCAAGGGGCACGAGAACCACGACGCCCACGCCGAGGGCGGCGGTGGCGGCGCTCACGAGGTTGCTTCCGCCGAGAACGGGCCGAAGCACGAACCGGACTCTCACGGAGCGGCGGGCGAGGCGCACGTGCCCGGGCCCGAGAGCGACGGCCTGAGCGAATCGCAGCGCCGCGTGCGTCTGACCAAGCTCGTCGTCGAGGCAAACCTCGCGTCGGCCCATCCGCGCGACGATCTGACGCTCGAACTGCTCGCCGAACTCGGCGGCATGCCGAACCTCTCTCCCGACGATCGGTCGTGGGTGCTGGCGCGGCAGGCCGAGTTGCTCATCGCCGCCGGCAGGCCCGAGGACGCCATCGTCAAACTGCTCCCCCGCATCCGCCTGCAGCCGCGCGGCGAGACCAGCAGCGAGACCGACGGCGAGTTGTACCTGCTGCTCGGGCGCGCGTATTTCGACGCCGGGCAGTTCGACGCCGCCACGAGGCAGTTGGAGGCCGCCGACCGTCTGCTCTCGCCCAGCAGCGACAAGCGGGCGCAGTCCGACCTGATCCTGGGCCGGATCTTCCAGACGACGGGCAACCTCGAAGCCGCGAAGGAGCACTTCGCGACGGTCGTGACCTCTTTCTCGACCACGCCCAGTTACCTGCCGGCGCTGCTGGGGATGGCCGAGGTCGAGGGCGCCGTGGGCGGTTCGGGCGAGGGCGACGATGCCTCGCGTGAGCTGGAGAGTTCGATCAGGCACTACGCCGAGATTGTCGACACGCTCAAGAACACGCCGGACCGGCGCGAGATCAGCAAGCCCCGCGTCGCTTCGAGCCTGATGGAGCGTCACCGCGATCGGTACCAGGCGGGCGACCTTGGCAGCGCGCTGCGATTCGCCCAACTCGCCGAGAGCATGTTCCCGGACAGCGAGGTCCCCGGCGAGGTGCACATGGCCCTGGCGCAGACGCACCGGCGTCTCGCCGACGAGACGCTCAGCGCCGCCCGGGACAAAGGCGGGCCCGACTTCACGATCACCGATCTCAACCCCGTCGAACGGACCGAGATCAAGCAGAACTACCTCTCCGCGGCGGACCACTTCCTGGCGTATTCCGCGCTCGTCGCGGCGATCGACAACCGCGGCTATTCCGACGCGCTCTGGGCCGCGGGCGACTCGTTCGACCTCGCCGGCGATCTCGAGCAGGCGAAGAGGACATTCTCGACGTACGCGCAAGGCGCTTCGGACGACGACCCCCGCAGGCCCGAGGCGAGGTTCCGCCTGGCCCAGATCTTCCAGGCCCAGGGCGACTATGCGTCGGCGGAGTCGCTCTACAAGTCGTTGCGCGAGACCAAGGGGGTCGGCTCGCCGCGCCGTCAGGGCGGCAGTTTCTGGGGCGATCAGGCGATCGTGCCCCTGGCGCGGTGCTTCCTGGCGGACAGCCAGAGCGAGAACGACGACGAGGCGGAGCAGTTGCTCCTGAGCGTCGTCGACGGCAGCGTGGTGGCGCCCGATGCGCCCGAGTTCCGCGAGGCGCTTATCGAACTGGGCCGGATGTACTACTACCAGGGGGGCGGATCGGTGTCGGGCGAAGCGGGGACGGGCACGCCCGCCGCGGGCGCCGGCCCGGAGACCACGCCGCAGGCCTCTCGCCCGGTCAACGAAAGGGAGAGCGGCGGCAAGTTCGCGAAGGCGATCGCGCGCCTGAGCGAGGCGGTGCGGCGATACCCCAACGACCGGCGCCGGGACGAGTTGCGGTACTGGCTCGCCGACGCCCAGCGCCTCAGCGCAGCCCAGATCGCCGCCGATCTCAAGCAGAGCCTCCCGCAGTCGACGCGCCAGGAACTGGAGAAGACCCGCGCCGATCGCCTTCGCCGGGCGATGGCCGGCTATGAGGACGTGCGCGATGCGCTCGAGCAGAAACCCGAGAGCAAGCGGAGCGAGCTGGAGCGCACGTACCTGCGCAACGCGTGGTTCTACATCGGCGACTGCGCGTTCGACCTGGGCGACTACGACGCCGCGGTGAACAGCTACGACGCCGCCCGCCAGCGCTACGCGAACGATCCGGCCTCGCTGGTGGCGATGGTGCAGATCGTGAACGCGTACGTGGCGCAGGACCGCTGGGCCGAGGCGCGGACGGCCAACGAGCGTGCCGTGCAGCACCTGGCCAGGTTCCCCGAGAGCGTCTGGAACCGGCCCGACCTGCCGATGGAGCGCCGGCACTGGGAGCGGTGGCTGGAAGCCCGCACGCTGCTCGATCAGAGCGCCAGCGCCGACGAGGCGCCGCGCAAGTCCGGCGAGAACGCGCACTGAGGCGACAGGGAACCCGATCGAACGATCCCTTCCGACGGTGGAGACACGAATGTTCGGCAAATGGCTGGGAAAAAACCGAACCACGACAGGCCCCGCGACGACGGACCGCGCGGCGCCGGTCTCCGTGCCGGTCGACGCCGCGGCCGGCGCCGGTGCGGGCTCGGTGTGGACGCCCGAGCGGGCCCTGCGCGCACTCGAAGAGCAGCGGGCCCTCTGCGAGAAACTCGACCAGCTCAGCCTCGCGCAGCGCACGCTCATCGAGGGGGGGCGTGCCGACGCGCTGGTCGAACTGCTCACCCAGCGCCAGGTCGTGATCGATCGTCTCGACGCCCTTTCGCGCCATGTCGAACCGCTGCGGGAAGGCAGGGAGGGCGCTCTGTCTTCGCTCGCCGCCGCCGATCGGGCCCGGGTCGACGAACTGCTGGAGTTTGTCGCCGCGAGCACCGAGCGCGTGCGTTCGCGCGACGACCAGGACCGCGCCGCGCTGGAGCGCCAGCGTGCCGAGGTCACACGCGAACTGGTCGGGATGGCCCGGTCCCGCGGCGCGATGGCGGCCTACGGCACGCCCGGACCGCCCGCCGCGCCCACGTACCACGACCGCCAGGGCTGATCGTTCGCCGTCCCGACCCGTCTGAACCCGCCACCGAACGCCCGAGAGAGAACCGTGTCGAACCGCCCGCACGATCACACCGCACAGGCCGAAGCACCGTCGCCGATCGCGGCGGGCGCGCCGTCGCTGTCGGCCGGCGACCTCGCGGAACTGCTCGGCGCGTTCAACGACGCCTCGCGCCGCCTCCAGCAGTCGCACGAGGCGCTGACCTCCGAGGTCGCCCGGCTCAAGGGCGAACTCAAGAGCGCCAACGAGCAGCTCGAACGCAGCCGGCGCTTGTCGGCGCTGGGCGAGATGGCGGCCGGCATCGCGCACGAGGTCCGCAACCCGCTCGGCTCGATCCGGCTCTACGCCAAGATGCTCTGCGACGATCTGGCCGACCGTCCCGGCGAGCGGGCCCTGGCCGAGAAGATCGCCGGCGCGGTGCGCGGGCTTGACGCCGTCGTCGGCGACGTCCTGAGTTTCGCCCGCGAGGTCAAACTGCGCCCGCAGGCCCACGACCCCGGCGAACTGCTCGACGCCGCCATCGAGGAAGTGCTGGCGGGCGAACAGGTGCGGGGCGGCGTGCCGGTGCGCGTGGTCCGGATGGACCGGGTAACTTCCGGTGCCGCCGGGTCATCGATCGTCTGCGACGCGTCGCTCGCGCACCGCGCACTGGTCAACATCATCCGCAACGCGGTCGACGCCATGCGCGATCCCGCCTCGGACAACTCGAGCCCCGGGATTCTGCTGGTGTCACGCTCGACGCGCACGCTCCCCGGCGCGGGCGACGACACGGCGCAACCGGCCGACCGCGTGTACGAGGTGCTCTCGATCCGCGACAGCGGGGGCGGCATCCCCCCGGAGTCGCTGCAGCGGATCTTCAACCCGTTCTTCACGACCCGGGCGACGGGGACGGGCCTGGGACTGGCGATTGTGCACCGCATCATGGACGCCCATGCCGGTGCGATCAGCGTCCGGAACGTGCCCGGCGCACACGTATCGCTGCCGAGCGGCGAACGGGCGCATCTCGCGCCGGGCGCGCTGGTCGAACTGCTCTTCCCGCGCGAGCCCGCGCTGCCCGATTCGACCGTCGAACTCAAAGCCGGGGGCGCGTCGCCCCTTCCGATCCACCCGGGCCCGGGCGCGCGTGCGTCCGTGGCCGCCGACCCGCATTCGCACGTTCAACCGTTGTCCCTTGGCGCCCGCTCGGCATGAGCGGCGCCTCTTCCGTTCGCATGGAGGCGATGAATGCACACCGTCTTGGTTGTTGATGACAAGGAACTTCTCCGCGACAGCGTCGGCGCGACGCTCCAGCGCGCGGGCTTCTCCGTCGTGACGGCGGACAGCGGCCCGGGCGCGCTCGCGGCGATCACCCGCAAGCGCCCGGACGCCGTCGTCTCCGACCTCAAGATGCCCGGCATGACCGGCATCGAGCTGCTCGAGCAGATCAAGCAGGTCGACGACCAACTGCCGGTGATCCTCATGACGGCCTACGGCGCGGTCGACACCGCCGTGAAGGCGATCAAGTTCGGCGCCTTCGACTACATCACCAAACCCTTCGAGGGGGACGAACTCATCATCGCCGTCAAGCGGGCCATCGAGCACGCGCGGATCGTCCGCGAGAACGCGGTGCTCCGCACGACGATCGCGCCCGGCGGAACTCCGGCCGGACGAGTCGGGCTCGACCGCATCGTCGGCGACTCGCCCGCCATGCGCCGCGTCAAGCAGCAGATCCTCGCCGTCGCCGACAGCCAGGGCACGGTGCTCATCTGCGGCGAGAGCGGCACCGGCAAGGAGGTCGTCGCCCGCTCCATCCACGAACTCTCGCCCCGCTGCCAGGAGCCGTTCCTGGGCGTCAACTGCGCGGCCCTTTCCGAGAGCCTCCTCGAAAGCGAACTCTTCGGCCACGAGCGCGGCGCCTTCACCGGCGCCGAGCGTCTGCGCAAGGGACGGTTCGAGCTCGCCGACAAGGGCACGCTCCTGCTCGACGAGATCAGCGAGATCTCGCCCGCGGTCCAGGCCAAACTGCTCCGCGTTCTCCAGGAACGCGCCTTCGAGCGCGTCGGCTCCAGCATGGCCATCGGCGTGGATGTCCGCACCATCGCCACAAGCAACCGCGACCTGCCCGCATCGGTCGCTCGCGGCGAGTTCCGCCAGGACCTCTTCTTCCGTCTCAACGTCCTGCCCATCCACCTCCCCTCGCTCCGCGACCGGCTCGAGGACGTCCCGGCGCTCGCCGCCCACTTCCTGGCCCAGATCGCGGCTCGCGAGGGCAAGCCCGCCAAGACCTTCAGCAGCGAGGCGATGGCGCTCCTGCAGTCGTACCGCTGGCCCGGCAACGTTCGAGAGTTGTCGAACATCTGCGAGCGGGCCGCCGTGCTGTGCAAGAGCGACACGATCGACCTGGCGATGATCGAGCCGTGGCTGCTGGTCGATGAAGCCGCGCACCGGGCGGTGCGTTCGTTCGATCTCGGGTCCGCCGCGGCCTCCCCGCTGGCGTCCAGCCTGCCGTCGGGGGTGCCCGGAGCGGTGGCCGGCGGTCTCGCGGGCGGGCCTCCCGTCGGCGGGGCGCTGTCGGTCAACGTGAACGTTCCGAACGTGCAGCGCTTCGCACAGGAGAGCGCGATGGTCGTGGTCGAGGGCCGTGTCCTGGAGGACATCGAGCGCGAGGCCATCGTCAAAACGCTCAACAAGTACAACGGGCACCGTCAGCGCACGGCCCAGGCTTTGGGCATCGGCGTCCGCACGCTGGGGCTCAAACTCAAGAAGTGGAAGGAGTTGCAGCTCGTCGAGGCCAGCCTGTAGCCCGGCGCCGTCGCACCGGAATCCTCCGGCATCCGCCTTGCGGGAGAAACTGCGCCATGATGTTGGAAGGCATCAGTAACGATGGGGCGATGCCGGTCCTCGAAGCGATGATCCGCTTCGCGGGGGCGCGCCAGCGTCTCATCGCCCACAACGTCGCGAATATCGACACGCCCGAGTTCCGGCCGCTGGATGTCTCTCCGCGCGAGTTCCAGAAGGCGCTCGCCGCGGCGGTCGAGAGGCGGCGCTCCGGCGGTCGGGTCGGAGATCTCCAGATCGAGGGGGGCGGCAACGCGCCGTTCGAGCAGACGCCCGACGGGCAAATTCTGCTCAACCCCAAGCCCGAACCCGGCAATCTTCTCTTCCACGATCGCAACAACCGCGACGTGGAGCGTCTGATGCAGGCCAACGCGGAGAACGTGACCGTCTTCCGCGTGGCAAGCGACTTGCTTCGTTCTCGCACGGAACTCATGCGGTCCGCCATCGCGGAACGCGCCTAGGGATATTCCTGATCCATGTACGGGGCTCTCGACATCTCGACCGGCGGCATGATCGCCCAGCGGGCGCGCCTGGACGCGATCGCCGCGAACATCGTGAACAAGGACACGTTCCTCGACGGCGCCGGCAAGAACAACCCCTTCAAGCGGCGCGTGGTGCACTTTGCGCCGGGCGATCCCGCGGCGACATCGCCCCGGGCCGGCGATCTCGGCGTGCACGTCGCTCGGGTCGAGGAAGTCGATTCCTACACCTTGAAGTGGGAACCGAACAACCCGTACGCCGATGCTAACGGATACGTGAAGTACCCCGACATCAACCCCGTTTTCGAGCAGCTCAACGCCTACGAGGCGCAGCGGGCATACGAAGCCAACCTCGCGGTCGCGGAGGCGACCAAGGCGATGACCAGCCAGGCGCTGCGGCTCATCGCCTGAACGCCCGTGCCATCTGCGCCGTTGTTCGTGATCGCTGATAGCATCCGTTCTTTCGGCTCTCCTCTCCCTTCTTTGTTTGTTCCGGGACATACGCCATGAGCGACCCACTCGGCCTCATCTCCGGCAGCGGCGGCATCCACCGGCCCGTCGTCACGCCCGCCGCGCAGGGCGGCCAGGATGCCCAGGGCGCCTCCTTCAAGGACGTCCTGCTCCAGAACATCAACGAGGTGAACAAGTTGCAGCAGCAGGCGGCGACGGCCATCGAGGACCTCTCCACCGGTCAGCGCAACGACCTCGAGGGCGTGATCCTCGCAACGCAGAAGGCCGATTCGGCTTTCCGCATGCTCCTGGCGGTGCGGAACAAGGTCCAGCAGGCCTATGAAGAGGTCAAGCAGTTGAGGGTGTGAAGCGTCGAGGGGCTCGGGCGCTGGACGAGCGCGCCGCACTTCTTCAGCGCGTGGCTTCAGGCCTTGGCGGCCAGTCCCGCCTGCTCCTCGCCCGGCCCGATCAGGTAGAAACGCGCCACGGCGACTTCGATGAGCTGCTCGTCCGAAGTTTCCAGCGTGTACGTCCCCTCCATCGTGCCCCAGCGCGTCTCGAGCGGGCAGAACGACGAGTACTCGAAGGACTTGCCGGCGGGGATGTGCGGCTGCTGGCCGACCACGCCCTCGCCGCGCACGTCCTTGAGTTCGCCGTCGGCGTCGATGATCCGCCAGTGTCGCGACAGCAGGCGCACCTCGGCCCCGGTCTCGTTGGTGATGCGGATGCGGTAACTGAAGACGTAGCGGCTGCGTGCGGGATCGGACTGGTCCGGCAGGTAGCAGGGCGACACGCTCACGCGCACGCCGTGCGTCACGCACTCCGAGCCCTTGCCCGGGACCGCTGGCTGCTTGGATTCGAGCGTTGTCATGTCCGCAAGCCTCCGCCCCGCACACACCCATCCCCACGAGTGTGCAACCATACGCCGCGGCGGGTGTCGATGCACACGCATCGGCGAAGCCCGCGCCGACAGGTTATTCGTCCGGCGCGGGCGCAAGGTTTCCGCCTGCAACCAGTTTCAGCCCGCACGGTCGGCGAAGATCTGTCGTGGATGCGGCTGGCTCCCTCGCGGAGGCGCTTGCCGGCGATTCTCCTCTTCAGTTCACGCCCGGGCCCATCTGCTGCGCAAGTTCCTCGCGGAGCGCGCCGACCTCGTCCTCGTGCCCCTGCACGGGGTCGAGCAGCGACTTGACTGCGGCGCTGGCCTGGCGTGCCGACAGGGCCGCCTTCACCAGCGCGATCCGGGTCTCCGGCGTGTCGTCCAGGCGGAGAGCCTCCTGGGCGACCCGCGCCGCCTCCTCCGACCGTCCCGACGCGAGCATGGCGCTGTACACGCCGCCCGACTCGTCGCGGAAGTTCTGCCACGCGTGCTCGGCCAGTTGCCTGGCGGTGTTCTCGTCGAGCCCGGGCGGCTTCATCCCGGCCATGAACTTGGCCTGCGCGTGCGATTTCTTCACGCGCTCGACCGGGTTCTTGATGACACGCCCGTAGTCCGCCCAGCGTCCGTTCTGCTTGAGCAGCGGCTCGATCCGGAACGCGAACCGTTCGAGCGTGGCGCCCGCGTCCTCGTCGTTCTTGATCCGGTCGAACCACGCGAGCGTCCGGTCGGCGTCCTGTGTGGCCTCGTTGAGGCACAGCCAATCGGACAGGTCGTTCCAGGTTTTGTTCTCGCCGCGAAGGCGCGCCTCCACCTCGTCGCGGATCTCCGCGAACCGTTTCATGGCGGGTGCGTGCTGCGCCACCAGTGCGGAGATGGACCCGACCAGGAACGAGCCACGCACGCCCACCATCGACGGCTGCACGCGGACCATGTTGTTCCACAGCCAGACGTACTCCTCGGTGGCGTCGTCCAGGCGTCCGGCGTCCACCAGGTCGCTGGCGAACTCCATGCGCTCCTGCATGGACATCGCGCCGTCGCCCTCTCGCGGCTGCTTGAGGCGTGTCTCCAGACGCGAGGCGCCCGTCTCGCCCTTTTCAACGCCGTTGAGCCACGCGAGCAGTTCCTGCGCCGACTTGTAGCCGACGATCCGGTCGAGTTCCTTGCCGTTGCGGAACGCGATCATCGTCGGCATCGCGCGGATGCGGAGAGTCTGCGCATCCTGCGGGTGTTCGTCGACGTCCAGGGCGATCGCGACGCCCTTCTCGTTGATGAACTTCACGACGTCCGTGTCGCGCCAGGTTGTCTTGTCCATCATCTTGCACGGCCCGCACCAGGCCGCCGTCGCCTTGACCACCAGGATCTTGCCGTCGCTCTTGTTGGCGTTCATCGCGTCGGCGTACGACACGTGGCTGAAGATCGGCGGGTGATCGCCGGCCGCCTGCTTCGCCGCGGCGTCGGGCCCGCCGACAGAACTCGCGATCGCCGGAGCCGCGACGACCCCCGCGGCCAAAAGGATCGGCAGCGCGGCGCGGACAATCGGGCGGATGCGGTGTGACCGGTGCAGATTCAGCATGGTGGGCCTCCCGGGGTGTGGCGGGTGCGGTCGCGAGCACTCGGTCCCGAGTACAGCGTACCCGATCCCGCCGGACTTTCTTGGGAATCCCGCACGCCGAGGTTCACGCGGGGTCCGAGCCACCCCTTGCGCGGCCCGGAACGCAACGGGCCCGGCCTTGAAAGGCCGGGCCCGTGGGATGTTCGATCGGTGCTCAGAACGAGCCGCCCGTGTCGGCCTACTTCATGATTTCCGGCTCGCTGCTGCGGGTCGGTGCGGCGGGAGCGGGGGTCGGGAGCGTTCCCGTGTTGCGCTTCACCCGCCCGCGCTCCAGGTAGATCTCGACGCGCCGGTTGGCCGGCGTGTTGCCGTTGCCCGTGTTCGGCACCAGCGGATCAAACTCGCCGCGCCCGGCGATCTCGAAACGCTCCGGCGCGACCGAAGCGCCGACGAGCACGTCGCGCACGCTGATGGCGCGGTGGGCCGAGAGGTGCATGTTCGTGCGGTGGTTGCGTGCGGTCGCGGCGCTGATGCGCTGTGCGTCGGTGTGGCCGACGATCCGCAGGTCGTACCCGGCCGCGGCCCCGTTGAGGATCGAGGCGAGCTGCGTGAGGGTCTGGCGGGCCGAGTCGCCGACGACGTCGGAGCCCGACGCGAAGGTCAGGTCACTCTTGAAGCGGAGAAGCCCGCGCTCCGAGTCGTACTCGAGCATGTCGGGGTGCGCGGCGGCGAGCTGCTGCAGCGCGCGGTCGGTCGCCGGGTCCATCTCGCCGAACTTCAGGCCGCGGAAACGGTTGTTGAGTTCGTCGAACTGCGCGAGTGCATCGGCGTTTCCGGCGCGAAGCTCGGCGATGAGGCGGTTCTGCTCATCGAGCGCCCGGTCGCGAGCGTTGAGCGCATCCTGCAACTGCTGATTCAGGTTGCTCAGCGAGTCGTTCTCGGCCTTGAGCGCCTGGTTGCGGTCTTGCAGCGCGCGGTTCATGTCCGCCAGGTTGTTGTTGTTGCCGTTGCACCCGCCCAGCCCCAGGGCCGCCGCGGCCGTCACCACCCCGCCCAGCAGCCATCGTCCGATCAGTCCTCGCGTGCCCATCGTGTACTCCGTTGTGTCGAGCCTCGTTGGCCGGCGTCCGGTTGCCAACCCGCGCGTCTCGCGTTGCGATCGTTGTTCGTGGTCCGGCGATCCGCGCCTCGAATCGGTGCTCCGAACTCCCGTGAGTGGAGGATACCCTGCGCACGAACCGCCCGCCCTGCCTTCTCCCACTTCCCCGGTCCGCCCGCGATGCTCCCCATCCTCCAGCGATTCGATGCACTGGCGGTCGCCGATGACCGCGGCGTCATCGCCGTGCCCGGGTCGGTCCTCGTCGAGCGACTCCCGGCGGGTTCCTTGGTACCGGCGGACACCCCGACCGGCTCCCAACCCTGGCGATTCCGTGTGTTGGCGGTCGGAACGCCTGATCAGGTGGGAAGCCATCCGCTGGCGGGCGGGTCAGGGCGCTTCGAGTCCGCGGCCTTGGCGACCAGCGTGCTGCTCCCCGGGTTCGTCAACGCTCACACGCATCTGGACCTGACCCACATCGGACCCCTGCCGTTCGACCCCGACGCCGGTTTCGTCGGCTGGATCGACGCGATCCGCCGGGCCCGGCGGTCCGACGCACCCGGAATCGCCGCGAGCGTCGCGATGGGGACGGATCTCTCGATCCGGGCGGGCGTTGTGGCCGTGGCGGACATCGCCGGAGCGCCGCGCGGGCGTTCGAGCCTGGTTCCGGCGGTGGCGTTGGCCCGGTCGGGTCTGAGCGGCGTGAGCCTGCTGGAGTTTTTCGCCATCGGCAGGGGGCTCGGGGCATTCCAAACCTGGCTGCCGGAACTGATCGCCGAGGGGCGCCGGTTGGGGTTGACGTCCGAACCACCCTTCGAGCCGCGATCCGATCGGACCACCGTTGTCGGAAGTGTGCGGGTCGGCCTGCAGCCGCACGCGCCCAACACCGTCGACGCCCGGGCGTACCGCTGGGCGGCGGGCGTGAGCGCGGCTCTGCAAATGCCCCTGGCGACGCACCTGGCCGAAACACTTGATGAGCGCCGATTCGTGGGCGAGGCGGACGGGCCGCAGCGGGAGTTCCTCCAGAGCCTGAATCTGTGGGATGACTCGATCCTCACAGAACTCGGGCCTGCGGCACAGAGGAATCCCCGCGAGCGCCATCCGATCAATCACACGCTCCGCGCGCTACAAGGCCATCCGAGCCCGCTGCTCGTACACGTGAACGACCTGGGTCCGGGAGAGAGCCGCGAAGAACAAGCCGCCCGAGCGGAACGACTGGACCGGCTCTCAAACTCGGGCGGCACGGTGGTGTACTGCCCGCGAGCGTCGTCGTACTTTCGCGCGCACGAAACGCTCGGGCCGCACGCCTATCGCGAGATGCTCGACGCGGGGGTGCCGGTCGCGCTGGGGACGGACTCCGTGGTGAACCTGCCGCCGGTGCACTCCGGCACGGGTGCGCAGTCTCTGCCGGTGCTCTCGACCTTCGACGAGGCGCGGTTCCTGTTTCGACGCGACGGCACCAGGCCCGAAACGCTCCTGGCGATGGCGACCACGCTGGGTGCGCGGGCCCTGGGCTTCGAACCGGGCGCGTTCCGCTTCGAACGCGGCGCTCCGCTCGCGGGCCTCAACGCCGTCGATCTTCGGGGGGGTCCGG
>ERZ795060.2141-NODE-2141-length-20767-cov-5.522837_pt1 | contig 20767 bp, 23 predicted proteins | sample MGYA00375144_ERZ795060 | MGnify/ENA primary metagenome ERZ795060 (study PRJEB30189, sample SAMN05720157) | activated sludge metagenome | isolation source: anaerobic digester from wastewater treatment plant | place: Japan | collected 2015-05-15 ...
CAATTATCTGTTTTACAACAGAATCACTGGATACTTTACGTAATATGTTCAATGCACCGTTTACATCAGCATTGATGAGTTTTCCACATTTGGACTGGAACAATCCGCGTTTCTTACGATTATTAGATTCTGGTTTCCCAATAGGATTAAGAACCAATGCATCAGTCTGTGAAGTATAACTTTCATCTACAAGATGAAATGTAATCCCTGCTAATTTGCATTTGGCTTCTAGTTTGGACTTGAACTTGCCCCAAGGTGTTTGACAAATAACTTGGTTATTTCGTCTACCTAAGTTGGATTCTTGTTTGATCCCTTTGATCTCACCGATCACTAAATGACCAATATCATGAGTTTTACAGTATTCGACTATCGAATGAACTGTTTTGTTCATGAAATCGTTGATCTGCCTATCCCGTTTCAACCAGAGTTTAGCAATCTTGTTAGTAACCTTTTGAATTCCTTGTTTATCCTTAATACTTTGATATTTACTGATCTCTTTGTTGTAGTATCGGTTCAATGACTTTAAATACTTCCCATCATAAATGATGGGAGTCCCGACTACATTGTCTACACATGTAGCAAAATTGTTGATTCCGAGATCAATACTCATCCAATTATCTTGGTTTAAACTGGGTTCTTCCTTGACTTCATATACCCATTCAGACTTATAGAACTTACCTCCATGAACTGGAAGGATACGGAGTTCAATTAATTGGTTTGGGTTGATATGAGCAGGAATAGGAATACGGAACTCTCCTCTCTTGAGGTTATGTTCTTTACGGAATGCTGTAGAAGTAGGTAACAATACAGATCCATTTCTGCAAGATAGGTGTGCTTTTGGAAAGATCAAAGCAAATCTACCGTTTTTAGGCAAGTAGTGAGGCAGATTAACCTTTGCTTGATAATAACCTCGATCCTGTTTCTTCTTCAAAGAAATAAAGGATTTCATTGATCGTTCAACCACCTGTAGCGTATTCTGTGCAGCATCATTAGGTAGTTGGGAATAATTCTTGTTATCCTTGCAGATCTCTCTACACTCTCGGAATTTCAGCAATGTTTCATTGTTGAAATAATACTGTCTTGACATGTATAATCCATAATTATACATGTTTTTGGAGAGAAATGACAAAGTATCAACTATCTTATACTGCTCTTTGGATAACCTCAAAACATTACAAGTAGTTTGATACATTATTCAGATATATATTATCAGAACAAGTATTTATAACTTTGTGCAATTCCTCACACGACTAAAGTCGCGTGGCTCCTTGCACAAGAGATCCTGAAAGTAAAAAGACGTGCTTCTGGTTAAAAAATTTGCCAAAACTTGAACCTACATGCATTTTGGATAAACCTGCATGTGGATACTGGAATAATCAGACTACATCTGGTCAGAATAAATTAGGACCATCTAAAAACAGATGGAAAGATCGAAGCCGGACATATCAAGGCATTGCCAATGCCATGGCTGAACAATGGGGATAATATTATAATAAATATCTTGAAAACATATAAATAAAATGAATTAAAAATATAAAGTTATGTCATTAACTACTTATAGATACAGACAAGGAGATACAGTACCATTTATTTATTATATTGAAGAATTTAATGTTGATAAACAAACTCTTATTCCAATAGACCTGACAAACAAGGATGTTAAGATTTCCATTATAAATATAGAAACCGGAGAACAGATAATAACACGTGAACCCTGTGATATTCTGAATCCGCATGATGGTCAGATTGAGTATTCATTCCCGACCAACCCTGCATTATCTGCCGGAATGTACAACATCAAATTCACTGTTATAGATGCAACCGGAAAAGAAGCAACGTTTCCGGAATGGGAAAACCAGTATCTCCACATATTCTAACATTTTAAAATCAGGTGGTCTGCTTCATGAAAAAAATCCTATGTATTTCTGATTTACATTGTGGTTCATTAAACGGCCTCATTCCATACAACTTCACCGATGATATAAATAATGAGTTGTTTATCTTAAATGATGTCCAAAGATATCTGTTTCAACAATGGATTCATATGTGCAATACCATACAAAATATTGATTACTGTATTGTTTGTGGTGATCTTGTAGACGGAGCAAATTATGGAGAGAAAGGAAAAGGACAGATAACTACAGATATTTATACACAGGCAAAAATGGCCTGTCATTTGTTAAAAATGATCGATACAAAAAACTTTGTCATCGTTGACGGAAGCGGATATCACGTTGGTCAGGAAATATCAGGTGATATGCTGGTCGCCGATATGCTCAATGGTCATTTTGGTAATCCTGATATCGAACTTACCTGTGAATCCATTACATTTCATATCAGACATCATGAACAATGGAGCAGAGATCCCGGAGGACGACATACCGCTGCCCGAAAAGAAGCAAATGTATCAGTGTTACAAAATGAAAAGATTGATGTGTTTATTCGAGGCCACATCCACAGTTTTAATTACAACGGAGATAAACGAAATATGACAGTGATACTTCCTGCATGGAAAGGTCCGGACAAATTCCAGAGGAAAAAATACATGGAGATACCAGATAACGGATATGTCGTATTTACTGTAAATAACAATATATACAACTGGGAACAAACAATCTTCAATATACCAAAAGAGTTATTTAGAAAACAGATTATAATTTAAATTTATTTAATTTAATTTAACTTAATCTATTCCAGTTTTAATTTTCAGAATCCAAGATAATTTTCAATATATTTAACAACATTTTTCTGCTTATCAGACATTTCACGCAACTGAAATATCGTAAATATAACATTCTTAATGTTTATATCAGGATTTAACTCTTTGATTCGCCTTATTTCATCAGCACACCGATCCTCAACATTTATAAGAGTTAAATTATAAAATTCAATCTTTCGTGCAATCTTCTTTATTAACGCATCAACCTCTTTTGAATCCCTGTATGACTGAATTTCATGCTCAAGATACTTTAGTTTTTCCTGTAACACTTCACGATTCAGGATTTTGTATCCAAGTTCCTGTAGTAATTTCTCAATCTCGGCATCCTCATCGATTATCCTTCGTTGCATCTCATCCTTAATATATCCGTTAACCAGATCATACTGCTCGTTATTTGCCAGCCGTTCGGCGAGATACCAAATCAGACGTGCAGGATTTGAAAATCCCTTTTCCTTAAGTTTTTTCAATGCCCGATAATTAACCAGATCATTTCCCATATTTCTGTAACTGTTCAGGAGTCATCAATTAACACAATCTTTCCGTTTTTCATTGCAATCATTCCGTACTTGATCATCTCAACCAGTTTATTATGAAGATTGCTGATTGACATCTGATAGGTACTTGACGCCTTATTTAATAATGTACGGGTAATCTCATATTGTCCTTCTTCATTAAGATACCCGTTGTCCTTGATTAATGTCTGAATCTGTAATAAATCAGGACCATTAATAACACTCTTCCTCCACTGATGCTGTAATCGTATCATCTGCTGCACCAACGGATCTTCAACCTTTAAAACGATATGCTCAGATGCACCATACCGGGCCAGATGATATCCAAGAATAATCCTGTCATAACTGGTCATATCATACGTTTCCAAACCCAGCTCTTCATATAACTCAAATATACTATCGTCATAATCAATTCGTTGGATCTTCTGGAATTCTGATGCCCACATCTGAATAATATGCGATAAGCGCTCTCTATCACCATCCTCATTCTTAATATTCTTTGATTTCCATATGGCACGCCTTAATTCCCTCTTTAAATTCTCATCAGGCACATTTACAAGAAAACATAATCTTCGTCCAAGACCTCTCTGGATATCGTATCGTGCCGGCTGAATCCCAGCCCACAATGTAAAGTTTGTATCATATTCAATGTTTCCACCAGCAACAGACTTTGCAATATGCCCGTGATCCAACGCAGCAAGCAACTGGGTATCCATCTGATTGTTAAAAGAAGAACGAAGAGCATCTGTAATCCCACTGAATTCATCAATCATAATGATACCATTCGAAAACCGATGAGCCTCACCTTCACGGGTTACACTTCTGCCATTCTGCATGGTAATTGTTCCAACCAATGCTGCTTCATTCATATTTTGTCGTGAAACAATCTGAATCCCAGCATTGTGAAATACACCAACACCCTCTCCCCCGAGCATTGACAATGTATATGATTTCATCCCGCCGGGTGGTGCTATAAAAACAAGATGAAGCCTTAAATTAGGAATTCGTTTCGATTCCCAATATATCTGACGCTCTTTATTCATCAAATTAAATACATGCATGGCATATGATGCAACATAAAATGGTGCATATACATCATGGCATAACATTCCCCGGCTCTCCAGTTCACGAAGAACAATATCCATTATATCAACCGACATATAAAGCGCCCTCCTTTTATATAATACGAAATACAGACCGGGTATGAAACCCAACAAATTCATAACCAGTCTTCAGATGTACCGTTTAATATTGCCTTAATTTGTTTTGCTTTAACTTTTCCAATACCTTCAACCTTCATTATTTCTTTTTCAGATAAACCAGAGATATAAACCAGATTAGTTCCATATTTTTCACGAAGAGCAAACCATTGTTTTTTACTTATGTTTAATAATCGTGCTGCCAAAGTATTAACGTTTCGAACCTTTGGTATATCAGTCTCGTCATCACATACCTTTCTCATAATTCGTATCATCCGTCTGATACCACCTTTATCAGAATAATCAATTAGTACTCTGATGTTATCACGAACCAGCAGACTTGATATACCACCGTCAATCAAATCCATATTAATCGGATTACCCTGCCTTCTCATATACTCGGCAAATGCATTATGATCTCCTGTAATCAGATATAATACAACACAATCCGCCTGACATACACTGATTTTGTCAACCTGATTCCGCATCCGGTTTGAAATTTTTCCATTTTTCAACGTTTTTGTCCGGACCATGGAATCATAAAAATCACCAATCTGTTTCCGTTCAACAAGAACCCGTTTTTTACCATTATCACACATTGCGAGATAGTCACCCTCATCGAGTTTCTCGCGAATAAAAGTAATATCAGGAAATGTCCTGCATAAATATTCAAAAAGATCCAAGGGTTCCCGTGTATCAACTATAACCTTCAGGCTACAACCCCCTGATAATCAAAAACTCCCTTTAAATGAACCAACTACCCGTTTTACCATTACAAACTTTGTATAATTATCAGCCCATGCGGGCCAGTCACCATTCTCACGAATCCTATCCATAATATACTTCAATGGATTGCAATCTTCAAGATCCTCCATACTTTCCGATTCGTATATATCATCATAATCCATGTTTAAATCAGGAGGGATAAAATCATTAACAGCCATCGAAAATACTTTCTGATTCAGATAATCACCTGGTTTTCCACGCATTACATGAACCAGATATAAATCAACGGTTTCTGATACTTCAACCATATACAATTTATTTAAAACTCATATTATATAAAAAGTGTGTTAAAATAAAATCAAATTATCAATGTTACTTTTTAAAATTTCGACGTTTCTTTTTTCGTCTGATCGGGTTTACTTTCTTTCTATTCTCAAGATTCAAAATCTCTTCATCATCTATACCATTATCAACATCAATCTTATTTGTGATATTCTGATCAATCCACTTATAAATATCTTTTCCCGGCATCTGTTCACTATTAAACTCTTCCGGACCTTTATCCTGATTATCAGTACTCCAGTGAGCACCCGGAATATATGCCGGATGATACTGAATCCGATAATACGATGAACTATGTGTATTTGTACCCATCATCCTGTTATAATAACATAATTTTCTATGCCACCATGGATGTGTCGCAATCAGATACATAAACCATTTCATTAAGTTTCTAAATGCAATATAATTCGGATTATCATGTTCAGGTTCCCAGATATCCACCTGAGTCAAGATATCACGGATAATAAACAAATCAGTAGCACGATAATACCGTTTGAATCCTTCCAATGTCTGACACTGTATAGCCATGTCATTAATTAATAAATCGGAGATAACTACCTTGCTTAAAAAGTCGATAATCGGATCAACCCGAAGATGTGGTGGAACTTCCTGCGCATTTTCAGTATTTTGTGTTGTATTCCGGGTATTCTCAATATTCTCCATCATTTAATACATACCTCCGTACATTGCATTTGAAAATTTTCCACGGGATCTTGGAAACCACCTGTCAGGACTGAATTGTACGTCATCTTCCCATTTTGCATGATCCACATACAAAAATATCAGTGCCCAGTTTACGGAATGCCGATAAAACTGATTCTCCTGATATTTCTTAATTACATGAATAAACATCCATGCGATCCACCGTTTTGTCCGTTTCCGCTTATCATTCATCTTCCACCATTTATACACACCTATTAACAATTTGGTATAATCTCCCCATGGATCATCCTGAACACATTTGAACTTCTTATAATTCTTTATAACATATGTAATGACACCACCAATCCGTTCAAAATATGCAGAATCATTCCGATATAAGGCAAGAACAAGAAGAATCATTTTTCGTGCAACTTTCTTTTCCTCATCACTCGGTTTGAATTTCTCGTATATCTCAAAATAATTATCAGTCATACTTTTAAGAAACATCTCATTCTTAACAACCCTACCGTCACCCTTCTCATAATATGCCAAAGATTCATTCAACGGCATATCCAGAACATAATTCAAACATGAACCTTCCGATTTCGGATCTTCATCAATCATCCGACGCAGATTATCCTTTACCTTAATGTGAAAATCATATGCAACTTCATCTATCCACAAACCATCATTAAGCCTCATTAATCTTATATATTAAAAAATAGAGTATATAAATGTTTCCAAATAATTTAATAAAATAACTAATAATCCCTCAGATGTTTATCGTATAAATCCTCAAAAATATATTCAGGATAAATCTCATACCTCCGTGCTAACTCCATAATTCCATTATACATGTTACTGATATCTCTACGGTAGTCACTGGTAGCATAACGTGCGTATGACATAATACCCGTTATGTATTACCCATTTAAAAAAGTTATAATAAAATAAATTTAATCAAAAATTCCCCGGTTTTCCACAACATACGTGACACGTTGTGCACCAAAAAACTCACGGGTAAATGTTACTGCCTCATCAACATCATAATCCTTGCAACTAAATATATTAATAAATGCAGAATTTGTATCCTCGGCAAAATGTGCAGTTATATTCGAGGTTTCAATCAACTGAACCAGCGTATATCCAATTTTATCATCTTTTCCAAAATGCACAACTACAGGATCGCCATAGGGAATCATTCGCAGTATATCAACCAATTTTCTTGAATACTCCTTTATTCTTTCAGGATCTCTTATAATCGCTCCATTACAATCATACAAATCAATAATTGTTTCAATTCCCCAAGAATCCATAGCACTAATCGCTGTTTACACCTTTTAAAAATTATGCAAAAAGTATTATATACTTTGAAAAACCAACAGGTATGTGCACACACACAACAGGAGGTTGAACATCTTCCTTCTTCAATCTCTTGTTGAGAGGGTTTTCCGGTGTTGTGTTGTTTGAACCTGTTCTGATGATGTTTTCAGACACAATCAGCGTTTTTGAATAATATCGATGTTTTAAAAAAGAATGATTAGTTTTTATAATACATGGAACATGTAGCGCCTTTCTGTCCGTTGTATTTTGATGTTTTCTTTACATTATATGGGACTTTGCACGATTCTGTTTTGTTAAATGCGAGTTGTCCGATTGTCATTTCAGGGAACAATTTAATCGGATCGGGATAAACCAATGACAATTCCAAAGTTATCTCACCATGAAATCCAGCATCAATCCATCCGCCCGTCTGGTGAAGTACGAGACCCCATCTGGCTAATGATGATTTGCCTTCGAGTTGCGCCCTGATACAATCCGTTAAATGAATCGTTTCAAGGGTCGTAGCAAGGATAAAATCACCCGGCCTTATAATTATATAGTCTGAAGGTTTTGATAACTGTATAACCTCTCCATTCTGCTTATCAGTTTTGGGATTCATAACATTATTGGTTTTGATACATCGGATAAAATGATATCCAAGTCTTATATCGAGAGAATTAGGATTTATAAGTTTTTCATCGAATGGTTCAACAGAGATCAATTTTTTGTGAATTGCATCAAGAATCTGATAATCAACAAGCTCCATACATATACGTTAATTTCTATTACATTTATATATTTTTATGAAATAGACCATAATAAACCATGGTCAATCTTACATTGACCAATGAACAGATAATAAAAGTTAAATGAATTTGTTTAACTTTGAATGATGAAACGGGTTACACGTTTGATTAACATGTTTATAAATTTAAATAAAAATAGTTAACACAATCTTTATATAATATATGGGAACAGGATTAATTCCGTTTCCCATCATATATCCGTCTTTCCGGATTGCCAACACATTTTCAAGAACACATATTTAGTCACATCATGGGGTTTACACATGATATGCCACTACTATATTTGTTTTCTTTTTATAAGAATGTATCATTCATTGATATCAATCTTTATACGATGGTAATAACATCATAATTTATATTGAGGAAATAATGATGACTGCAACAGACAAAAATAAAGTTACCGGCAAGAACTCTGATTTTATTGCGGAGTGGGAAAACAAAAAAGCAGAGAATGACGCGATTCATAAAAAAGCCGCTGCGTTCATGAAGAAAGTCTGTGTTTTTGCAAAAGAAAAAGTTACGGGCAAGTAAAATACCCGACTTTCTGGTGATTATAATGAGATACAATCATATCATTTCTTTAGTTTTATGCTGTCTGTTTATCGTTCCGATTCTGGCAGCATCAACCACAACAGTATATGCAAGTGGTGGCAGCATATCATATAGTCATGTTGTATCCATGGAACGTGCCAATGACAAGTTAAACTGGCCTGTGTTTGGTGCAAACAACACAGGGAGTCCGTATGTATATGACGGGAGTCAGACCAGCGTTCTGACACTTGGCAGATCCAGCATGAAGCGTGAGTCCAAGGTTGATCAGTCAACAAGTAATTTCTATGCAGCACAGAGCGCAGTAGCAGGTGATTCCATGATCAATGCCGAGGACACCGCCGGTATGATGAACATCCAGCCAAATGTCCCTGAACAGATGTGCGACAGCGAAGGATTCCTCTCCGGAACAGGTGCTGCATCAGGTAATTACCCGGTCAGTGAATCGTATGAAGGCAGAACCGGTGTGATCATTCATGGTGGTGGTGTGTATGAGAGTGAGGTTGGACTGAATGATGCAACGGTGCATTTGTCAGGAGCATCAGACATCGTTACCAAGGGATACCTCTATGGCAACACCCATTCGACATCCATGAAAGGATTTGACAAGAATGCAACTGATCTGAATCTGAAGACATCCGAGGATGTGAACTACATCGGTCGGACTGCAACTGCAGATGGTTCTGAAGAGGAGTTCCACGGAACTTTCACCAGTGATTACACCACGGTAACTGATGCTTACAACGAGATGATCGAGATCATTGCAAAGAAGAATCAGGCAACCGTAACATCCATCAGCGCAGGACGCGTCAATGAAACCATCAACGAAACAGAATTAATTAATGAAACAGAAATAATTAATGAAACAGAAATAATCAATAATGCAACAACAACAGAATAATATCAGATTGAATACAGATTAAAATCATTACATTTTTATTTTTCGCATTACATTTATATACCAGTATTTTCAACTATTTAATATGGTTAAGCAATATGAAGATGGTTATTTTATTAATGGCCAATGGTTTGAAGGAATATACAAGAGTCAGAAACCGGAGCACCTGACCGAACCACATCAGATTTATATACCAAATACTGAAGTAAAACTGGTAAAACAGGAATACGAATATTATGATGAACCAGAATACAACATGCTTTTGTTTATTGCAGCATTACTATTATTTTTTATCGGAATTGGAATTACTGTGATAACATTAATATAACCCCAACATTTCTTTTGATTTACACATCATTCACAAAGATAATGCAGCATTTTTATTAGAATCGTCAAAACGGTACAGATTTTGCTCTGTATAGAAAATGCTGGAAACATCCCCGAAACAGAAGGGAGGGAGAAAGACCTTCTGTTTCGTTTGTGTGGGGGAATACAATATATGTTGTTTCACATATTTAATGCTTGTCCTCTATGAACGGATGGGAAGGGAATGTTGATCAATGGAGTGCGTCATTGATCACTCTATATGTTATTATTTAAAGTATTTAAATGTTTCTTACTCGTCTTTTTATATAATGATAATGAAATAATGTGGATATGAATACCGATGTGTTATTCAGCAGTAAAATCATGACGTATTCCACACCACAGTGGCTGTTTGATATTGTTAATAGTGAGTTTAACTTTACGCTTGATGCATGTGCCGATGAGACAAACCATAAATGTGAAAGGTATTTTTCAATAGATGATAATGGACTGATTCAGGACTGGTCAGGTGAGACGGTCTGGATTAACCCACCGTATGGCAGGGATCAGAAATCGTGGATAATAAAGGCGCATGAAGAATTTGTTGCCCATGATGTGACATCTGTTCTTCTGATTCCGGCTCGGGTTGACACTGCAATCTTCCATGATGTTATATTTCCGTATGCATCGCAGATCCGGTTTATCAGGGGAAGACTGAAATTCAGCGGGCATCAGAATTCAGCTCCATTTCCAAGTTGTCTTGTTATATTTGACAAAACAAAAGGATATAAAAACAGGTTTGAATGGGTAACATTCAGGAATTAATTTATTTCTTCGAATACATGAGATGATTTCTCATGCTTTTTATTTGTTTCATTCATTAAGTCGAGTACCCATAGATCGAATTCACTTACTTCATCGCAATAATTAATTTTCCACATGGTAACATCACCAGTCATGCATATAATCAGGTGTTTCTGAATGATCCAGCAAACATATAATGTATAATTCAGTAATTAACATTGTAACAAGTATAATTATCGAAATTAGCACCTCCCGTCTGACATATCTATTGTTTATTTTGTTAATTTATATAAATTTTCTTTGATAACTTTTTTGATAAATTGTTTGTCATGGACACGGTCACAAAATGAACAGTCCTTGATCCCGGTATCTGTATACACAGGATTTCCTCCGCAGTTCTGTTCATGATATAACGGACAGAAGCAAAAGATACAGTATATGTCTTTGTGGGTATGATGACATCGTTTACAAATTGAGTTATCCTGAAGATACAGATTTTTGGTTGTTTCAAGTATTCTGTCAAGATGAACATCAAGGATCTCTTCAAATGACTTCATAAAAATATTTTGTGTTTATATCAGATAAATTGTTTTATCAAAAGCATTTACTGTAACCGCAGGATGGACAGCTTTTACATCCTTCTGAAAAGTTCAGAATTCCACCACAATCCGGACATGTGATCTTTGTCTGTGAAATATTTGTTGATACTGCTGGTTTTTCGGGAATAACGTCATCCTTTGGCGGGGCATCATCACATGGATACTCATATAATATTTTTCCAAGGATATCCGGACATGATTTCCCGTCAGACTTCGGATTTTTCAATGCTGCCGAACACTTCACACCGGTAAGGACTTTCCGGATGTCCCAGAGCGGGATTCCCCAGCGAAGTGCAAGTGCTGTAAGTTCTGCGAGTGCCTGTGTCAGTGCATCACATCCGCCTTTGTTTACGATTGTGACACTGTGTGGTTTGTTATCCATTTCTCCGATAGCAATCATCATATGGCCACAGCCACTGGTTCGCTTGTACATTGCGGCAGGGCTGTCGCGTGGTGTCTTGGGAAGGATACGGCCATTTGATTTGACCAGTTTGTACTTGACCGGGTTGGTTATCTCAACAACCTTTACCAGTTCATTCTCTTTTTTGCTTGCATTGGTCTCGAGCACCACATCAGTCCGAGATCCCTCACGATACACCGTCAGTCCCTTGCATCCCGATTCCCATGCATACCTGATGATCTCCTTCATCTCATCAACGGTTGTATCATGTGGTAGGTTCACTGTCTTACTAATACTGTTATGAATGTGTTTCTGGAACGCAGCAAGCACGTCAACATGTTCCTTCCATGAGACATCCTTTGCACTGACGAATATGTTTTTTGTGTAAGCATCTACAAGCGGGCAGTTCTGAACAGTACCATGTTCAAACATCCAGTTGATAATCTCATCATATTTGTCTTTGTAGTGCTGTCTAATATGTGCATCAAATAATGTATGTACCTGTTTAAACGTGACTTTCTCACCACTGGTCCATGTCGAGCGGTTCACAACATATGCAAAGTTCGGTTCTATGCCACTCGAACATCCTGCAAACAATGATATGCTTCCTGTTGGTGCAATAAGTGTTACAACAGCATTGCGCATTGGAATGCCATTATGATCCCATGTTGAGCCTTTGTATGCCGGGAACGTGCCTCTCTCTTTTGCAAGTCCGGATGATGCAGCAATCGCCTGTTCATCGAACCATTTCATAAATTTATGAGTAAACTCAATACATTCATCTGAACCATATCGTATACCAAGTTTTATAAGCAGATCAGCATATCCCATGATTCCAAGACCGATCTTTCTGGTCAGATATGTTGCATCCCTGATTTTGTCAGTTGGATATTCATTTACCTCAATACAGTTATCCAGAAACTTCACACCAAGTTCAATGGCATTATTAAGTCCCGTGTAATTTATGGTTCCATCGTTCCCAATAAATTTACTGACATCAATCGAACCAAGGACACATGACTCATTCGGATACAGAAATGTCTCTGAACACGGATTTGAACCGTATAATGGTCCCAGCAACGGAGTCGGATTGTTTGAATTGATGTTATCAAAGAATTGCAGACCTGGTTCTCCGTTCTTCCACATTCCTTCTGCTATCAAATTGTATATTTCAGGATCTGGATTTTTCATGAACTCGTCATTAATGAGCACACTGATATTGAAGTTTGATATCTCACCTTCTTTATGTTTACACGTGATGAATTCCTTGATATCCTTGTGCCAGACCGATAACGATCCCATATTTGCGCCACGTCTCTTGTTATGAACAACAATTCCGTTTGCAACATAATTGTGATCAAATGTCTCTATATCAACTGTATAGCATCGATCAGACGAGATATCAGATATCTTTGAGAATATAAACTCATCAGACAAGAGGTCTTCGTGTAATACATCGTTTGACAACTCATGAAGACTGCCACATATCTGCACTATTCTGTTTCGTGAAGGATTCCTGTCACCTCTGATATACCGTTCAATTTCCTTTGCATACGCTGGATTACTGGTTCTATCACGTCCTCCTTCGGGATGATAATGTTTCTTTAAGATACACCCTATGTATGGTACAATAAGATCATGTGTACTTATGTCAGAACGGAGTTTGCTCTGTTTCCTCGTCTGTATATATCCAATTTTATCTCTGAACTTTTCAAGACCTGTCTTATCGCAAACACGCAGTGTATATATGGTTCTGGTTCCATAAGAACCGTTTTCTTTTGCATTTGTCTTGTCCTGATATCTTTTTATGGTAAAAATACCAACTGACTGGAACAGTATTTGCAGATCATCAATCAGACGTTCTGATGTTACACCGATAACCGGATACCCATCACTATGAACATGGCCATCACATGACATCACTCCTCTTATAAATGCACAAATAACAGATTCCGGAGACTTAAATATCAGTTCAGGAACAAAAGATTCAGGAGATCCGTTTTTGTAAAATCCACATGATTTCCACCATTCAGCAAACACTATGTTCCTACATGAATAATTTGTTGATCTGTCAATGTTATCCGGTTTTCTGTATGTTGAGAAATGCATATTATATTTGTTGCCTATGCGAATCAGTTCATCTGATACTTCATGATCTTTGTCTCCTATACATATGTTAAATGATGCATCATTCGACATTGATCCGTTGGCCATATACATACCAATCAGAAGGGCAAGATCCTCTTCAAGATATACAGGCAGCGACAGATTTAGGTTTGTATTGAAGTGTCTGTTTTCCAGTACAGGCAATGGTAATCTGACATATTCAGTTACAATCTGTCTGCCGCGTTTTATCACAAGATAATCATCCTTTGTTATATCTCCTGCTTCTTTGTATTCAAGTGTACCATCAGGCATGACAACCAAAATCTGATGATCCCTTGTGCATTTAATGTTGTATCCATGTTTTGTCTTGATATGCAGAACATCTGCTATTCCATTATCCATTGATAAACTAGCAGAGCAGAATCCATCTTTTGATGCAACGACCTCCTGAATCGGGTTATCTGCCATTGGGGGACAGTTTAATAATTCTCCGATCTTAATAACACCACGTTCAGTCTGGATGCGGGTATCTGCACTGACGCATCCACCCTGAAGAATCACGTTTGTCATGGCGTCATATGCTTTCAGGAACGATACAGGACCACTTGCAATGCCATTGGTACTCTTTACAAGAGAGCCTTTAGGACGGATATTTCCAAAAAAGAAGCCCGTACCTCCGCCTTTCGCCTGAATACACATTGCGTCTGTCAGCGTATTTCCGATTCCTTTCAAGTCATCCGGAACATCCAGAACGAAACAAGCAAATAACATTGGTATTGATGTTCCTGCATTCATCAGACACGGGCTGTTCGGAATAAACTTACGGTTGTTTATGATATCAAAGAATGCATCACGTTCATCTTTATTTGTACCGATAAAATCGGCGACACGTCTGCACACATCTTCCCATGATGATTCACCCGGCTGATAATAACGCTCTCTCAAAACATGCTCAACAATATTGTCCATGCATTAATTATTTGACTTAAAAATATTTAATATATCCTTTTTGATAAATTATACTCTGGTTTTCCGGCAATTGATACTGTTATATTTAATTAAAGCATTCCACCATGTTTCTGATATATAATCAACCGGATATGAGAGCAGATATCCTGATTCGAAATTATCCATCATGTACATACCGCAATGTCTACAATATATATGACATAGTTTCATCATGGACTCATAATTAACGTTTTTTAATGACTGAACACCATCAATCAGATTGAATGCCCTGATATGAACATTGCTGTTGCAACATGGCAGATAACCATGATGACTATACATTAAACCGCAGTCATATAAAACATGGCATGCCCGTTTGTTCATTGGAAACCCGACATCCTGCGGACTGACATAAAATGCATGATGATGCGAATGATCCGGATTTTTCTGGTATTCAATCCAGTCCGGAAACTCATACGGGATGATGCAGTTACTTCGCGTCCAGAACTGACAGGACGGATTAAACACATGATATTCATACAATATATTTATGATTTCGGGTAATTGCGGGTGAACGGTAGGTTCCCCTCCCATAATCCCGATTCTTTCCCACTGATAATTTAATTCAATGGACTCATCAACGAATTTCCTGATTTTATCCAGACTGATCATAACATCGCTTTTGAAGATATTGCAGCCGCGGACACATGAAACGCATGCCAGATTGCACGATTCCGTAATATCAATCTCAATTTTATGCAGATACATCTGCATCTCTTCATCAGTCAACTCAAAATCCTTCATTTAAATCTACCCTATAATTTGATATCTGATATCAATCGATGTATCAGTCTGGTTCCAATAAATTACACGAAGTATATTATTCAGATACCATGCAACCGGCTCTGGTATACCATTATCATTATCTGAATAATATAAAATTTCATTTATAATTTCTAATTTACATTTTCTATAAGTTCCAAACTTATTAAATATTGATAATATACCACCAAGCCTGACTAATGGCAAACATTTGTTGATTATTCTATAAGGTTCATTAATATAATTAAATACATTATATAAGTAAATGATATCATAAAGATATGAACCATATAAATTTCTCAATTTATTTAATTGATGTATATTTATAAAAGTTGTATAAATCAGATTTTTCTGAATACCGTAATGTAGTACTGATGGACTTTCATCAGATATAAAAAGAATTTTCGATCCTGTATGATTTAGCAACCAATCGGGATATCCCGGCAAATCATCAGATTCATCAATCTTATTTTTAATCATGTTAATCCAATATCAGAATCAGAATATTTTTTTCAGAATTTTATATCCGACAAAATATGCAATCTTAAAAAACATTTTGTTGTTTTTTATAAAGTCAATGACTCCCTTTATTTCATTGTCATAACAGGAATTCAGAATCATCCCATATAACTTGAATAAGTCCGGATTTTCCAGATATTTCAGATTATGTTTATACATATTTGTATGATTGATTTTTGAAGAATGGCCCGACTTCAATGCTCTGTAATCCACAAGAACCATGGGTATTACATCCATATTACAGTTCAAATTAACCATTTTGTTCCACATTGCCCAGTCTACGATAATACCACGGGTATCCGGGAACTTTATCTCTTTTATCTTTGATGTTTTATAAATTGCACAGGCATCCCCGTATACATTTTCAACAGGAAGGAGTTCCTTAATTGGTCCAACTGGATAGTAAATTTGATCCCAGTCACCGAATGCATCATTGTATGAAGTCAGGACATCGACATCCGGATTGTTGTATGCTGCGTTAATATATGTCTGAACCATATCAGGTCTGAACAGATTGTCTCCATCGATCTGAATAAAATAATCGGTGTTAATCAGGTCCAGTCCCTGATTCAGTGCATTCCCGACACTGATATGGTTACCTTTGAATATCATGAACTGAAACGGATAATGTGACAATAATGATTTTAAATACTCGGACTCTTCCGGATCGCTGTCATCGATAACTATTAATTCAAAATTTTTGTATGACTGATGTACCAGACTGTCCAATGTTTCCTTGATATATTTTGAACCATTCCGGTATGGCATTAGTAATGTAACCGGTTTCTGATATGATTCAAACAAACTCAAATCAGATTCCTGTATAATCCTGCTATAAAACCTTATTATGTCATCATGATTTGCAATGACATCAAGATTGTCCTGTAAATACTGGATATATGATGACCATGTCTCCGTATCAATTGTATATGCCCGTTGTAACAATTGTGACAGATCAGATAAATCAGAAGATATGATATTTTTTAACAGTCCGATCATCTCCGGAATCCCACCAGTATTTACTGTTACAAATGGAATTCCTGCCCTAATACACTCAATAATGGTTGTCGGGTAGTTATCCAGTCTTGACGGGATAACGGCAAATTTTGCATGATTTGCCACATATTTTAATGCATCATCACGTGTTGAACCTGTATAAAATGAAACATTATAACCATACAACATCTCTTTAATCATCTGTTTGGATAACGAAGCAGACATTCCAACAAAAGTAACCGGGATATCCGGATTCAGTGTTTTTACAGCATCAATAAACTCAAGGACTCCTTTTCGTTCTTCCAATCTGCCAAAAAATACAATTTCATTCTGATTGCTGAATTCATACCGGACTGCATTATCGTTAATCGGATTTCTGACAAGGAGTATATCACGTGAAGTTCCGTATTTGTCACGTGTATACTGGATCATATGTTCGGAAGGAGATAATACGATATCTGCATTTTCTATACAGTATTTATCAATGTAGTCACGAATCGTATCGTCCTTACTAAACACATTATGCATTCCCTCAATATGCCATGACAAATATCCATGCATCTTTACCACTAATATTGTATTCTGAAATTCACCACAATACTTTTTCATTCTGAGTGGAACAAATGCACTCCCGGTAAATTCAGGGAATTCTATAATATCAAAACATATATTTAATGATTTTATAGCATTGTATATCAGATGGGATCTTCGTAGTATCCAATGTGCTGAATTTAACTTATACGTCCTGTCCTTATATACATCTTCTACAAAATAAACATTGATTCCACGTGATGTATAATATTCATCGATATGTTTGCAGGTGATCTTACGCTCAACCAGTATTGAAACATCAAATCCTTCACTCTTTAACAGATATGATATTTCACGGACATATGTTCCAATTCCGCTGTTAATAGTATTTCCATCAATATCCTCGGTAACAAACAAAACTGAAGTCATTTTTAAATTCACCATCATATTAAATTCATCATATTAAATTCATCATATTAAGTAATCTGATGTAATAATAATCCTGAATCCATGCAGGAGCCTGAATTTTATTAATTCTAAACACTGCTTTTAACAATGTTTTGAAATACCATGGTATCCACCACGAAAACAGATGAAATGTATAATTACTTTTTGAAATGTAATATATATGACCGGCACCATACATCAATGTCATTAAAATCCGTTTTTTAAATCCGAAGTAATTGATAACCGCGTGTAATGAATTTTTCAGTGCAAATTTATTTCGTGTATACGGAGATTTGAAAAAGTCTGATTTCGGATGTCTGACCAGACAATCGTGCAGATATACTATGGAATAACCATGAATATAAGCACGAATTGAAATATCCAGTTCATTCCCATATATTTTCAAAGATTCATCATACCAGTGCAGATCATTTCCGATATCACGACGAAATAATGCTGCTGCTCCGCAGAATTCTGGTACACATCGTTTATTGTTTAAAATTGTATATTCAGTATTATTTACAACATGAAATGCAACAGCGAAGACCTGTGCATTGTCAGGCTCTTCCATATACTCAACAGATTTGGATATTGCCGTATTACTTATAAGTGCTGCATCATCATCAAGAATCAGAACGTATTTGCCGGACGCACTGTAGAATGCAAGATTAATGGTTTCCAGTGCGGAATGATCCGAATGGACCATGCGTTTATATATTATCGGGACAGAACTGGTTAATTTTAAATATTCGCAATATGTTTCTGTCCCATCAAAAGATGCATTATCTATGATTACAATTTCGAGATTTCTATAATCCTGACTTAAAATACTGCTTATACAGGAACGTAAATCCGATACCCTGTTCCATGTTGATATACAGCATGAAACCAATGGTAATTGTAAATGCATAAATATAATTAATTATTGTATCATAAAAATGTTATGGAAAATGAATAAATAGAAATGAATGTAATTATGAATTAAAAGAACCGGGATAAAAATAAGATGTTTAATCTTCTATTCTTGGGGCAATCCAGTAAGATATGGAAAATCCCGGTTTATTTAAATTGATGATGATTGGAACGTCCTTGCCAACGCGAATGCTGACTTCATCAAAGTATTTCATTACTTTGATTACCATGTTGATATAGTTGAATCCAAATACTGATTTTACAGGAATTTCATCAGATTCCAATACATTCTCATAAGTATTTTCAATGGAATTTGAACTGTTTGTAACAATTAAGGTTTTTCCCTCACCTTTAAACAGGATGTCTTCTTCCCGTTCACTAACCTTCAGCATTTCCTTTATTAAATCATGTGGGATAACTGCTTTCACCCCCTCGAACTTTGGAACCGGGAGTTCCGGAAGTACCAGTGCATCCACCTTTGGATCTTTTAAAACCGGAGATTTGTATTTGGTTATACCCGCCTGAAACACCAGTGTCTCTGCCGACCAGTATACAGTTACACTATCTTTAATAGTTTTTAAATTATCAAGGGAGATAGTGGCACTACAGGTATTTTCAACTGGTAGTTCCATAAAACTTGAAATTATGAAGGCATTTGTCACGTCCTTCATCTGCACCTTTATTCCGTTCTGATTAAAATCGATATGAACATCCTCAAATAACGCAAGGGTTTCATACCATTCCTTAAAATTTGTTATTTCAGTAATTCGTATCATGCATAACACACACAGGATTTATCTTCGGTTTTTCGAATCTCACCATGCTTTTCGCAATACAGATATTCGGTATCATGTATCGGTTTCAGATATTTACATGATTCGCATGTTGAGCCAGATCTTGCTTTTTTATTCCGGTTATAACCACAATGATGACATTCCGGTTTTCCGGTTAAATGATTCAGCATCATGTAATTCTGACACTTCGGGCATCGTTTTTTACTCATGTTCGGAGCCACCTGATAAACATGTATAATGAATCTGTATTTTTTGCATACCATTCGGTATGACAGGCATCACATAATACAATCCCGTTATGGACATCCCACATCTCCTCGTTTGTTTTACACACTGATCTTGGTATGATATGATGACATGTCAAATTGACTGTTGATTTACAACGCTGACACATATAATTATCACGAAGCATTATTGCCTCTTTCCATTCCTTTTCCCTTGGTTTATCCATTAAAATATCAAGAACCCGCTTACATGTAATAATATCCCCGTGTATCCGGTTTTTCTGGGATTCTATACCTTCTATATGCCTGTTAATCCACTGTTTTATCCTTGTCTTTTCGCATTCCAATGAAGAGATGGTTTCATCACAAACTTTTACCATATCTTCCAGTGTATCAATCTTTTTAATCAGAATTTCAAGATCGGACATGATTTCACTGATATTATCGTTGGGTAATCTGCTTACAATAGTCTATGTTATACCAGTAGATATGTGGTCTGGCTGAATCCAGAATCATACGTTTTGGTTGTTCATTTATCATACTGGCAACATACGTTCCTGTATACTTGAGTCCCTGCAGATTATATATTAATGCCTGATAAAAATCATGGCTTCTGAATAACACCTTGATTACAAATTCATAT
>ERZ795060.2142-NODE-2142-length-20765-cov-4.627378_pt1 | contig 20765 bp, 14 predicted proteins | sample MGYA00375144_ERZ795060 | MGnify/ENA primary metagenome ERZ795060 (study PRJEB30189, sample SAMN05720157) | activated sludge metagenome | isolation source: anaerobic digester from wastewater treatment plant | place: Japan | collected 2015-05-15 ...
CCGCGATCACGGGCTTCCTTCTCGGCGGCATGCTCAGCGCGACAAACCTGTACATCGGCGCCAAGACCGGATGGACGCTGGGGGTCGGCCTGACGAGCGTGATCCTGGCGTTCGCGACGTTCAAGGTTCTGTCATCCCTCCGCGTCGCGAAGGACATGACGATCCTCGAGAACAACGCGATGCAGTCGATCGCGACCAGTGCCGGGTACATGACCGGTCCGCTGATCTCGGGCATCGCCGCGTACATGATGGTGACCAACACGCTCATGCCCTGGTGGCAGATGCTCGTGTTCAACGTCATCCTGTCGCTGCTGGGCGTTCTCGTCGCGTTCCCGATGAAGCGCCGGTTCATCAACGACGAGCAGGCCCCGTTCCCCGAGGGGCGCGCCTGCGGCGTGGTGCTCGACACGCTCTACACCTCCGACGCGAGGGTCGGCCTCTTCAAGGCCCAGGCTCTGGGCTTCGCGGCGATCATCGCCGGGGGACTGAAGTTCGCCTCGGGAGAGGCGTACCAGACGCTCCTGCAGGGCCGGCTGCTGGGCCTCAGCAAGATCCACTGGATGTCCGAGCATCTGGACAAGTGGTACTACGACCTTGTGGCGAGCGGGCGATTGCCCCTCCCGACGATCAGCGGGATCGACATCCGCAAACTCGGGCTCTCGCCCACGCTCGACCTGGCGATGTTCGGCGCCGGCGGTCTGATGAACATCCGGTACGCGCTCAACATGTTCATCGGGATGATCGTCGCTTACGTCTTCGCGGCGCCCTACGCGATCACCCACGGCTGGGTGTCCAAGAAGGGCGTCGTGCTGACGCCCGCGAGCGATTTCACGCAGCGCGACGTGCTGACCAGTTGGCTGCTGTGGCCGGGCGTGGCGATGCTCGTGTGCGCGAGCATGGCGTCCTTCCTCGCCAAACCGCAGGTCATCATCTCCGCGTTCACGGGCATGTTCAGCCGCAAGCCCGCCGGCACGGACGTGCTGAAGGACATCGAACTCCCGTTGAAGGTCTCGTGGATCGGCATCCCCGTCATCGGCGCCGTCGCGGTCTACCTCACGCACGAGTGGTTCGGTGTGCGCTGGGACCTGGGGGCGCTCGCGGTGCTCATGACGATCGCGCTCACGCTCATCGCGGCCAACGCGACCGCCCTGACGAGCATCACGCCCACCGGGTCGCTCTCGAAGATCACCCAGTTCACCTTCGGGATGCTCGACAAGGGGCACGCGCCGACGAACCTCATGACGGCGACGATCACGACGGAAGTCGCGAGCAACGCGAGCAACCTGCTCATGGACATCAAGCCGGGCTACATGCTCGGCGCCAAGCCGCGCCAGCAGGCGGTCGGGCACTGTATCGGCATCTTCGCCGGCGCGCTCGCCAGCACGCCCCTCTTCTACATCCTGTTCCTCGCGGGCCATCCGCAGAACCCGTTCACCGCGGTCGATCCCAACCGGGCGCAGCAGACCGTCGAGGACGTGCTGCTGAAGAAAGCCGACGGCTCGGCCGGCGACTTCAGCTTCGTCGCCGCGGTGCAGTGGAAGGGCATCAGCGAGTTCATCGCCGGCCTGACCGGCGAGGGCGGGCTGACAAAGATCGTTCATCCCTCGGCGCTGTACCTGATGGCGGCGTGCGCCTTCGTCGGCGTCGCCTTCGAACTCTTGCGGGTCTTCACCAAGGGCAAGAGCCCCTTTGCGCCGCTGGCCTTCGGCCTGGGCATCCTCCTCCCGCCCGACTCCACGTTCTGGATGTTCCTCGGATCGCTGTTCTTCTTCATCATGTCGCGGGCCTACGGCGGCGGCAGCCGGAGCGATCCGCACGGAGTCCAGGAACTTCCCGGCGAATCGTTCGGCCACAGGCTCTGGGTGCGAGGTCAGGAGGCGATCTGTGCCGGGCTCATCGCCGGCGCGGCGCTGACCGGCATCGGCGATCAGTTCATCCAGGTCTTCGCGCTGAGTTGACCGGGTCCGGATCGGCGCCCGATCCCGCTCACACCCGCGGCCCCACGAACGTGCGTCGCTCGCGGTCCTTGCTCACGCCCGGGAACTTCATCACCCGGCCGTGGGCAGAGCAGTAGACCCCGGGGCTTAGAATGCCGCCCGCGAAGATCGCCTCGGTCAGGTTCTGCAGCGCGTCCGAGCGCGACATCTCGAACGGACGCATCGCCCCGGTCAGAACAACCGGCACGTGCAGGTTCGTCAACTCGCGGCAAAGCCTCTCTCCCGTGACCGAGAGCGTGTCCGTGCCGTGCAGGATGATCACGCACCGCCCCGGGCTGGCGTGCGGGTCGGCCCGCTCGGCGCCCGCCGCGCGGCACGCCTCGACGATCCGGGTCCGGTCGTCGTCGGTCATGTGCAGACTGTCCTTGCTCAGCAACTCGATGATCGAGACGGTCGTGTCTTCGAGGCGCAGGCGGCGCAGCATGCGCCGGACCACCGAGCGGCGGTTCGACAGTTCGCCCGTCGTGTCGTCGTAGGTCTTCTCGATCGTGCCGCCGGTTGTGATGAGCGAGACGTGTCGCATCGGTGGGTCCTGACGGCGGCGGACAAGCCCGGCCGCGACTTCGAGCACCGCCCCTGGCCGATCCTTCACGCCGAGCCGGTCCGGTCGGTGGTCGTGCGGCGGACTCAGTGCCCGCCGGCCGCGGCCTTGCTGCGGGACTGCTTCCGCGGGTCGGTGCGGTTGATGATGTCGCTGACGCCCTGCTGGTTGAAGCCCTTGAAGCCGTCGTTGCGTTCGAGGTTCTCGAGGTGGCTGCCCAGCGCGCCCTCGCGCCGGAAGACTTCCGCCTGCTGGGGAGTGATGTACTTGCGGGACTGCAGCAGTTTGAGCCGGTCCTCGCAGACGGTCCACACTTCCCCCTCGGTGAACGCCTGGCGGAGGTACGGGAAAGTCGTGAACGGCGCCATGGTCTTCACGCCGCCGTCCTTCTCGAGTTGCTCCACCAGCGCGTGCCAGTCGAACATGGCTTCGAGGTGGTGCATGCCGGCCGAGAGCACGGCCTCGCCGTGCAGCCCGACCCACAGACCCACGGTGCCCAGGTGCTCGCGCGAAGCCTTGAGCCCCTCGTGGGGGAAGTCGCCCATGAGTTCTTCGGGGCTCATGTCCACGTCGTTGAACGTGATGATGCCGGTGACGGGGTGCTCCACCACCTGCGCGCCCCACTGGGCCTCGGCGCCGGCGTAGAACCGCTCGCGGCAGTACATGCCGAGTTTCTCCCACAGCGCGATGAGTTTCGTGTAGTGCTCGCGGCTGGAGCGGTACGTGTGGTGGTCGTGGTTCGCCCAGCCCAGCCCCAGGCGCTGCTGACGCCCGTACTGCACCTGCGCCGCGCGGTTGCGGCGCATCCAGTAGTCGCGCTCGGCGGCGAAGAAGGCGTCGCACGCCCAGTCCCGGCCGATCCCGGCGATCGCCGCGTCCACCAGCCGGTTGGTCTCGGCGAAGCACGCGTTCTCGTCGCCGTGCCGGCGCCGCCGCCGGAACGCCTCGAGGTGCTGCTGATGACGCGCGGCCTTCTCGGCGTCAAACGTGGGGGGCGTCAGCCCGCGCCAGCCGTGACGCTCGACCGCGAGCAGTTCATAGCCCTTGACCTTGCTCACCGCCGCGATGCGCATCTGGCCCAGCGCTTCGCCGACGATCGGCGCTTCCCACAGGTCGTGCGCCGCCAGGAAGTCGGCGACGAACTCGACCTTGATGCCCAGACGCAGCGTCTCCCCGTCGACCAGGAACAGGTCGGGGAACATTCCCAGTTCGTTGATGTACCACTCGGCGTTGGCGGGGACCGCGGCGGAGGCGATCTTGAACCGCACGTTGGCCGCGGGCTTCCAGCCGACCTCCAGCAACCGCTTCTTGAGCCCGCGCGACGCCGGGATCTGGATGTGATCGATCCAGTCGATCAGACGGGTGCCGGTCTCGGCCATCATCCGTTCGCCGAGGCGCTTGGTCCAGGCGTTCTTCGAAATGAACTCCTCGACGAGATTGTTGATGACCGCCTGGGCCTTGGGCTGCGGCTCCCAGTGCCATTGACGCAGCGCCTCGACGCCGCTCATCGCGTTGTGGGTCGAATTCGCCGCCGCCCCGGTTCCGCCCTGCCCCTTCACGCCGCTCACCATCCACGTGCTCCTGATGAGTTCGCCTTGAACCCGCGGCTCTCACTCCGAGCCCGGGAACCCGGTGGTCCATGGTATTCACGCGGCGGGGTGCGGCCACGCGAGCCCCATAATCTCCGGCTTTTCTCGATCAATCCCTCTTCATATTCACGTACTGCAGGGGCTGCTCGAGCCCTGCGCCGTCGAGCATCCGCATGACGGTCTGCAGGTCGTCGATCTGCTTCCCGCTGACCCGCACCTCGTCGCCCTGGATCGACGCCTGCACCTTCAGTTTGGAGTCCTTGATCATCCTGGAGATCTGCTTCGCCAGGTCCGACTCGAGCCCCTCCTTGAGTTTCACCTCGAAGCGGTACTTGCCTTCGCCCCCGGCGATCGGGTCGCCGAACTTGAAACTCTTGAGCGAGATGCCGCGCTTGATCACGGCGGACTCGAACATCTCGCGCAGTGCCTTGACCTTCATGTCGTCGGCGGCGATGAGCGTCAGTTTCTTCTCCTTGCGATCGACGTTGATCTCCACGGGCGAGCCGCGGAAATCAAACCGGGTCTGCACCGCCTTCTTGGTGTTGTTGATCGCGTTGTCGAGTTCGGCGAAGTTGATACGGGAGACCACGTCCATCGAGGGCATCGAGAAACCTCCGGGCCGGGCGGGTCGTCGGGGCCTAGGGGCCCTAGACGCGCGCCGGGTCGGATCGTACTCCCCCCTGCGACCGTCCTTCGACGACCGGCCGCGCCCCCAATCCTCTCCCGCCGGGCCTAGCATCCCGCGGCGTTCGGGGGCCGAACCGGGCGGAAGGCCGCGCCCGTCCGACGCCCGACAGGCCTCAGGTTTCAACCCTCTCCGGAGCCGATCTCGATGTCGCTTCCCACCGATCGCGTCTACAGCGAAAGCCACGAGTGGCACAAAGTCGAAGGGGACACGCTCACGCTCGGGCTGACGCGGTTCGCCGTGGATCAGCTCACCGATGTCACGTACGTGCAGATGAAGCCCAAGGGGACCCGGTTCAAGCCCGGCGACGTGATCGGAGAGGTCGAGAGCGTCAAGACGACCAGCGACATCTACTGCGTCGCCGGCGGCGAAGTGGTCGAGGTGAACGCCGCGCTTTCCGACGACCCGTCGATCCTCAACTCCGACCCGTACGGGGCCGGCTGGCTCGTGAAGATCAAAATCGGTGACCGGGGCGCGCTGGACAAGTGCATGGACGCCGCGACCTATGGCAAGCAGTACGCCTGAACTCCGCGACGCCGGCGCAACGGTCGAGACGCCGGGCGCTGCGCGCGCCGTGGTTCCGGCGGAAGAGGCCGCGCGCCCGGGCGCCGCGGAACTCGTCCGGTGCACGGACGTCCACAAGTCCTACCGGCTGGGCGATCGGAAGGTCGAGGCGCTCCGCGGCGTGAGCCTGACGGTCGACCGGCCCGGCTTCTTCGCGATCATGGGCGCATCGGGTTCGGGCAAGAGCACGCTCCTGCACCTGCTCGCCGCGCTCGACAAGCCGGACCGGGGCGAGGTGGTCGTCTCCGGCCAGCGCCTGCACACGATGTCCGAGCGCGAGTTGACGCGGTTCCGGCAGAAGCACATCGGCATCGTCTTCCAGCAGTTCAACCTCATCCCGACGCTTACGGCGATCGAGAACGTGCAGCTCCCCGGCATGCTCGCGGGCGAGGACCGGTCGTTCCTCGACCGTCGGGCGACGGAACTGCTCGGCGTGCTGGGCCTGGCCGATCGGGCCCACCACCGGCCCGACGCGCTCTCGGGCGGCGAGCAGCAGCGCGTCGCGATCGCCCGGGCGCTGCTGTTCTCGCCAAGGGTGCTCCTCGCCGACGAGCCCACGGGCAACCTCGACAGCGTGTCGAGCGGGAAACTCTGGAATCTCCTCGGGGAGATCGCGGCCCAGCAGCACCTGACGGTCCTCATGGTCACGCACGAGCCGGCGGCGGCGGCGAACTGTGAGAGGATCTTCGTCCTGCGCGACGGCGCGATCACCGGGCAAATCGACACGGAGGGGCTGGATGCGGCCGGCGTGGCGTCTGTCTATCAGCAGCTTGTCCGTCAGGCGTAGCCGCACGGCTCTCCTGATCGCGACCGTCGCCCTCTCCAGCGCGCTCATCGCCGCCGTCGCCTGCGCCATGGCCAGCGTGCACCGGGGCGTGCGTGATCGCGTGGAGGCCACCGTCGGCGCGGCCGACCTGCGCCTCTCCCGCGTCGGGCGCGACCTTTTCCCCGAATCGACCATCGATCGGGTCCGCTCTTGGCCCGAGACGCGCCTGGCCGTGCCCCGACTGGCCGGCGCGATCGCGTTCAAGAAGCCCCGGCGGGAGGGTGCGCCGGGAGCGGACGCAAGCGAGACCATCTCCAGCGCCGGGGAGGCCGTCTCCACCATCGGGCACGGCGTCGAGCCTTCGCTGGAGTACCAACTGCGCAACCCGGTGCTCATCGCCGGACGCCTTTTGCAGAACGACGACGAGGTTGTACTCGACGAGCCCGCGGCCAAGGCGCTGGGGGCATCGCTCGGCGACACGCTTCAGGTCCAGCGCTTCGGCGAGCCGCTGAGCCTTCGACTGGTCGGCGTTGTGAAGCCGCCGCCGCTGGGCACGCTCAGCGTTCCCGAGAGTTTCGTGACCCTGCAGCGCATGCAGGAGATCAACCAGACGCCGGGGCGCATCGGCGAGATCGAGATCACCATCGCCGACCCGAAGCAGGCGGAGAAGGTCGCCGAGACGCGCTCGCACGAGTTCGAGAAGGGCCTGGTCCTGCGCGCGGGCAGCAAGATCCTGTCGGGCCTCAACAAGAACGTGGAGTCCAGCCAGATCGGCATGACGATCGCCTCGGTCCTTTCGTTCCTCGCCGCGTCGTTCATCATCACGACCGGCCTCACGACCAACGTGAGCGAGCGCCAGCGGGAACTGGCGATGGTCCGTTGCATCGGCGGCACGAAAGCGCAGATGGCCGAGAGCCAGTTGGCGATCGGGCTCATCATCGGCGCGCTCGGAGCGCTCGTGGGCCTGCCGCTGGGCGTGCTGGGGGCCTACCTGCTCGTGAAGGCGTTCCCCGACCGTCTGCCCGGGGGCTTTGCGCTGAACCAGTGGGGTCTGCTCATCGCGCTCATCGGCAGCGTGGGCTCGGGCCTCATCGGCGCGATGTACCCGGCGATCAAGGCGTCGCGCACCAGCCCGCTCGAGGCGCTGGTCGTCCGCGCGAAAAAACCCAGCGCACGCGGGCTGGTGCTCTGCGGCGTTGCGGGCCTCACCCTCGCCGCCGTCCACGTCATGGTCCTCTGGAAGGGCGGCTCGCTGTTCACCAACGACGGGAGCGTCGCCGACAAGGTCTTCTGGGGCGACGTCTTCGTCGGCGCGCCGGCCCTCTTCGCCGGGTATTTCCTCATGGCCGTGCCGGTGACGGTGCTCTGCGCCCGCGTCATCGGCCCGCCGATCAACCGGCTGCTGGGGCTCCCGGGGCGTCGCGGCGGGGTGATGGTGCGCACGGTCCTCGCGACGCCTTACCGCTTCGGCTTCACCGCGGGGGCGATGATGATGGGCCTGGCGCTGCTCGTGGGCATCTGGACCAACGGGCGCGCGATCATGCGTGACTGGCTCGGCTCGCTCGAGTTCCCCGACGCCTTCGTCGCGGGCATCTCGCTCTCGGAGCGAACACGCGACCGCATCGCCGCGCTGCCCTTTGTGACCAATACCGCGGCCGTGTCCATCCAGGCGCTCAAGACCGACGCCTTCGGCATCAAGGCCTTCGACCACGCGACGACCTCGTTCATCGGCTTCGACCCGGCGCCCTTTTTCGCGATGACCAAACTGACCTGGATCGAGGGCGACCCGGTCGAGGCGCTCTCGAAACTCGAGAAGGGCGGCGCGATCATCGTCGCCAAGGAGTTCAAGGTCACCCGCGGGATCAAGGTCGGGGACACGCTGAACCTGGAGTGGAACGGCAAGCCCTACCCCTTCGAGGTCGTCGGCGTGGTGAACTCGCCGGGGCTCGACATCGCCAGCAAGTTCTTCTCGATCGGCGAGGACTACCTGGACCAGTCGGTCAACGCCGTCTTCGGCTCGCGGGCCGACCTGAAACGCATCTTCGGGAACACGGGCATCCGGCTCATCCAGGTGGGCATCCGTCCCGACTTCGACGACAAGGAGGCGATGAAGCAGATCCGTCGTCTGGCCGGGTTCGAGGTGGTCACCGCCGGGAGCGGGCGAGAGATCAAGAAGGAGATCACGGGGTTCCTCTCGGGCACCCTGCTCATCTTCTCGCTCGTCGCGATCGCCGCGATGCTCGTCGCCTGCTTCGGCGTCGCGAACCTGATCGTGGCGTCGATCCAGGCGCGGACGTTCGAGTTCGGTGTGCTCCGCGCGATGGGTGCGCAGCGGTCGGTCCTGACACGCCTGGTGCTGGGCGAGGCGCTCATCGTCGCGCTGGGCGCTTGCGTCATGGGCACGCTCATGGGGCTGCAGATCTCCTGGGGCGGTCAGCGGATGTACGAACTCATCCTCGGCATCCTGCTCCAACTGCGCCTGCCCGTCGTGCCCACCGCGCTCGGCTGGCTCACGGTCATCGTGATCACGCTCGGCGCGGCCTACCCGGCCATCTGGGCCTTGTCACGGCGCGAGCCGCGCGAACTGCTCGGTGCGGTGAAGGGCTGACGCCCGCGGGGAGCCGGGGCTCGAACGCTCTTACACTGGGGTTTGTGACCCAGCCCCGCCCGCACTCCAACCCGAACCCGTCCGCGCCCGACGAAGCGACGGTGCTCGTCGCGCCGCCGCTGGCCCCGCCGGTTGCGCCGGGCGCTTTGGGTCCCGAGCCCGAGACTGCGGCCGAGCAGCGCCGGCGGTTTCTCCGCGGCAAGGACGCCTGGCGGCCACCGGTCGACGACCGCGGACGGGCGATCAAGCCGGTCCAGCCCCAGCGGATCACGCGCGTGGGCGACCGCGACGCCGACCGGATCGACCGCGACGCACGAAAGGTTCTGAAGAAGACGATCGTCGAGGCGATCCGCGGCGAGCAGCGCAAGATCGATCCCGTCAACATCGCCGTCGGGCTTGTGGTGGTCAGCGTGTGGATCGTGCTGCAGATTCTCGCGATCTCCTACCTGCGACGCTTCGGCGTCGGCCTCACCGTTGTATCCATGGCCGCTGCGGTGGCGGTGATCACCGCGTTGTCTGCTCGAAAGGTCGGGCAGCGGATCGTCAACACGTACGTGTCGAACGGATTCTGTGCGCAGTGCGGCTACGTGCTCCAGGGACTGACCCCCGAGCACGATCGTTGTGTCGTCTGCCCGGAGTGCGCCGCCGCGTGGAAAGTCGCCCGCATCACCTGGCCGGTGTGGAAGTACGGGGCGCTTGCGCCGCCGCCGAAGCAGGGCCTGCTCTGGGCCTTCCTGTTCGGCGGAACCCGGCGGCGTGACCGCTGGACCGCCGACGACCGTGGGGCGCTGCGGTGCTGCGTCGATCCGCGGTTCGGCGCGTGGCGCGGCGTGACCGTCGGCCGCGTCGCGCAGGGCGGGCCGGGCCTGGCACCGCCGGACAACTGGCGCAAGCGGCGACGGGCCCTGACGCGGGAGATCCGCAAGTCGGGGCGGATCAAGCGGTGGCTTCTGGCGGGTCTGGTGTTGCTGCCCGGTCTGGGCGCGATGTCGATCGCCTGGGCCGCCGCGAGAGAGCCGCGCCCGGAGTGGGTGGTGCTCGCGGTGATGGGCGTGCTCACCGTGATCTTTGTGGGCGGCGCGCTGGCGGTGATCTTCAGCAGCACCGGGGTGAACTTCCGGCGCGCCGCGACGATCATCGTCTCCGAAGGGCTCTGCCCCTGCTGCGCGTTCTCGCTCGATGCGGCGCCTCTCGACGAGGAGCAGTTCCGCGTGTGCCCGGGTTGCGGCGGGAGTTGGGTCTACAACCCGGGCGAGCCCGGCCTTGTCAGCGCGCGCGCCTGATGGCTTCGGGCCGCGTGTGCGCGGGGCCTGCTCAGCAAGCCTTGTCGCCCAACAGGTCTTCGACATGGTGCAGGACCGCCGCGGCGAAGAACGGCTCACTGAACCGCAGCGCGTTCTGACGGCACGCGTGGGTCACCCGGGCGCTTCTGGGCGGCAGCGCACGAACACCCGCGGCCAGCGCCGGCCCGGACTGCTCGTGGACGTGGACACCGGTCGTGCCGTCGATGACGGTGTCGAGCGCCCCGCCCTGCGCCACGGCCACCACCGGCGTGCCGCACGCCTGGGCTTCGACGGCGGTGATGCCGAAGTCCTCGATCTGCGGGTGCAGGAGGGCCCGCGTGCGCCGAAAAAGCGTGCGCAGGTCCGCGTCATTGACGCGCCCGAGGAACAGGACTTGCTTCGACGCACCCGCACCGTGGAGCTTCGCCGCCAGTCGCCGCACGGACGCCAGCATCGACCCGCTCCCCGACACGACCAGCGGCACGTCGGCCTCCCGGGCGGCGTGGAGCGCCAGGTCGACGCGTTTGTACGGCTCAATCGCGCCGGCGCACAACAGGAACTCGCGCGGCAAGGTCTGTCCCGCGATGACGGCCTCCACGGCGTCTGTTTCAGGCTCGGGCGTGAAGTACTCGGTGCGCACGGGCGGGAACACGACCTGCGAGGGCGCGCCGAAGCAGCGCATCAGTTCGCGCTGCGTGTGCGTCGAGTTGGCCAGCCAGCGCGTCACGCCGCCGGCCCCGGGCGTCCTGTTCGCCGCGGCCAGGTCCCGGGCCTTGAGCCGCGGGGCGGCCAAGCGCAGCGCCAGGCCCCGCACGCCTCCGGCGTACTGGTCGGTCTGGGACCACAGGTACCGCGCGGGCGAGTGGCAGTAGCACAGGTGCGGCACGCGCCCCGACCCGGAGGCGCCGGCGCGGGAACGCGGCGCAACAAGCCCGTGGATCGCCGCGGACGACGTGGAGATGAGCAGGTCCGGCGCGCGCTCCGTGGCGGCGGCGTCGGCCTCCAGCCGGCGCGACAGCCAATCCACCGCGCGGGGGTACGCGGGCAACAGCCAGCGGCGCAGGCGAACGCCCGCACGGGACCGTCCCGGAGGCCAGACCGCGCGCGACAGCGCATCGACCGCGGGTGTGAGCGGGCGCCCGTCGTCGAACATCGTGTAGAGCCCGGTCACCAGCGCGTGCCCGGCGAGCGCGCGGATGATCCCGTCGAGCACGGCCTCGCCGCCGCGGTACCCGACCAGCCAGTCGTGCGCGAGCGCGATGTGGGGGAGTGTGGGCGTGGGCAAGGGAGCAGTGTAAGTCGCGCCCCCGGCGGGAGGTCGTCCTGCGCGTCCCGGCTCGGCTCAAGCAGTGTGGGGCGTGCTCGCGGCCTCGGGCGCCGTGCCCCGCACGCGTCGCCGCACCCACTCGGTGGTCGACTGGATGACGACGTAGAGCACGGGCGTGAACAGGAGCGCCAGCACGGTGTTGCCGATCATCCCGCCGAAGACGGCGGTGCCGAGGCTGCGCCGGCCGTTGGCGCCGGCGCCGGTCGCCAGCACCAGCGGCAGGACGCCCAGGATGAACGCCATGGCGGTCATGACGATGGGGCGCACGCGGACGCGGGCGGCGGTGATGGCGGATTCGACGATGCTCACGCCGCGTGCGCGGTTCTCCTTCGCGAACTCGACGATGAGGATGGCGTTCTTGGCGCCCAGGCCCACCAGCAGCACCAGGCCGATCTGGGTGAAGACGTTGTTGTCGAGCCCGGCGATGGTGAGCGCGACGATCGCCCCGCTGACCACCAGCGGGACGCTGAGCACGACCGCGAGGGGGATGGTCCAACTCTCGTACTGCGCCGCCAGCACGAGGTACACCAGCAGGATCCCCAGCGCGAAGACCACGAGTCCCTCGCGCCCCACGCGCTTCTCCTGGAACGACATGCCCGTCCACTCGTAGCCGATGCCCGGCGGGAGTTTGTCGTTGGCCGCGGCCTCCATGATTTTCAGCGCCTCGCCCGAACTCACCCCGGGCCGGGGCGCGCCGTTGATCGTCGCCGACGGGTACAGGTTGTACCGCGTGACGCGGTCCGGGCCGATGGTGCTCCGCGATGACACGAGGGTGCTCAGCGGCACCATCTCGCCGTTGACATTGCGGGTCTCCAGTCGCAGGATGTCGCTCTCCTGGAGGCGGAATCGGGCGTCGGCCTGGGTGGTCACCTGGAACGTGCGGTTGAAGAGGTTGAAGTCGTTGACGTACGTCGAGCCCAGGGAGGTCTGGAGGGTCTCGAAGATGCCCGAGAGGGGCACGCCGATCTTCAGCGCCTTCTCGCGGTCGATGTCGAGGTAGATCTGGGGCACGCCCATGCGGAACGATGAGAAGGCGTAGGCGATGGCGCTCTGGCCGCTGGCAGCCTGGATCGTCTCGGTCGTTCCCTGCAGCAGCGCCGCGCGCCCGGCCGAGGCGCGATCGACCAGGCGCATGTCGAAGCCCGACGCGTTGCCCAGCCCGCGGATGGTCGGCAGGCTGACGACGAGGAACTGCGACTCCTGCATGCGCGAGGTCTTCTCGCGGATGTCGGCCATGATCTGCTGGATGCCGCGGTGCTTGGGCACGCGCACGTCCCAGGGCTCGAGCACGACCCAGGCGTTGGCGTACGCCGAGCCCTGCCCGTCGATGATCGAGAAGCCCGAGAGCGTCGTGACGTCCTTCACGCCGTCGACCTTGCGGACCTCGCTCGCGACGCGGGCGATGAGTTCGTCCGAGCGTTCGAGCGACGCGGCGTCGGGCAACTGCGCCGAGACGACGACGAAGCCCAGGTCCTCGTCGGGCACGAAGCCCGTGGGCACGCGCGTGTACAAATAGGCCGTCAGTCCCAGCACGCCGACGAGCCCCAGAAGCGCCAGGGGCCAGGCGCGGACGAACAGGTGCGCCGTCCAGGCGTAGACCCCGGTCGCCGCGTCGAACGCCCGGTTGAACGCGCGCCCGGGCCAGGTCAGCAGGCGCTGGACCGGGCCCGCGGGGCGGTCGTGGCCGTGGGCCTTGAGGATCAGGGCGCACAGCGCGGGGCTGAGCGTCAGCGCGCAGATGGCCGAGAGCCCGGTGCTCGCGGCGATCGTCAGCGCGAACTGGCGGTACATGCGTCCCGTCAGGCCGCCCAGGGCCGCGGTGGGGATGAACACCGCCATGAGGACGAGCGTGACGGCGATGACCGGCCCGGTGATCTCGCCCATCGCGCGGATCGTCGCCTCCTTCGCGGGGAGTTTGTGCTCGCGCATGTTGCGCTCGACGTTCTCGACGACGATGATCGCGTCGTCGACGACGATGCCGATCGCCAGCACGAGCCCGAACATCGTCAGCGTGTTCACACTGAAGCCCAGGACCGCCATGACCAGGAAGGTGCCGATGAGCGAGACGGGGATCGTGAGCGCCGGGATGAGGGTCGTGCGGAGACTCTGGAGGAAGACGAGCACGACGAGGAAGACCAGGACAAACGCCTCGATGAGCGTCTTGTTGACTTCGTGCAGCGCCGAGCGGATGAACATCGAAGGGTCGTAGAAGAAACTCGCCTTCAACCCCGGCGGGAAGTCCTTCTCCAGCCGGTGCATCGTCGCCTCGACGTTGCGCGCCACCTCGACGAGGTTCGTGCCGGGCAACTGGTAGATCGGCATGATCGCCGCCTGCTTGCCGTTGAACCGGGCCACGGTGGAGTAATCGCGGGCGCCGAGCTCGACGCGCGCCACGTCGCGCACGTGCACCGCGCTCCCGTCCTCGTACCGCTTGACGATGATGTCGCCGAACTGCTCCGGGTCGGTCAGCCGGCCCAGCGTCGTGATCGTGAGCTCGAAGTCGGTGCCCTTGGGCGCCGGCTGACGCCCGAGCACCCCCGCCGCGACCTGCACGTTCTGCTCGCGGATCGCCGCGTTCACGTCGTCGACCGTGAGCGAGCGGGCCTTGAGGCGCTCGGGGTCGAGCCAGATGCGCATCCCGTAGTCCTTGGCCGGGAAGATGTTGACGCCGCCCACGCCGTACACGCGCGAGATCTCGTCCCGCACGCGGATCGACATGAAGTTCGCCAGGTAGAGGTCGTCGTACTCGGGGTGCTTGGCCGGGTCCTCCGCGGTGATGGAGATGACCGCCGCGAGCGACGTCGACTGCTTGCGCGTCGTGATGCCCAGTCGGCGCGTCTCTTCCGGCAGTTTCGGCTCGGCGATGCCGACGCGGTTCTGCACCAGGACCGCGGCGAGGTCGACGTCCGTCCCGCTCTCGAACGAGATATCGAGTTGGTACCGCCCGTCGCTGCTCGTGCTCGCCATGTAGATCATGCGGTCGACGCCGTTGATCTCCTGCTCGAGCGGCGCCGCCACGGTGTCGGCGATGGTCTGGGCGTTGGCGCCCGGGTACTGCGCCTCGACGCGCACCACCGGCGGCGCCAGTTCCGGATACTCCTCGACCGGCAGCCGGAAGTACGCCAGCGCCCCCAGCAGCACGATGATGATCGACACGACCGACGCGAAGATCGGCCGGTTGACGAAGAACCGGCTCATCGCGGGCCCCCCTCGCCCCCGGCGGGCGCCGCGCTCTCCCCCATGCCCGGCGACGGAGCGCCGGGGGCGCCGGTCGGCGCCGGCGGCTGCGCCGTCGGCGTCGCGGGACGGTCCGAAGGGGGCGGCGGCGGGGGCGGATTCCCCAGCGCGCCCAGGTCCGGCGGCTCGACCTTGGTCTGCGTCGGGTTCACCGGGCTGCCCGGGCGGGCGCGCTGCACGCCGTTCACGATGACCAGTTCCGAACCGGTCAGGCCCGTCTCGATCGAAGCGAGGCGTCCGTAGTTAGCGCCCAGGGTCACGCCGCGGCGTTCGACCTTGTTGTCCGCGCCGACGACGTACACGAAGCGCCCGGCCTGGTCGGCCTGCACCGCGACGTCCGGGATGAGCAGGGTGTCGCGTTCGCCGAACACCGGCTGCACGCGGACGAACAGTCCGGGCAGGATCGTGCCCTCGGCGTTGTCATAGACCGCCTCGACGCTGATCGTGCCCGTCTCGGGGTTCACGCTGTTGTCACCCTTGTCGAACCAGCCCTCGTGCACGAAGTCGCTCTCGTTGGGCAGGGCCATGCGCACCCGCAGGTTGGGGCGTCCGTCCTCGCCGGGGCGCTTGTTGGCGTACTGCTCGCGCAGTTGCAGCACGAGTTTCTCCGGCATGGAATAGCGGGCAAAGATCTGCGAATCGTCGATGACATAGGCCAGCAGCGTCGCGTCGTTGGCGCCGACGAGCTGTCCGACGTCGATGGTATCGAGGCTCAGGCGGCCGTTGATCGGCGAGCGGACCTGCGTGTACTCGAGGTCGAGCCGCGCCTGCACCAGACGCGCCTTGGCCAGGTCGAGCCGGGCCTGTGCGCCCGCGGTGCGGGCCTTGGCGGTGTCCACCTCCTGCTGGTTCGAGGCGTTCGAGCGGAACGCGTCCTCCACGCGCTGCTGTGTCACCAGGGCCAGGTCCAGGTCGGCCTGTGCGCTGGCGACTTCGGCCTCGGCCTGGGCGACCGAGGCCTGGTAGTTGCGCGGATCGATTGTGAAGATCAGGTCGCCCGCCTTGACCCGCTTGCCGCCCTCGATGTGCTTCTGCTGGATGAACCCCTTCACCCGGGCCCGGATCTCGACCCGCTCGCGTCCGCGCGTCGTGCCCGTGAACTCGTAAGTCCGGCGCACCTTGGTCTTCAGCGGCTGCGCCACCGTCACTTCGGGCGGGGGCGGCGCGACGTACTGGTTTCCCGAGCCCTTTTTGCATCCGGACACGCTGAGCAGCGCGCCGAAAGCCAGCACGCCGGTCGCCAGAATCGCTGCCACCGACCACACCTTGCGGGTGACGCTCATGTTTGGGCTCCCCGTCGGGCGCGGGCCGAACCGCGCCGCACCAGACCGCGATGCTACCGTCCTCGAGATGAACCGGATGGGTCTGGACATCGGCGGCTCGAGCGTCAAGGTCGCGTGGTTCGCGTCCTCGGGCGAGGTCCATGTTAGTCAGTCCGCAGGATACTTCGACCCTGATCGAACTATTTTGCGCGACCGCATGGCGCAGGCCCTGAGGGCGCTCCCCGCGGCGGCCCGGCGCGATCTCGTCGCGCCGCGCATCGGTCTCTGCCTGCCGGGGCTTTTCGATCGCCGCGCCCGGACGCTCTCGCGCGCCGTCAATGTGCCGCGGCTTGTCGGCGTCGAGGTCGACGGACTATTGGCGGAGGCCATGGAGGCTTCCGGGTTTCCCCGGGTCGTGGGAGAAACGGCTGTGTGGACCGATGCCCACGCCGCGGCCCACGACTACGTGGTCGCCCACGCGCTCGGCGGGCGAACCCTGGCGATCTCGCTGGGCACGGGGGTCGGCGCGTGCGTGCTCGACGGTACGACGCCGCTGCACGTGTCGGGGGAGACGCCGGGCCACCTGGGGCACATCGATGTCGCGCTCGATGATGCGAGCCCAGGGCCCGTGCCGCGGGCGCGGGACGGCTCGCGCGGCACGCTCGAAGCCTATATCGGCGCCGATGCGCTGCGCGCAAGATTCGGGACCGCCGACTCCGATTCGGTCGCGGCTCAACTCTCGGAGTCCGATCCCGCGATCCTCGCGCTGGCCAAGGCGCTCCGGACTGCCCATGCCATCTATCGACCCGACCATGTCGTGCTGCTGGGCGGCGTCGGGCTGCTCCTGCAACCGTTGCTCCCGAGACTCCGCGTGCTGGTGAACGAAGGGCTGACGTCGCTGGCGCGGCCGGGGTGGACGCTGCACAGCGCGGACGACGGGTTCCACGCGGCGCGGGGCGCGGCACGGCTTGCATCCGGCTGATCGGTTCAAGAGTTGTGGCAGGGTAAGCCCAAAGAACTCGTGTCACTACCCAACCGCGCCATGAGCGGCGCGACCGCAACACGTGAACGCGACTACAAGTCTGTCACGGAGCCGGCAATCACTCGGCCTTCTTGGCGAAGTCGAAGGCCATGCAGTAGCCCGCGCGCCACACCGGGTACGCCACTTCACACCGGTAACCCTCGAACTCGTTCGGGTTCCAGCCCAGGCGCCTGAACACCGAAGCCGTCACTTCTTCCATGCGCGAGTACACCGGTGTCGCCGCGCGGACCAGCCCGCGCCCGAGCCGATCCAGGCGCGGCCCGCCGGGGAAGCGCGTCGACCAGCGGCTCGCACCGTGCCGGCTCACGTCCGGGCCCCACAGGTGCAGTTCGAGCGAGGCGTGCGCCCGGTCCGCCAGGTCGCGGTGCAGCCACACGTCGAAGACCAGCCACCGCGCCGGGTAGGTCACCAGCCACCACAACTCGCCCACCGGCGGGTTCTGCGTCGCCGGGTGGGCGTCCGGGCGGGATCGGAACGCGAGCAGGATGTCGCACGGCTGACCGTCGTTCTCCGACGTGTCGAGCACGTGCACGACGCGGGCGCCCGCGCTGCGCGAGATCACGCGCGGCCAGGGACGCGAACTGAACTGCTCGAGCAGCGCGCCTGGCGTCTCGCCGCTGGCGGGTGCGCGATCGAGCGTCGCCATCGCCGGCCCGTTCGCGTCCAGCGCCAGCAGCGACGAGGTCTCGCCGAACTCCAGCGGGACGGCCCCCGCCCGCGCGACGTGACCGATCGCGCCGCGACAGCGCGCGCCCTCGGTCAACTGCGGGTTCTCCGGCACCGGACGCAGGATCCGCACGTCCAGCGACGCGTGCGACCAGCGACCGACGATCGACGCGGCGGACTTGAACAACGCTTCGCGCAACGCCGCGTCGTCCGCCGGCGCGGGCATCTCTCCCGCCGAGCCCAGCGGATCGGCGCTCGCTTCCAGGCGCGCCTTGAGACGGCGCTGGCTCCCCGCCAGACGCTCGATGAGTGATTCCAGGCTGTCGATCGCGGCGCGCGCGGCGGAGACCTGCTCCTGCGTTTCGGCAGAGCCGTACCGCTGCGCGACGGCGGCGACGAACTGGCGCAGACCCTGCACGCCCGGCAGTTGCACCAGGCTCCTGGCGCCCTCGTCACGCCCGCTGTCCCGCTCGCGGACCGGACCCCCCGCGGTCGCCACGATGCGCTGGCACGTCGCCCGGTCCAGTTCCAGCACTCGCGACATCGCGCTCGCCCCGCGGTGCCCCTCCGGCACGAGGCTGATCAGCCCGCGGAGTTCCTCGTTGAGTCGCCGAGCGACCTGCTCGGCCTGAGCACGCTCGTTCGAGGTCAGCGGCAGCGGCAGTTCCGACCACCCCGCGACCGAATCATGCAGGCTCAGTTCCGGCGGCACGGAACCCTCGGGGGAGTCGGATCCCCCTGCAGACCCTCCCGCCAAGGGCAAACCCCCGGCACCATGTGCCCAGTCAGGGTGTTCGTTTGGCCTGCGATGACGGGTCATTTGGAGAGTCTATGAAAAATCAGCGAATCGGACCACCGGAATGGTTGCACTTGTTCTCAGATCAAGCATAATGCACTGAGAGCAGTTTGGCCAAACTTGGCCGCAATTTCTGGTTGTTTTTCGCTGAGTCCAGAGCAAGGAGCCTCCATGAACCGTTTCCTGTCGCTGGTTTTGGCCGCCGGTGTGTCGTTGTCGGTGAGTGAGGCCTGCAACGCCCAGTGGTCGACCGACGCGGACAACAACCTGTCCGTGGCGGACGATGCCGCGGACGAGACCCTGCCCCGCATCGCCCGCACCAGCGACGGCGGCGTGTACGTCGCCTATTTGGGCAACCCCGGCGGCGGGTACAACGTCTACCTCCAGCGACTCGACGCCCAGGGCAACGAGCAGTGGGTCCACGGCGGCATCCTCATCTACGACGCTGGCCACTCGTCCACGCAGACCTATGAGGTGACGACCGATGCCGACGACAACGCCGTCATTGTCTATCGCGCCGACAACAACAACCCCTCCGGGCTCAGCCAAGTGGGGGTGCAGAAGGTCTCGCCGTGCGGAGAACTGCTCTGGGGTCCGACCGGCAAGGTCGTCACGTCGCTGACGGTCTCGGCCAATGCGCCGCAGATCTGTCGCACCAGCGACGGCAACTTCGCCGTCGGCTGGTCCTTCCAGCCGAGCGGGCAGCCGAGCCGCTGCGGCATTCAGAAGATCGACGGGATCACGGGTGACAACATCTGGGGCGCGCCCGTGGAGATTTTCGAGGCGAGCCGCTATGTCGGCTTCTCCGACATCCAGCCCGGCGCCAACGGCTCCGTGTACGTGCTGTGGGTGCGCGGGAGCAGTGCGAACCCCATCACGAGTTCCAAGGCACTCTACTGCCAGCGGTTCGATTCCAACGGCGTCGCGCAGCTTAACAGCGGCAACCCCGTGATCGTTTTCAATACGACCTCCGTTCAGAACGGGTACTTCCCGTCGATGCTGCCCGACGGCAACGGCGGCGTGGTCTTCGGCTGGTACGAGATCGGCGGTTCGCGCCTCGCGTACATCCAGCATCTGCTGAACGACGGCACGTTCAAGTTCGCGTCCCCCATCGCCAACACCGGCCCCACCAGCGGGCGCATCCGGATCAGCGCCGGGCTGGGCTACAACACGTCGACCGGCGAGTACTACCTCGCGTCCGAAGACTCGGCGTCGCCTTCGCAGGGCAACTACGCCGTCATCGTGCAGAAGTTTGACAGCACGGGCGCCCGCCTCTGGGGCGACAATGGCGTGACCGTGCTCCCAACCGGCACGGGCAACCAGCCGTCGTTCACGCAGGTCGCCGTCTCCGGAGACTCCTGCATCGTCATGGGCTTTGACTCGCGTTCCGCGGTGACGCGCATCGTCTACGCGGCGCGCGTCAACGCCGCCACACAGACGCTCGACTGGTCATTCGAGCCCTCGGCGAACGTGCAGGACAAGGGCTATCTGGTATCGACCGCCACCGGCGATGGCGGCGTCATCCTCGCATTCCAGGATGGTTCGTTCGGGACCGGCGACATCGACGTCCAGCGCGTCAATCAAGACTCTTCGCTCGCCGGTCCGGCCGCCGGGTGCGCGGGCGACTTCGACCACGACGGCGACGTGGACGTCGCCGATCTCTTCGGGTTCCTCGACGCCTGGTTCGCGAACTTCAGCACGCCCGCGTGTGCCGCACTGCTCCCCGGCAACTTCGACAAGGATACCGACGTCGACGTCGCGGACCTTTTCGGGTTCCTCGACGCGTGGTTCGCACAGTTCAATAACTGCCCGTAAGCGCAGCCGGTCGGTCGGCTGCCGTCATCGAGCGCTGGGCTCGCGTTGATCACCGGGTCAACGCGAGCTCAGTTCGCGTTCGGCCTGAGCCCAATCCGACAACTCGTCGCCCGGCGCGCCCTTCTTGCATCGCTCGAGATAAATCTCGTACGCGCGCGTGCGCAGCGCTTCCTGGGTGCTCGTCGCGTTCCGCGCCTTGACCACGCCCGGCGCCTTGGCCGGTCCGTTGTGCCTCGAATGCGCGTCGAACCCCGGCACCCCGTCGCTGGTCGCCGGGCGGCTCATGCTGATCCGATGATTCATGCTGCACCTCCGTGGACTCTTCAACGAAACATACCCCTCGCCGGTTCTCGGACCATCAAGTTTGTTTTGGCGATGCGAGTATTCGGGGACGCGAGCATGCCCCGGTTCGGTGAGAGTGATGAAATGGACGATTCGCGTGTTCCGCGGCCCCATAATCGGTCGTGGGTGCGCGCTCTCAGCTTTGCAAAATCCCAACATTCGGAAGCAATCGTCCACTCTGCCAGTTTCGCGGCGGGTTGCGTCGAGACCGAGATGGCCGAAACAGGGCATCTGGCCGATATCGA
>ERZ795060.2148-NODE-2148-length-20731-cov-53.174115_pt1 | contig 20731 bp, 24 predicted proteins | sample MGYA00375144_ERZ795060 | MGnify/ENA primary metagenome ERZ795060 (study PRJEB30189, sample SAMN05720157) | activated sludge metagenome | isolation source: anaerobic digester from wastewater treatment plant | place: Japan | collected 2015-05-15 ...
AGATTACTTTATGTTGCAATGACAAGAGCAAAAGAAAATCTATATCTTACCTATTCAATGAGAAGAACAAGAATGGGAGTTCCTGAATTTTTAGACCCATCAAGATTTTTAAATGAGATACCTGAGGAGTTTATCGATAAAATCACAACAGATTTGAAAGAGGAAAGTAAAATAATAAATGAGGAACAGAGTTTTAAAAATGAAGAAAATTTATATGTAAATTATAAGGTTGGAGAAAAAATTTATCATGATGAATTTGGATATGGTAAAATTATTGAGATAGTGAAGGATAGATTGAATCCATATTTAGTTATAAATTTTGGAAATGAAGGAATTAAGAAAATATCTCTTAAATATTCTAAAATAAAAAGAGGTGAAATATGAATGAGTTAGGTTTGATTCATTGTTATACTGGGGATGGTAAAGGAAAAACAACATCAAGTATTGGTCTTATTATAAGAGCCTTAGGTCATCATTATAAAATTGGATTCATACAATTTTTAAAAGGAATAAGTTATTATGGTGAATTATTTTTTCTATATAATCTCTATCCAGATGTTATTTTTTACCATTTTGGTAAAGATTGTCCAAAATCCTCATTAATAAGACAGGGCTTTGAAAAATGTGATTCTTCCTGTAGAGCTTGTTTTGTTAATTTTAATAATCCTTCTAATGAAGATTTAGAATATGTAAAACTTGCGTTTGAAAAAACAAAAGAAGTTTCAAAAATAGTCGATATACTAGTACTTGATGAAATAAATCTTGCTTTAAAATACAATTTGTTACCAATGAGAGAATTTTTAGATTTTATAAATGAAAAACCTAAAAATTTAGAAATTATTTTAACAGGTAGAGATGCACCAAAAGAGGTAATTGAAATTAGTGATTATGTTTCTGAAATTAAAATGATTAAACACCCTTTTTATAAAGGAATTTCTGGAAGAAGAGGTATAGAATATTAATTGATAATTGCAATTGATGGGCCAACTGCTTCTGGTAAAAGTAGATTGGGAAAAAATCTTTCAGATAAATTAAAAATAGATTTTGTTGATTCAGGAAAATTATATAGAATAATTGCATATCTATATAAAAATTCTAATAGCAACTTAAATAAGTTTCTAAAATCTAAAAATTGGGATGAAGAATTTAAAAGAGATGATTTTAGTAATGATGATTTATATTCTCCAGAAGTTTCTGATATTAGTTCAAAAATTTCAACAAATAAAGAGGTAAGAAAAATCGTAACAGACTATTTAAGAAAATTGGCTAAAAAAAATAATTTAATTGTTGCTGGCAGAGACATTGGAACAGTAGTTTTTAAAAATGCTGATTTAAAAATTTTTTTAACAGCAGAAGAAAATGAAAGGGAAAAGAGAAGATTAAAGCAACTCTTAGAAAAAGGTTATTCAGATGATAAAATTGATAGAGAACTATTTATTAGAGATAAAAGAGATTCAAGAAGAAAAATTGCACCATTGAAACCAGCAAAAGATGCTATTATAATAGATAACACAAATTTAAAAAAAGAAGAGACATTGAACATTGTTTTAAATGAGATGAAAAGAAGGGGTATAATATGAAGAAAATTTTGAGAAAAATTGTCTATTTAATTTTATATTTTTTATCTATAATTCTATTTAAACTTTTTTTTAGATTTCAAATATTTGGTAAAGAAAATGAATTGAAAAATGGCAGAATTATTTTTGCATCTAATCATTCATCATGGTTTGATTTTCTTTTAATGGCAATTTCTGTATCTCCTTCTAAATATATACATTTTTTAGCAAAAGAGGAGATCTTTAAGGGTTTTCTTAAAAAATTTCTTGAATTTATGGAGATTGTACCTGTTAAAAGAGATAAAATTGATAGGAATGTTATAAAACAGGCAATTTCATATCTTGAAAAAAATGAAAATCTTGGAATATTTCCAGAAGCAACAAGAACAAGAGATGGGAAACTTCAATTGGATAATTTTCATCTTGGTTCAAGTTTTTTCTCAATAAAAGCAAATGCACCAGTACAAGTAATATTAATTAAAGGAAGTTTTGAAGCTTTTTCAAGAAAGAGTAAGTTCCCAAAATTTTTTACAAAAATAAGAACAAAAATTTATCCTCCAATATATCCTGAACAATATTTGAATAGAGAGATTAATTATGAAACAATAAATGAATATAATGAAGAAGTTAAAGAATTATTTGTTAAAGGGATGAGTGAAAATTGGTAATGGAAATAATTGAGAGTAGATTCTTGGGTTTTTGTAATGGTGTTAATTATGCATATAATTTAGTAAATAAAATCTTAAATGAGAAAAATGAAGTTTATTTACTAAAAGAACTTGTACATAATAAAGATGTAAATTCTGAATTGAGAGAAAAAGGTCTTGAAATTGTTGATGAAATTTCTCGAATTCCAGATGATGTAACTTTAATAACACCTGCGCATGGTATATCTTTAGAAGAAGAGGATTTGGCAAAAAAGAAAAGATTAAAAATTATAAAAGCAACATGTCCTTTAGTTACAAAATCACTTATATTAGGTAAAAAGATATTAAAAGATGGTAAAGATTTAATTATTATTGGTGAGAAAAACCATCAAGAAATAAAATATCTATACTCTTATCTAAAAGGTTCAAAAACGTATTTAATAGATATAGATGATGAGATACCGAAAATTAAAGGAAAAGTTGGTGTAATTATACAAACAACTCAAAGTTATGAATTTTATGAAGAGATGAAAAAAAAGATTAAATCAATTAATAATGATGTAGAATTTTTTGATACCTTATGTAATGAGAGTCTTTTAAGACAAAAAGAGGTTTATGAAATAGCAAAAAAAGTAGATCTTCTATTAGTTATCGGAGGAAAAAATTCATCAAACACAAAAAGGTTATATGAAATAGGAGTTAAATTGATAAAAACATATCAAATTGAAAATGAAAATGAGATTAAAAAAGATTGGTTTAATGGAGTTAAAGTAGTTGGAATAATTTCAGGTACTTCCACTCCTATTAAAACAATTCAAAATATAAAGAAAAAATGTTTAGAATTGCAATAGTAGGTAGGCCAAATTCTGGCAAATCGACTCTTTTCAATAAATTAATAAGAGAAAGTAAAGCAACTACCTTTGAACTACCTGGTACAACAAGAGATTATATTTATGGAGAAGGAACAGTTTTTGATAAAAAAACATCATTTCTTGATACAGGTGGAATATCTTTTGATGCTAAAACTGATATAAGTAAGAAAATAAATCTTCAAGTTGAGATAGCAATAGATATGTCTGATTTGATTATTTTTTTGATAGATGGCAGTTACAATAATATAACTGATGAGGATAGGAAAATTGCCAAATTATTACATAAAAAGAAAAAAGAAGTAATCTTAGCATTAAATAAATGTGACATAAAAGATTCCTGTTCAGAAACTTATTTATATTTAGAACTTGGTTTTGGAGAACCAATAAAAATTTCATCACTTAAAAATATCGGTTTAGAGAATTTATTAAATGAAATTTATAAAAGAATACCAGAAGAAAAAGAGGTAACTTTTTTTGAAAAAAATTTACCTAAAATTGCTATTATAGGAAAACCAAATACAGGTAAATCAACTTTACTTAATTCTATCTTAGGCTATGAACGTTCTATAGTTTCTAAAGAACCTGGTACAACAAGAGATGTGATTGAGCATATTGTAAAATTCAAAGATAAAGAGTACTTTTTTCTTGATACTCCAGGTATAAAAAAAGGATTGTTAAAAGATCTTGATTTTTATATAAGTTTAAGAGCATTAAAAGCTTTGAAAGAGAGTGATATTGTTCTTTTTTTAATTTCATGTGATAATATCTCAAGAACTGATGAACATTTAATGTCTCTTCTTCTTAAAAACAGAAAATCAGGAATAATTATAATTAATAAACTCGACTTAATCAAAGAAGATTTAGATAAAATTTTAAATGAAATTTCATATAGATTAAATGAAATTCTGTTTTATCCACAAGTTATGATATCTGCATTAAAAAAAATTAATTTAAATTTAATTTTTAAATTGATAGATATAGTTTATGAAAATATAAATAAAAATATAAGCGAGAATAAACTAAAAGAAAGTATATATAAAATTATAAATAATCATTCTCCACCAAAAAAAGGTAAAAAAGATTTAAAAATTTATGATATAAAGGAATTAAGTAAAAACCCAAGATTAATAGAGATAGTTGTAAATGATAAAGAATTTTTTAAAAAAGATTATATTAGATATATAATAAATAAAATAAGAGAAGAATATAAATTAAAAGGTGTGTTCATAGATTTTATTATAAGGGAGAAAGAAAGATGAACATAGGAGTAATTGGTGCTGGTGGATGGGGAACTGCTCTTGCTCTTCATTTATATAGAAATCGACATAATATTAAATTATGGTTTCATTCTAAAGAATCCTTAATGATTACAAAACAATATAAAGAAAATTTATATTATCTACCGGGATTTATATTGCCAGATGAAATAAAACTGACTAATAACTTAGAAGAGGCAATTTATAATTCAGAAATAATAGTTTTAGTTGTTCCATCACAGCATCTAAGGGATGTAATTATAAATATGTCTAAAGAAAATATCAGGAACAAACTTTTTTTAATTGCATCTAAAGGATTAGAGTTGAAAGGCGGAAAAAGGATGAGTGAAGTTTTAAAAGAAGAACTAAACGATGTCGATTTTGCTGTTCTTTCTGGTCCAAACTTTTCAAAAGAAGTTGCATTGCGTATTCCAACAACCTCAGTTGTTGCTTCTAATAGCCAAAAAATTTCTGATACTTTTCAAAACCTCTTGACAAATGACTATTTTAGAGTATATACTTCAAGAGATATGATTGGAGTTGAGTTTGGTGGAAGTATAAAAAATTGCCTTGCTATAGCCACAGGAATTTCTGATGGATTAGGGTATGGTTCAAATACCAAAGCCTCTTTAATAACAAGAGGATTAAAAGAAATGATAAGAGTAGGAAAGAAAAATGGAGCAAATGAAGAAACTTTCTATGGAATTTCAGGAATTGGAGATCTTGTTGCAACCTCTTTTTCTAACTTATCAAGAAATAGGTGGATAGGAGAAATGATTGGAAAAGGAATAAAATTTAAATATATTTTAGAATCAACAAGACAGGTTATCGAAGGAGTTTATACAACCAAAGTGACATTTGAAAATAACCAGGAACTCTATCTTCCAATTATTAAAGAAGTTTATAGTATCTTGTATGAAAATGAAAATCCAATATCATCTGTTAAGAATTTGATGACAAAAGAATTAAAAAGTGAAGAAATTTAGGTATAATTTTTTCATAAAATGTAAAAATTTTTTGAAAGGAGGATTTGTTAAATGACAAAACCTGAAATTGTAGCTTCTATTGCTGAAAAAGCAGGTGTTACTAAAAAGGTTGCTTCTGCCACATTGGAAGCTTTTGTTGAAACAGTTATGGATTCTTTAAAGAAGGGGGAAAAGGTTGCTCTTGTGGGCTTTGGAACATTTGAAGTTAGAGAAAGAAAGCCAAGAAAAGGTATTAATCCTCAGACAAGAAAACCAATTCATATACCAGCAAAGAAAGTTCCAGCTTTCCGTGCAGGAAAAGAATTAAAGGCAGTTGTTCCCAAAAAGTAATTAAGTATTAAAGATTAAAGAGGGAAGATTTTACTTCCCTCTTTTTATACTTATATTGAAATTATAAATACTTATGATAAAATATAATATAGTATGACACTAAGAGATAAGATTATTGAATTAAGAGAGAAATTAGGAATTTCAAGAACAGAATTTGCAGCAAAAATAGGAGTTTCTGCTGCATATATACATATTTTAGAAAGTGGAAAGCAAGATGTAACTCTAAGGGTACTTGAGAGTATATCAAAATCATTTAATATCCCATTATCTTATTTTTTTGAAGATTTTGAAATTGAAGAAAGCAATGTGATTATTTTATCAAAAATTCCAATAAAAGCCAAAATTGATGAAAAAATGAAATATAATGAAATTAATCTTGGTGAAATGTTCTTGGAAGAAAAGTATGTTAAAAAAGAGGCTTTTGTAATTCAATATAAAGGATTAGATATAGACAATTTTGAAGTTAAAAAAGATGATTTATTATTAGTAACAAAATTTGATAATTTAAAAAGTGGTGATAAGTTAATAACTATTATAAACAATTTTGTAAAATTTTGTACTTTATCAATAAACAGAGGAAATATTTTACTAATACCATCTGATTCTAATGAACTTTGTTATGTATATGATGATAAAAAAATGCAAGTTTTAAAAATTAATAAAATAATTAGAAGGAAAAATTTATCTTAAGAAATTCAGCGAATTTTGATATTGCTTGATATCTATGACTTATTTTATTCTTTTCTTTACTTTCTAATTCACCAACAGTTTTATCATATTCTGGAAGATAAAATATAGGGTCATATCCAAAACCATTTTTACCTCTTTTTTCAAACCATATATAACCTTCAAGTGAACCTTCGAAAACCTCTTCATATAAATTGTCTTTATAAACAAGTACACATTTGAACCTTGCTTTTCTTTTTTCAAAGGATTCATCTTTTAATAAATTTAATAATTTTTCTATATTTTTATCAAAATTTCCACTATCATTATAAAATCTCTTAGATAACACACCAGGTAGACCATTCAAACAGTTAACTTCTAAACCCGAGTCATCAGCTATGGTAGGAATTTTAGAAAATTCATATGCATTTCTTGCCTTTATAAGAGCATTTTCATAGAATGTTTTACCACTTTCTTCAGGAGGTCTGTAATCTTTCAAATCTTTTATAGAGATTATATCTAATTTTATATTCAATGAGCTTAATATATCTTTGAATTCATTTAATTTACCTATATTTTCAGTAGCTATAAACAATGTTTTTAAGTAACTCTTTTTCATAATCAATAATACTACCAATTCCTTTCCATCCAATTTTAACCATTTTAAAAAGCTCCTCGACATTAAAATCTTTTTTTTCTGCGGTTCCTTGAATTTCAATAATTTTTTTATTTTCATTCATAACAACATTCATATCAACTTGTGCATCAAAATCTTCATTGAAATCTAAATCAAGTAAAATTTCATTATTCAAAATTCCAACACTTACTGCTCCTATAAAATTTTTTACTGGGAAGTATGGTAACTTACCGTTTCTATATAATTTTGCAAGAGCAATATACATTGATACAAATCCACCATTTATAGCAGCTGTTCTCGTTCCACCATCTGCTTGAAGAACATCTGTGTCAATCCATATTGTTGTTCCTTGTAGTGCAGTAAGATCGACGCATCCCCTCAGTGCTCTTCCAATTAATCTTTGAATTTCTTGAGATCTCCCTTCTATTCTTCCTTTATCAATATCTCTTATCGTTCTGGGATAAGTAGAACCTGGTAAAAGAGAGTATTCAGCTGATATCCAACCTTGATTTGTATTTTTTAAAAATGGAGGAACTTTTTCTTCTACCATTGCTGTACATAAAACTCTTGTATCTCCCATATTTATTAATGCTGAACCGTTTGGATATTTTAAAATGTCAATTTCTATTTTAAATTTTCTTAAATCTTCCAATCCTCTTTCATCTTTTCTTTTAATCAAATTAAATTCTCCTTTCTTTTAAAATTATATAAAGTTTTATTTTAACTATCAAATAACTAACTATATTTATATATAAAATGTGTTATCATATTATATGTTCTTATAACTTGACAATGAAGTTAATTTAAATAAAATTATTAGAGTTGAGTTAATAATATAGGAGGAATTATTTATGAAGTTGAAATCCTTTATATGGAGATTAATTTTTTTAGCACTAATAGTAGGTGTTGCAGGTTGGGCAATTAAAACAAAAACTCCTACTTTAGGACTTGATTTAAAGGGGGGAGTACATATTGTTCTTGAATGTGTTGATACAGAACAGGTAAAAGTAACTCCAGAACTTGTAGAAAGTACAAGGGCGGTTATCGAAAAAAGAATTAATGCCTCAGGTTTGTCTGAAGCGATTGTTCAAAAAGAAGGTGGTTTAAATTCAAGAAGAATTATAATTGATATTCCAGGACAACAGACACAAGATCCATCAAAAATTGAAGATTTAATTGGAAAAACTGCTTTACTTCAATTTAAGTTAGAAGATGGTACTGTTATTTTAACAGGAGCCAATTTAAAAGATGTTAGAGTACAGTTAAATACTGATCCGAATACTCCTGGTCAGGCACTTATAGCATTTGAACTTGATCAAGAGGGTACTGAAAAATTTGCACAAGCAACAAAGGAAAACATCGATAAACAAATTGCAATTTATCTTGATGAAGAACTATTAATGAATCCTACCGTAAAGAGTGAAATTACTGATGGTAAAGGTGTTATTGAAGGAGATTTTACAGTTGATCAAGCTTCAGAATATGTTGCTCTTTTAAAAGGTGGTTCACTTCCTTTAAAAGTTAATATCCTATCTTCTGAAATTATTGGTCCATCTCTTGGTGAAGATATGATAAGTATGAGTACAAAAGCTGCAATTATTGCTTTTATCTTAATTGTTTTATATATGATAGTATATTATAGATTTATGGGTTTTCTTGCTTCAATAGCACTTGCAATATTTGTAATCGTTGATTTAGGAATTCTTATTTTACTCAACGCAACCTTTTCTCTTCCTGCAATAGGTGGATTTGTTTTGACTCTTGGTATGGCAGTTGATGCAAATGTAATAGTTTTTGAAAGAATAAAAGAAGAAATAAGAAGCGGAAAAACTCTAAAAACAAGTATAAGCCTTGGATTTACAAGAGCTTTTACAACTGTTTTAGATTCAAATATAACAACCTTATCAGGTGCATTTGCAATTATATATTTTGGAATAGGTTTAATAAAAGGTTTTGGCATTACCTTAGCATTAGGAGTAGTTGTATCCTTCTTTTCAGCAATTTTTACAACAAGATTATTAATTGATATTTTTGCTTCAACACCAATCGCAAAAAATGCAAAAATTTTTGGATATTAAAGGAGTATAAAGATGAAAAAGATAAATATTGAAAATTGGCAGATAATACCAAAATCAAAAATTTATTTTTCAATATCACTTATTGTTATATTGATAGCAGTATTTGGAATAATTCTTAATTTGACAACCATAAAAGCTCCTTTAAATTATGGTCTTGATTTTACTGGTGGAACAATACTTGATTTGAAATTTGAAAAAACACCAACAGTTTCAGAGGCAAGAGATGTTATGAGAGAGTTTGGTTTTGGAAACAGTGTTATCCAAGTTTCACAAGAAGGAAGATTGATAATAAGGATAAATGAAACAGCTCTTACAAACGAACAGAGAGAGTCAATATTTTCTAAACTTGAAGAGAAGTTTGGAAAACTTGACAGGGAAAATATGAGAGTTTCATCTATTGGTCCAACAGTATCAAATGAACTAAAAAAATCTGGAATAATTGCTCTTCTTGTTGGTCTCTCTTTTATTTTTATATACATAACAGTAAGATTTCAATTTAGATTTGCAGTTGTTGCTGTACTTGCATTACTTCATGATACCATCATAACTGTTGGATTATTAGCATTATTCAGACAGCAGGTCAATAGTCCATTTATTGGAGCTTTACTTGCAATAATTGCCTATTCTGTTCAGGATTCTGTCGTTGTTCTTGATAGAGTAAGAGAAAATTTAAAAATATATAAGAATAAGCTGAAGTATGATGAGATTATAAATAAAAGCATAACACAATCTTTTACTCGTTCTTTTAATACATCCTTTACAACTCTTCTTGCAATAATTGCAATCTTGATATTTGGTGGAGTAACTTTAAGAGACTTTTCTCTTACACTATTTATCGGAATTACAGCTGGTACTTATTCCTCAATTTTTATTGCTGCTCCACTTCTTGTTATTTGGAATAGATTAAGTGAACATAAAACTGAAACAGAAAAAGCACCTGTTACACAACCTCAATTAGAAAAAATTACAATTCAAAACAGTAATAAATCTACGAAAAATGAAGTTCAAGATACTACTAAGCCTGTTAAAAAAAATGTAAGTAAGAGTAAGAGTAAGAAAAAGAGAAAAGGCGGTAGGAGGTAAAAATGGATTTAAGAAAATTTGTCAGGGACATTCCTGATTTTCCCCAAAAAGGAGTTTTATTTAGAGATATTACTCCTCTTCTAAAAGATGAAAAGGCATTTGAGTTTGCAGTTAAAGAGATGAGTAAACCTTTTAAAGAAGAAAAAATTGATATTGTTGTTGGAATTGAAGCAAGAGGTTTGATTCTTGCAGCTCCAATAGCTTTTTATATTGGAGCAGGATTTGTACCTATAAGAAAACCAGGAAAATTACCATGGAAGACACAAAGAAAAGAGTATGAACTTGAATATGGAATGGCAATTCTTGAAATACATGAAGACGCAATAAATAAAAATGATAGAGTTCTTATTGTTGATGATGTTCTTGCAACAGGTGGCACTGCAAAAGCAGCTGCAGATCTTGTAGAACAACTTGGGGGAGAGGTTTTAGGATTTGATTTTTTAATTGAATTAATTGATTTTAAGGCAAAGGAGATATTAAAAAAATATACACTTTTTTCTCTTTTGAAATTATAATTAATGTATGGAATATTCAAAAGAGATATATCAGAGTGAAGATGAACTCTGGTATCTATTTAAAGAAAAAGCAAAAGAAAAATTTAATGATAGTGAATTATCCATTGTAGATGATATATATCAATTTGCTAAAAAAGCTCATGAAGGTCAAATTAGAGCATCTAATGAACCATATATTTTACATCCAATAAATGTAGCTTTAATTCTTCTTACTTTTGATGTCGATCTTCAAACAATTGAGGCATCTTTACTACACGATGTTGTTGAAGATACTTCAGTATCTTTAGATACAATAAAAGATAAATTTGGCAAAGAAGTAGCATCACTTGTTGATGGAGTCAGCAAAATATCTCAAATAAAATTTTTATCTCTTGAGGAGTGGAAACTTGAAAGTTTAAGGAAAGTACTGATTGCTATGGCTTCTGATTTTAGAGTTGTTTTTATTAAACTTGCAGATAGATTACACAATATGCGAACATTGAATTATTTACCAGAGGAAAAAAGAAGAGAAATTGCTAAAGAAACTATAGAAATATATGTACCACTTGCTCATAGATTAGGTATTTATACCTTAAAATGGGAACTTGAAGACCTTGCTTTTAAATACCTTGAGCCTGAGATTTTTCAAGATTTAAAAATAAAAGTATCAAAAAAAAGAGAAGAGAGAGAAAATGAAATTTTTGATATTAAGATAAAAATAGAAAATTTACTTAATGAAAATAATATCACCTGTAGAGTTGAAGGTAGAGCAAAAAATCTCTATTCTATCTATAGAAAAATGAAACAAGATAATAAAACATTCGATGAGATATTTGATTTAACTGCTCTTAGAGTAATTGTTCCAACTATTCAAGATTGTTATAAGACACTTGGAATAGTTCATACAAAATGGAAACCCATTCCTGGGCGTATAAAAGATTATATAGCAATACCTAAACCAAATGGATATCAATCCCTACACACTACATTAATAGGTGATAATGGAGAACCATTTGAAATTCAAATAAGAACAGAGGAGATGCATAAAAATTGTGAATATGGTATAGCATCTCACTGGTCTTATAAGGAGAAAGGTAAGAAAATTGATCCAGATATGTCAAATAAGATAAACTGGATAAGACAGATTGTTGAATGGCAGAAAACTATACCTTCTGCAAGAGAATTTATTAATAGAGTTAAAGAAGATATATTTTCTGATGAAATATTTGTATTTACACCAAAAGGTGAAATTATAAATCTGACCGTTGATGCCACTCCTATTGATTTTGCATATAAGATTCATACAGAAATAGGAAACAAATGTATCGGAGCAAAAGTAAATGGAAGAATAGTTCCATTAAATTATAAATTAAAAACTGGAGATAGAGTTGAAATTTTAACATCAAAAACATCTCCTGGTCCTTCAAGAGATTGGTTAAAATTTGTTAAAAGTTCATCAACAAAAGAAAAAATTAGACAATTTTATAGAAAAAAGGAAAAAGAAGAAGAAAAAAAAGAAGAGACAGTTAAAGAAGAGATTGAAAAGAAGAATAAAGGTGTTATTTTAGAAAGAAAAATCAAAACATCAAATAAATTTGGAGTGGTAATACCTGAAATAAAAGGTGAGGTTTTGCTCACACTTGCAAAATGTTGTACTCCAATACCTGGAGATGAAATTATTGGATATATATCAAAAGGAAGAGGAGTTGTTGTTCATAGAAGAGATTGCAAAAATTTACTCTCAATTTTGGGAAATGTTGATAATAGTTTAGAAAAAATTGTTAAAGTTGAATGGGCAAATGATGTTAAAATATTATACCCAGTAAAAATCAATATACATATCAAAGATGAACCCGGTGTGTTAAATAAAATAGTATCCATAATTGCAAAATATAATTATAATATTGAATCTGTAAATGCTCCTCCAAGTAAAAATAAAGAGAAAACAACAACTATATATATGACTTTACAAATTCCAGGATATGGTAAGTTGAATGATCTATTAGAAGAGATAAAAATTGTACCAAATGTTTTAGAAATTGAAAGGAACTCTTAATGAGATGTGTTGTACAAAGAGTAAAATATGCAAAAGTTTTTGTAAAAAATTCCCTTATATCTGAAATAAAAGAGGGTTTTTTAGTTTTACTTGGAGTTCAGATAAATGATAATGAAGATGATATTAATTATCTAACAAGAAAAATATCTAATTTGAGAATATTTGATGATGAAAATTGGAAATTAAATCTTTCAATTAAAGAGATTAATGGTGAAATATTATTGATATCTCAATTCACTCTTTTAGGAAGTGTAAAAAATGGTTTTAGACCAGACTTTACAAGAGCAGAAAAAGGCGAGAAAGCTAAAAATTTAATAAAAATTTTTAAAAATTCATTAGAAGAAAATGGATTAAAAGTTAAAGAGGGAATTTTTGGTGAAATAATGGATATAGAATTTGTAAATTCTGGTCCTGTTACTATTATTATTGATTCAAAGTTTAGAGATTTTTAAAATATTTTCTTCAAAAGGTGGATATATAACTCCCTTTTCAGTTATTATTCCATTTATATAAATATTTGGAGTTACATCAAATGAGGGATTATAAACTTTTGTCCCCTCTACAGCGATTCTAATGTTTTTTATATAAAGAACCTCATCGGCACTTCTCTCTTCTATAATTATCTTATCTCCATTTTCAATATTAAAATCGATTGATGATGTTGGGGCAGCAATATAAAATGGGATTTTATTTTCTTTAGCTAAAACAGATAAACTATATGTTCCTATTTTGTTTGCAGTATCCCCATTTTTAGCTATTCTATCTGCTCCTACAATAACTTTATTAACAAGATGTAGTTTCATTACATAACCAGCCATTGAATCTATAATTAAAGTTGAATCGATATTTTCATTAATCAATTCATAACCAGTTAATCTTGCTCCTTGAAGATAAGGTCTTGTTTCTGTGTAATAAACTTTAATTTTTTTATCATTTCTAAATGCATATTTTATAATTCCAAGTGCTGTTCCAGGACCTAATGTAGCCAAAGAGCCTGTATTACAATGTGTTAGTATTGAATCAAATTTTTCTATCAGTTTTTCTCCATTTTCAGATATTTTTATACATTTCTCTTCTTCCTCTTTTTCTAAATTTATTGCTGAATCTTCTAATATTCTTAATAAATTCTCATCACTGTAATTTTCTAATAGTACATTTTCCATCTTCTTAATTGCCCACATTAAATTAACTGCAGTTGGTCTTGCATTGATTAAATAATTACTAACTAATTTATAATTATCTATTTGATTTTTTTTAAATAATTCTTTTATTCCAAGATAGAATCCATAACCTGCAGCAACACCAATAACAGGGGCTCCTCTTAATTTCATATCTTTAATTGAATTAGCAACATCAATATATGTAGAACAATTTTCATATTTAATTTCAAATGGTAATAATCTCTGATCAAGAACTTTTAAAAAATCTTTTTCCCATATCAATGGTTCTATATCCATTAAATTCCTCCATTATTATTTATTGATATCAATTTTCTTTATAACTTCGAAAATCACCTTTTTCAAGATAGGAATTTTTTTGTCCATCATTTCAATTACCTCTTCATGAGAGATTTTTTTATCACTAATTCCTGCTGCAAAATTTGTGACTATACCAATAGAAGCATAACAAATTTTCATCTCATTTGCTAAAATAACCTCTGGTGTTCCAGTCATTCCAACAATATCTCCTCCAAGAATCTTTAGCATATTGATTTCCGCCTTTGTTTCATATCTCGGTCCATTCATTGTTACATATGTTCCTTTTTCATGAAAAGATAAATTTAAAGCCATCATTATATCTTTTATTAGTATCCTTAAATATTCACAATAAGGTTCAGTCATATCTGTATGAACTACATTACCAGGAGTGTCAAAAAAAGTTATCTCTCTTGAATCTGTAAAATCAATGAATTGATCTATTATGACAAAATCTCCTGGTTTCATATTTAAATTTAAAGATCCTGAAGCAGATGTTGCAATGATTTTTTCAACCCCAAGTTCTTTCATTCCCCAGATGATTTTTTTATATGAAATCATATGAGGAGGTAAGGTATGACCTTTTCCATGTCTTGTAACAAAAACGACCTCTTTATTTTCATATTCACCCATAATATATTCAAATATTCCAAAAGGTGTTATCAAATTATTCTCACTTATATTTTTCAACTCATCTACATCATAAACTCCACTTCCACCTATAATTCCAATTCTCATAATTACCTCCAAGATTCTAATATAAATTAAAATTTTATCATATATTATTTAACATAAATAGGATTAGAAAATATCCATGGTTTATAATTAAACATATGAAATCTATATAGTTCAACTCTGTAAAAACCTTTATCTACTCTTTCATAAATAAGTTCATTTCCAACTTTTTGATATATGCACTCACCATTATAAATAAGTTTAATTAATGATTTTAATGGAGTTTTTACAAATATTTTTTCATTTCCTTTTAATTCTATTTCATCACCCATTAAAAATTTTTCATCTCCTCTCTCTATATAAAAATTAAAACCTTTTGCTTCTCCAAGATAGTTGTGAGTTATATAAATATGTCCTTTTTTTATCTCTTCATAAACCGTTTCTTTATTAAGTGGTTTTTCAGTTATTATGTTAGTTCTTATTGAATTAAAATAATATTTAAAAGGAAAAACCTCAATTTTAAAATTGAGAATTTTAAAATATAAGAAATGTGCATCTAATGTACCAATACCCACAATTTTCCTATGTTTATTTAATTCATCCCATTTATTTATAGTTTTATAATTTGGTCTATCTTTATCTAAACCTGGAAAAAAATAGAATATAAGATAATTAAATAAATTTATTCTTTCTCCTCCATCACAAGTAAAATTAAACACAGACATACCTGTATAATTTTCAACATTCCAATCTAACCACTTCATTTTTACTTCGTTTTTTATTATCTTATTACCTTCAAAAAATGGGTGTTCAATAAAAGATAAACCATCTTGAAGATTAATTTCATCAATTACAGATTGAACATCTTCTTTGGGTTTTATAAGGTCTTTAATATTAAAAGCGAGGAGATGATTACCTTCTTCAGGTGTAATCTCCTCTCCGATTAATAATAGAATATTTTCATAAAAACCTTCATATTTTTTTGCTTCTAAATTGTTATGATCAGTGATAATTGCAAAATCAACTTTATATTTTTTTAAATAAGGAATTAAATCAAGAGGCTTCAAAACACTATCTTTTGAGTAAGTTGTATGAATATGAACAACACCACTATAATTATTAAATTTGTCCATAAAAATATTTTAACATTTTATAAAATTTGTTGACAAATTAACAATAAATTAATATTATTAAAAATGGAATGTTCGAAAATTTAAGAAAAGGTTTAAGAGATGTTTTAGATAGATTCGGAAGAAAAGGACTGCTTACAAGAAGTGATATTGAAGAGGGATTAAATGATTTTAAGAAAATATTGATTGAAGCAGATGTTAACTATAAAGTTGTAAAAGAAATTTTATCAATTGTTGAGCAGGAGGCCCTAAAAGAAGAAAATCTAAAAAGTGCTCTTCCTGAAGAACAGATAACAAAAATCCTATATGAAACAATTTTAAAAATCTTGGGAAAACCTTCAAGCTTAAAATATTCATCAATTCCACCTACTGAAATTGTTCTTTTTGGTATTCAAGGAAGTGGTAAAACTACTTCAATTGGTAAACTTGCTTATTATTTAAAAAATAGAGGTTACACAACATTAAATGTTCCTTTAGATTTGAAAAGACCAGGGGCAATTACTCAACTTAGAGAGATTTCTGATATTGTACAATCAAAATTTTATTATGAAGAAAATTTACCAATAAATAAACTAATAAAAAAAGCTAAAGAGGTCGCAAAGAAAGAAAAAATTGAATTTATATTATATGATACTCCGGGTAGAATTCATATTGATAATGAAATGATGAATGAGTTAAAAAACATAAGAGAAGAGATTAAACCAACAGAATCTCTATTAGTTGTTTCTTCTCTTTTAGGACAGGGAAGTGTTGAAATAGCCAATGAGTTTAAGAAAAAAATTGGTTTAACTGGAATTATTGCAACTAAACTTGATGGAGATTCTAAAGGCGGAGCAATACTTTCAATTAGGTATGTTACATCTGTGCCCATAAAATTTATTGGAACCGGAGAGAAGATTTCAGATATTGAAGAGTTTGATCCTGAATCTTTAACATCAAGAATAATTGGTATTGGAGATATAAAAAATCTAATTAAGAAAATTGAATCTCTTAAAGAAGAGAAAAAGTATGAAACTAAAAAAGAAAAATTTAATTTTATAACTTTTCTTGAGCAGATAGAATCAATTGAAAAGATGGGTGGTTTATCCTCGGTTTTAGGATACTTACCTCAAATTCCTGCAAATACAGATTTTGATGAAAAAAATATAAAGAAAATGAAGGCAATTATTCAATCAATGACTAAAAAAGAGAGAATATATCCAGATATTATTGATGGAGATAGGAAAAAAAGAATAGCAAAAGGTTCGGGCACAACTATCAATGATGTTAACACCCTTCTAAAAAACTTTAAAGTTATGAAAGATTTAATTTCAAATAAGGGAGTTGAAAAAATGATAAAAAGAGGTGGTATTTTTTGAAAAATGTAAAAAAGAAAATTTATGAAGTCGATATAAATAGAAATTTTTGTAAGAACTGTCTTATTTGTCTAAACATCTGTCCAAAAAAAGTATTTGGATTAGATAATAAATATGAAATATTTGTAAAATATAAAGAAGAATGTATAGGTTGTAAATTATGTGAAAATCTATGTCCAGATTTTGCTATAGAGGTTGATGAGATATGAAAGAATTTTTACAAGGTAATATTGCTGCATCTTATGGCGCAATTGACGGAGGAATAGATTTTTTCGCTGGTTATCCAATAACTCCTTCAAGTGAAATCTTAGAAACTTTTTCAAGAGAACTTCCTAAATTGGGTAAGGTTTTTTTACAAATGGAGGATGAACTATCTTCGATTTGTGCTGTTGTTGGATCTTCTCTAACAGGAAAAAGAGCTTTAACAGCAACTTCTGGTCCGGGATTTTCTTTAATGCAAGAAGGTATTGGTTACGCAACAATGGCTGAAGCACCATGCGTTATTATCAATGTTATGAGAGGAGGACCCTCAACAGGATTACCTACAAATGTTTCACAAGGAGATTATATGCAAAGTAAATGGGGAACGCATGGTGATCATCCAATAATCATTTTTTCTCCAAAGAATCCTCAAGAATTTTATTGGCTAACAAGAGTTTCTTTTGATGTAGCTTTTTATTATAGGAATCCTGTAATTATTTTATCTGATGAGAGCGTTGCTCATATGAGAACAGAAGTCGAAAGAACAACTCCTCCATATAATTTTAACTTCAGAGAAAAAGAAAAAATTGATTTACCCTTTAGTTTTGAATATGATTTAACTACAAATCCATTTATTGGCGAAGGAAAAAAGATTAAAATAACAGGTCTATTCCATGATGAGACAGGTTTTCCAACAAATGAGCAAAATAAAGTAGAAATGAAAATGAATCACTTGATAAATAAAATTGAAAACAATAAAGGAAACCTTTTTATTTATGAAAGTGAAGATTTAGAAAATGCAGATATTGCATTTGTTGGATTTGGTATTATTGGTGGATTGGTTAAAGAATTGAAAAGAATTTTTGATGCTAAAGGTATAAAAAGTGGTTTTTTTAGACCTATAACCTTAAATCCATTAGATGAAAATAAAATCATTGATCTATTTAAAAATATAAAAAAGATTTTTATTATTGAACTCAACAAAGGGCAATTGTATTTTGACATTAAAAGAATTTTTTCTTGCGATAAAGAGATAAATTTTATTGGCTACACAAGAGGAGAAATCCCAACTATAACAGAAGTTTATAAGAAAATCGAGGAATTTTTATGAATTGGAAAGATTATTTAGATTATTCTAAACTACCTACAATTTTCTGCCCTGGTTGTGGAATTGGCATAGGTTTAAGAGCAATTCTTCAATCATTGTCAGATTTAAATATAAAAAAAGAGGATATCATTTTTGTTTCAGGAATTGGATGTTCTTCAAGAATACCAGGTTATCTTGATTTAGATTCATTACATACCTTACATGGTAGAGCAATTCCTTTTGCTACAGGAGTAAAATTATCATATCCAGAAAAAAATGTTATTGTTATAACTGGTGATGGCGATGGTTTATCTATTGGTGGAAATCATATGATACATGCTGCAAGAAGAAATATAAGTATCAAAACATTCCTTTTCAATAATATGACATATGGAATGACAGGTGGACAAGCATCTCCTACAACTCCATTAAATAAAATAACATCTACAACTCCTTATGGAAAATATGATTCAAATTTTGATTCAGTTGAATTATTAAAAGGTGCAAATGCAGGTTTTATAGCAAGAGGTAGCGTCTATCATTACAATATGCTTTTAAAAATAGTTAAACAATCGATAATTTATAAAGGTTTTTCATTTGTAGAGATACTATCTCCATGTCCAACTTATTATGGACGATTACAGGGATTTGAAGACCCAGCAAAATTTTTTGTTAAGCAGAAAGATTTTGTCTATAGTTTAGATCAAAAAGATAGAATCGATGAAGAAAAAAAAGATAAATTACCAATTGGAATATTTAAGAATGAGGAAAGAGAAACATTCGAGGAAATTTATTTTAAGATAGTTGAAAGTTTAAAAACGAAATGAAAAAAACTTTTATTTTTTGTGGCAAAGGTGGTCAGGGTATAATATTTGTAGCTAATTTATTATCACAATCAGCTATAAATGAAAATCTACATTCAATTCAAACTCAAATTTATACAGCTGCTCAAAGAGGTGATGTTTCAAAATCAGAAGTTATAATTTCTGATTATCAAATTGATTATCCAAAAATAGAATCTGCCGATTATTTTATATCTTTAACAAAAAAGTCACTCTTAAAATTTAGAGAGTTAATAAATGACAATACAATTATAATTTTTGATAATACATATGAAGATTTTAACGATGATCTTTTCAAAAAAAATGTAATATATAAATTATCTTTTACAAAAAACTCTTTTGATTATTTTAATAGATGTGATTATACAAATATAATAACCCTCGGCTTTTTAATTAAATTAATTGATATTATTAAAGAAGATTCTGTAATAAAATCCTTAGAAAAATTTAAAAAGGATTTAGATAATAATAAAAAGGCATTTTTTATAGGTATAAATTTGTATAATAAGTCTTTAATTAAAAAGGAGGTTTAATTTGTTTGAAAAGATTCATCATATAGGAATTGCAGTAGAAAATTTAGAAGATAGTATGAAATTTTATGAAAATAGCTTTAATTTTAAAATTCAATTTATAGAAGAATTGAAAGAAAATAAAGTAAAAGTTGCAAGTTTCAAAATAGGTGATGTTAATATTGAATTACTTGAACCCTTAACTGATGATTCTCCAATTAAATCTTTTCTTAATAAAAGAGGAGAAGGAATTCAACATATAGCATTTCTTGTAAAAGATATATATAAAACTTTAGAAGAATTAAAAGAAAAAGGCGTTTCTTTAATTGATGAAAAACCAAGATACGGTTCGCATAATACAAAGATAGCTTTTATACATCCAAAAAGTACATTTGGTGTATTAATTGAACTTGTAGAAGAATGAAAAAGATATTTACATTTTTATTCATATTTATTTTTTCTTTACCATTTATAAAAGTTGATAAATCTCTTTTTGTTATTGTTTATGAAAAAGAAGATGATTTTTTAGTTTTTCCTGTAGCAATTGGCAATAATCAAACAAATACTAAAGAAGGGGTTTTTAAAATAACTGGTAAAAGTATAAATCCGAAATGGTATTTTGATAACAAAATCTATCCTCCATATATTGAAAATAAAGAAAATGCACTTGGAATTAGATGGATAGCGCTTTCTTGGATTACTTATGGAATACATGGAACAAATGACCCCTTTTCAATTGGAAAAAATGTATCTTTAGGTTGTGTAAGATTACAGAACGAAGATGTTAAAGTTTTAT
>ERZ795060.2152-NODE-2152-length-20718-cov-7.790447_pt1 | contig 20718 bp, 14 predicted proteins | sample MGYA00375144_ERZ795060 | MGnify/ENA primary metagenome ERZ795060 (study PRJEB30189, sample SAMN05720157) | activated sludge metagenome | isolation source: anaerobic digester from wastewater treatment plant | place: Japan | collected 2015-05-15 ...
GGATTCCACTTTAAAACTTTTAATTGCTTCTTTAACATAGGGAGAATCAAGAATAAAAAATGTGAAATCATCACTTAAATAGTCAAGAGGGGTATATTCCTTTTCTCGCATTAAGGGAAAAAAGTGCTCTATTCCAGAAAAGCGCTCGCTTCTCTGTATTTTTTCAATATCAGTTTTCAAGGTTTCGTTTAAATTAATTTTTTGTTTTTTTATCAAGCTTTCTACATTTTCAGTTATTTTTTTAGATATTAAGGGGTCCAAAACAATATGAGAAACAGGCGAAATAGAGCAAGCCGAAACTTTATTTATACTTAATTGAGTGGCTGGATCAAACAATCTAATGCTTGAGATACAATCACCTATAAATTCAATCCTTACAGGATATATATTTAATGGAGAAAAAACATCCACGATTCCCCCTCTAAAGCTAACTTCTCCAACCATATCTACGCTTGATTCAACAGAATAACCAAAAGAAAGAAGTTTCTCCTTAAACTCTAATAGATTGAAATTGTCTCCTACTTTTAAGCATAAGATATTTTCAGATAATGTTTTTTTAGAAATAACAGGGTTAAATAAGGCTCTAACACTTGAAATAATTATATTTAATTCATTTTTAAGAATCCTACTTAAGACATTTATCTGTTCGCTTACTAAATCTACTGGTGGAGATATTTTTTCATATGGAATAACAGTAGAATCAGGGAAAATTAATACTTTCTCTTTAAGAGTTGGAGATAATATCTCGCTTAGATTTGCATAAAACTTTTGGGCTTCACTTTCACTACCCGTAATAATTGTAATTTTTATATTACTTTTAGCCAGGGCTGCTACAATCAGAGCAGATGATGCACCTATGACATTATAAAGGGAGAGGTCAAATGAATCTTTTAAAAATATATCAGTAAGCTCATCAAATGGCTGTAAATCTACAAATAAATTATTATTTAAAAGAAATAACCTATCAGTGCAATCAACAGTTGTGTCTATTTGCTGCATATTCAAACCCCTGATTTATAAAGTCGTAGATAGTTTCTATCGCCTCTATAATCATATTATCGATTATCTTTTCCTCGCTCTTTTTGAATGGCGTAAGAACATAATTTATAACTTCATCTTTATTTTCTGGTCTTCCAATGCCAATTTTAATTCTTATAAATTCTTTGCTCCCTAAAGCATTAAAAATCGATTCAATACCTTTGTGTCCCCCACTTCCACCATCTTTTTTAATTTTTAATGTTCCGATGTCTAAATCAATATCATCATGCACTACAATTAGAGAAGATGTACTTTCTTCGAATTCCTCGAGTAAATCTTTCGCTGCTATTCCACTCAAATTCATAAATGTAAGAGTTTTAGCAATAATAAAAGAAGGGCTTTTCTCCGATTTATCTTTAACTACTGCATATTGAAAAGTACCTCGTGAAATCTTAAATTTTACTCTATTCTCGTAAGCAATCCTCTCTACTACTCTGTATCCTACATTATGACGAGTATTTTTATATTCAACACCAGGATTCCCTAATGCTAATACAATGTACACTACTTTCCTTTGTTAGTTTTCCTGTTAATACTTTTTATCTCTTTGGTTAATTCTTTTAGACTCATGGAAATTTCATATAATAAGTTAATTGCGACATTTCTCATATCTTCAGGAAAAGGTTCTGAAAATCGAGAGTTGTCTCTGTATGAACTTCTTCTCGTTTCCCTTGGAAAAAAGTTAAAGAAGTCTTCATCGCTATATTCAGACATATAATCGCCATCGTAGTCATCAAGATTCTCATCAAACTCTTCATTTATTGAATTGATTTGTGAAATGATAGAAAATCTTTTTTGTGCTTCAATCTCATCATATGGTTTTCCATGACCCTCAGGAACACTTAGAAAAGCTGTCGGAAAACAAATAATTTCTTTTTTTCCATTAAGAGTTAATAAATCAAACTCATTACTGAGTCCATAGAGTACATATGGAGAGGTCATATAAATTTCGCCAGTTCTAATTACAAAAATAACCGTCCCTTTAACTGGATACTCTTTTTTTAAGCTATCGAATTGTTCCAAGTAACGTTCAAAAATATCTTTTTCAAGTACTACATAACGATTCCAATCTATCTTTTTTGATAATACCGGAAAGACTTCAAGAAAATTATCATTTATTCTATCCATAAATTTTACGAGACAGAAAGTTTTATCAGACCTTACAAAAGCTATGTCATTACAGATATTTTTTGAGGTGATATGCTTTTCGCTAAGTTCCTTTTTTAAAAGGCTCTTAACTACTCTTTTTGCTTCAATTAAATTCTTCGCACTCAATTTTCAATCCTCCAAACTTTATAAAACTAACTATATATATTATACATTTATTTATTTAAAAGTTTCAAATTAATTATAATTAGGTCATATAAGTATTTATTACAACTACCACTATAGCGGTGTATAAATCAAGATTATTTCAATTTATCATGTCCAAAAAGATTGACAAAAATATAAGATTATTTATTATATTAAACATTTAATTAAAACATATGTTTAATAATTTTGATTTGTAAGGATCTACGACTCCTTTTTCGTCCAAATCACGTTGTAAAGTAAAAAGTGACCAATTTACACTTGCACCACACCAGATCATTATTATAGAAGTTTATTATAGAAGTGTATGTTATTATTATTTTTTATATTTTTAGGATTAATTTATTACATTGATATTAAAAAAGAAATGAATGTCTTTTATACAAGAATAAAATTAGGAGATTCTTCACTTCGTTTAGAATGACAGAGCGGTTGTGATGATATTCATAAGTACATCTGCTAAAATACTACACTTTCAGAACGAGAAAATAGATGTTTTTAACCGATAACTTTACTTTTACACCACCAGCAACTTGGCTTATAGAGAGATATTACATATTTCATAATGATTTTACTTGAGGTGATTCAGCAACTTGACAGGTTTCTTTTTTGATCTTAAATTAAAATGGCAAAATGTTTTTTATTGGACTAATTTGGGAGAAACAAAAATATTTTTCTGGAGGTTAAATATGAAAAAGAACATATTATGTTTATTATTTATCATATCAACCATTTTTTCTTTTTCCTTAATACCAAATATCTTATTTATATCTCCCTCTAAGAATGAAATAACTAATATTGGTTTTCAAAACCAATATTTTAAAGATATTTGCCTTGCTAAGGAAAGTAAAATCATAATTATCCTCCAGATTAACAATAAATATATGACAGTTAATGGAGTAAAGAAAGAAATAGACCCAGGAAGAGGGACAGTACCAGTTATCATAAAGGGTAGAACTCTTGTTCCAATAAGAGCAATAATAGAAGAATTAGGAGGGACAATTGACTGGGATGGTAATGCAAAAAAGGTAACTATCAAATTTAAGACTAAAAAAATAGAACTATGGATAGATAAAACAATGGCTAAGGTTGATGGAACCATAAAAGAGCTTGATGTAGCACCTCAAATTATTAATGGGAGAACTATGCTTCCTGTAAGATTTGTAACAGAAGAGTTAGGGTGCATTGTGGATTGGAACGATAAAACAAAGACAATAACTATAACTTATGAAGAGAAACCACCTCAGGTTATAGATAAATTATCCTCAAGCGGTGAAAAAGTATTTACCTCTGCCGGTGGTGAACTTACTCTCTCTGATGGAACAAAACTTTCTGTTCCCAAGAATGCATTTTCAAAAAGTACAAAAGTAACTTTAAAATCAATAATAAATCCTTCTTTTTCATGTATTGATACGTTAGGATTTGAGTTAACTGGATTAAAAGACCTTAAAGGAGAAATAACCCTAAGTGTAAATGGAAAGAAAGATTTAAAGAATGAAGAATTAAATGTCTTTGGATATGATTTTGAGGATGATGGAAAGATTGATTTAAAATACAGCTATGTTTCCGATAGTGGTATTACAACAGTAAAGATAAACCCATTAGCATCCACACAAACACAGAAAAACAATCAGAGTAATAACAGTTTTTTAACTAATAAAAACAGTAAAACAAGTTCCTCTTCTGAAGTTTTGGAGTTTAAAGATAAATTATCAGCATATATTGGCTGGACTCCATATTATACTCCAAAGAGTAGGGAGAAAATCATAAGAACACCATACTATTCACAGATTGGTGGTTCTTGTGCTGCAACAAGTGCACAGATGCTCTTAAAGAAAAGTGATTATGATACAGAACTTTTCAATGTACTCAAAGATATCAAAGCAAGTGATGCAAACTTTGGATTGGATGCATATCAGTATGCAAATGATCTAAGGGATTACTTATCTGCAAAAACAGGCTATCCTGTTATCCATATACCATATTTTGGCATACCACATCTCAAGTGGAGAGTCCTTTCTGAACTTGATAAAGGACATCCTGTCATTTTGAATTTAGGTGAACATGCTGTTCTTGTAGTAGGATATACAGATAACGGAAACTCACTCATTATTCATGACCCTCAAGGTGTTTCTACTGTAAATGATGAAAATGGCACAATGTACACAGCGAGAAGTTGGGATTGGATTAAAAATGTACATTGGAGTTCCTTAGAAAAGTACTATATTCTCTATGCAGATGGTCCATTTGCAACAGGCACTAATGTCACATTGGAATGCCCTGGTAAGAGTGAGAGTGGTGGAATGCAAGGAGGAGATCTATCCTTCTATGCATTGAATGCAAGCAATAACCTATTTGCTAAATATGGATTACAGATTAAACCATCTGCGGCAGATGGGTATATATGGACTAATGCTTCTAACGATAAGGTAGACTACATTGGAACAGATTCCGAAGTTCTGAGATTGTCTATTCCTATTTTCAATGCTTCTGACAAGAATAGAAATGCTGAATTAAAAGTAGCTGTTGAGGAAGATAATGGTAGTGGTGCACCAGGAAAAACTATTGCCTCATTCGAGCAGAACTATTCAATAGGAGCTGCAAAATTAAACACAGAAACAAAAGCTACCTACAAATACGACTTTAAATTGGCAGACATCAGAAACTTAAGTCTCAGTGATAGTAATGGAAAACAAAAGATTTTTATTCATGCTTATCTTCATGTAGATGGAGATACAAAAACCACTGATTCATTTATGGTAAAAGCAACTCTTGATGTTACACCAAAAGTAACTTCAATTACACCTACATCTGGTAAAGTAGGTGATACTATTACAATAAATGGATTCTCTTTTGGTAAAACAAAATCTTCAAAAAGCAGGGTCACCATTAACGGTAAAAATGTAGATATCGTAAGCTGGAGTGATAAAATAATTAAAGTTAGATTACCGCAAGATGTTAGCAGTGGTCCTGTCATTGTTTATACGGGAGAAAAATATGAATATGAATCTAATAAAGATGTGAAATTTACAAAGAAAAGTGAATCAGAATGTGGTAAAGCGAATGGTACATATCAAGTCTATTTTAAAGAAGTGCCTGAATGGAATGACTACACGTGCAAATGGCAAAAAAATTACACAAAAACCATGGTTCTTACTTTTAAAGATGGAAAAATTTTTAATAATGGACCAAAAGCTTTAGATCTTTTAAAAGTTTCAGGTACATATAACGATAGTGAAGTTAGTTTTACTTTTACTGATAATGATCCAGAAACGGATGATAAATGGGGGCGTATTATAACGGGAAGCTTTACTGGTAGTTTTATGCCTCATCCTTCTCCTCCGCCTTCACCTTATCGACGCTTAAACTGCTACTTCGAGGGAATTGTTAAAGGCACAGTAAGAGCATATGGCAATAACTTAAAATGTGGATCTTACGATGAAACTACAGAATTATCAGTGAAAATGCATGGTATTTTAATCGAACCATAAGAACTATTGATACTAAATTAAATATTCCTCCCAAGGCTTTATCTTTAGTTCTGGTTTTGCGTCAAGTGCTTCAATGAATAACCTGGCAAGTTGAATATTTGTTATACCCAACTTCACAAACTAACCAAGGTTTGCCTTGATAAAATCAGGGGATTATTTTTAGTTTTATACTTCAGAGCTTTTTGTCTCTCTTCATACTCTTCATAACATTCTCTTGGAGTTCTATAACCAATGGCAGAGTGAATCCTCTCATTATTGTAAAAGTTTACCCATTCTTTTAGTTTCTCTGCACATTCTTCAAAGGTATCAAATTCAAACCTCTGAGTAAATTCAAAATGTATTATTGAGTGAAAAGATTCGATGTAAGCATTTTCTTGAGGCGTAGCTAAGTGAATATGCTCCTGCTGAATTCCTATAGAGGAAAGGTATTCTCTAATAAGGGTAGATATAAATTGACAGCCATTGTCACAACGAATCCTTAATTTAATGTTTGCAAGAGAAATAAATTTTAAAGTTCTCAGAATAATGTCATCAAAAAATGGGTACTTGACAAATTTTATATGTTTTTAGTTGTAAAAACTTTAATATAATAGGAGATGAAATTAATTTTTTCCTATGTTTAATATTTTATTTATAAAGCTTCTTTAAAGGAGGGAGTTAACATACTATGAAAAGAAACAAAATTGGAGGGATAATCTTTACTATTTTTATTGTTGTAGTTATTGCTGTTTCAATTATTCAGAGCAATAGAGGCAGAGTAAGCGTAGAAGAAGAGGTTACAACTGGAAAGGGAAGTAATATTTCTCTAATTGAATTAGACGGAACGATTGCTGGAAGTAGTGGCTTGAGTGGAAGTGGAATAATTTCCCCGAAAGATGTTGAATCACTTCTTAATGAGGCAAAAAAAGATTCATCATCCGCTCTTATTATTTCTATTAATAGCCCTGGCGGGAGCGTTGAGCCCACTCAAGAGATTTATAATTCAATAGAGAGATTCAAAGAGAAGAGTGGTAAAAAAGTATATGTCTGGATGAAAGAAGTTGCCGCCTCTGGTGGATATTATTTATCGTGTGGTGCTGATAAAATTGTAGCTATGCCAACTACACTTACTGGAAGCATTGGAGTAATAATGAATCTTGTTAACTCTGAAGAATTACTAAAAAAGATTGGAGTATCCCTCTATACAATAAAGAGTGGAAAATACAAAGATATGGGCTCTATTTCTCGCCCCCTAACTAATGAAGAAAGAGCCATTTTTCAAAACATTATTGATGAATCGTATAACCAGTTTCTTAAAGTGGTTTCAGAAGGCAGAAATATTCCTTTAGACCAGCTAAAAAATCTTGCGCAGGGTCAAGTATTTACTGGAATTAAAGCAAAAGAAGTAGGATTAATAGATGAAGTTGGAGATTTAGAAGATACAATTGCTCTTGTTAAGAAGGACTTAAATATTAAGGGTGAACCAAAGATTATCACTCATAAAAAAAGAGTGTCATTTTTTTCTCTATTAGAGAACGTTATTCCTTATACTCAGCTTGATTTACTTAAATCACTAAAACCCCTAACAGTTGAATATATGATGGTTCCTTAAAATATATATTTAGAAAATTATATAGAAAGGTGGAGAATTATGGAAACAATGTTTGAGCTTATGGTGGCTACCATTACATCTCCAAGAGAAGCTTTTAGAAAAATGAGGGAGAACCCAAGAATTTCCTCTGCTCTAATTTTTCTGCTTATTCTTGGGGTTTTATCAGCAGTGTCTTTTAGTTTTTCCTACTCTAATCTATTTTCAGGTATTTTAAGATCCGAACCTTCCATTGGTGCAGATGAATTTTATGGATTTTTCAACCAGTTTATAAAAGTTTTTTTAAACTCTCCATTTACATTTGTTTTGATAATAATAGGTGTCTATCTTTCAACATTCCTAATGACTGCCCTATATGATTTTATCGTCCAGTTTGTATTAAAGAAATCAAACGGTATACCACTCTTTATAGCTTTTAGTTTTGCCCAAATACCAACTTTAATCTCTCAAATTCTTATTTTAATATTGTCTCTTCTTGGTAATTTTCAGCTTTCTCTCATTTTTTCTATAATCTTTGTAATCTGGGGGATTTATCTTTATGCCCTTGCAATCAGCGAGATTTATGAGACAAATATTGGCTCTGCTTTTGGAATCTTGTTTATACCTGTAGTAGTTGGTTTTATTATTTCCATAATTTTATCAATTTTCCTTGTATTTCCACTAATGCAGATAATAGCAAAGATAGTCCCCGAAATACCTGCATTTCCATTTTTCTCTCCATGATAGAGACTAAAAACTTAACTAAATCTTATGGAAGCCTCCTTGCAGTAAATAATTTAAATATAAATAACTGTTAACTCTTCAGAGATTTATGGATTTTTGGGACCTAATGGAGCAGGTAAAACAACAACGATAAAAATCCTTGTTAGCCTCTTAAAACCAACTTCTGGAACTGCTTTTATTAATGGAATTGATGTAATAAAGGACCCTCTAAAAACAAAAACCTTAATTGGCTATATTCCTGATGAATCTTTAATTTATCCAAAGCTTACAGGAAGAGAATTTCTTTTATTTATAGCTGATATTTTTGAGATTCCTTTTAATTCCGCAAAGAAAAAGATTGATGACCTTTTTTGTTTATTTTCTCTTACAGAGAGAAGCAACACTTTAATTGAAACTTATTCTCATGGAATGAAACAGAAACTTGTCTTTTCTGCAGCATTATTACACGATCCTAAAATTTTAATTATGGATGAGCCAACAGTAGGGCTTGATCCGCAAAGCGCAAAGTTAGTCAAAGATATTATAAGAGAGCTCGCAAACAAGGGTAAAACAATATTTATGTCTACCCATATCTTAGAAATTGCTGAAAAAATGTGCAGCAGGGTAGGAATAATAAACAAAGGGACCTCAATTGCCGAAGAAACAATAAATGACCTGCGAGAAAAAACTCATGATGAAGCAGGAGACTTAGAAAAATTGTTTATTGAACTTACGGGTGGTGAGGACACAAAAGAACTTATTAAATCATTAAGTAGTTAATAGATATGAAGAATATATATCAAATAATAAAAGTAGACTTTCTAACAATTATTAACTCTTTGAGTAAGAATAAAAAAAGTGCAATTTTAATTTTTACACTTCTCTGTATAGCAGGCGGAGTAATTTTTTATCTATTAGTAAAATTTGCTATCTTCCTTTTTGGCTCGACAGATTTAGATATCACTGTACCATTTTTAGGTGAACTGCCGCTTTTAATTATTACTTTTATTCTATCTTTAGCATTTATCCTTCTTTTACTTGAAAGTCTATCTATTATTTTGGGGAAACTTTATCTATCTTCTGATACTCAGCTTCTTCTGTCTCTTCCAATAAAGACTAATAATATCTTTCTTGGCAGATTGATTTCTACCATATTAAAAGAAGACATTTTCTTATATATACTTGTTTACCCATTTTTTGTTGGTTACGGGATTTCTAATTCATTAAACATTCTATTTTATATTGAATCATTTCTTTTTATACTCTTTTTTCCTGTTTTGCCTCTATGCATTGGTGTATTTATTTTATTGCCTCTTACAAAATTAATTAGCCCCTCAAAGCTTAAAACGGTAATTTATGTAGTTCAAATTATATTCGCCTTTGGTATATACATAATGTCACAGATTTTTAACCCTGCTTATGATATAGTTAAAATTGAGGATTTCTCTACTATTTTTGAGAAAGGGTTTTCTTTTGTTCGCTTCTTGCCAGGCAATATTGGAATATATATTCTATCTGCTTTTAGAAGCAACCAAATAATTACAGCAAGTCTGATTTTTATCATATACATACTTATTAACGTTTTCCTGTTATCCATTGCTACTGTTTTTTCTAATATTTTCTATGGGGAGAGCTTAAGTAAATTAAGCATAGCACAAACTTCCAAAGTATATCTTCCAAAAGGTGAAGAAACTTCTAATACTCTAAATTTCTTACCTAAAAAGATAAGAGGAATGGTGAGTAAAGATTTTAAGATGCTATTGCGTGATAGTAAAATTAATTTAAGTTTAATTATATCTATTGCCTATCTTATATTTTTTATGTTTTTCTTTGTATGCGTGCTTGGAAGGCAAATGCCAGATGAAAATATTCCAGTTTTTGGATTACATTTTAATTTTAGAGATTTTATTTATCCTTTCATATTTCTTCTTTCAACATTTACTGTCTCCAGCATTGGCTCATATATCTTTTACGGAGAGGCAAAAAACGTTTGGATACCATTTACTTCTAAATTAAGTTTTAAGGAATTTCTTTATTCTAAGCTTATTATCTCAATTATCTTAACTGAATTGGTAAATGTTATTCTGTTTTTAATACTTGTTTTTATGTTTCGCCCAAGCACCTCCACTCTTATTTTTATCAGTTTGATTGCTTTTATTGTTCCAATTCTTTTTGTTACTGTAAATATTTGTGTACCTGCAATGTTTCCAGTCTTTAAAGAAGCTGATAACCCCAAAAAGTTAATTCCATTCAAGGTATCTATCATAACTATAATATCTTTTTTCGCCTTTTTTTGTGGTTTGATTGGACTACTCTTTCTTAATATATTTCTTTCAAATTTCTTAAGCCTAACTTTATCAACTACTATAATAGCTTTTTTAATATTACTTATTACTGCAGTTATTTGCTTTCCACTGCTTTTGGCTGCTGAAAGGTCTTTAGAAAACTTTCAGATTGAGTAAAATTATTGGTCTATAATTCAATTAGCTTAAAACTCAAAATTAAAGTAAGTATTTATATCTGAATCTAAATAAGTATGCCTTTTTGCTTCTAATATAGAGATTATATCATTTATTCCAATAAAGTAAGAACCATTCTTATTAATCAGATTATTTAATAAGTTAATCTCTCTTATTTTATTATCTTCATTTATTAAAATTGCCTTATTTAATTCAGGATAAATTTTTATCTCCTTTTTAATGTTTACTGGTTTTATTACTATCTCAGGACTATTATATTGAGGGGGCGGATTATATTCTATTTTTCCGTTAATCAATTCAATAAATTCTCTTAAAGAAATAAATACTTCTTTATTTTGTTTAATTAACCCAGTATAAAGCTTATGTAATTCATAATTAATTATAATTTCAGAGCTTTGAGGAAGGAGTTTAACTCTATTATAGATTGGGCTATCGTAGATTTCCACTATCTTTGATTCAGGGTTCCAATTAAGTTTAAAAAAAGGTTCGAGAAGCCCTCTAACTGAAATCCAATTTTTAGGAAACCTTTGTTTATCAGTCATATCACATCTAAAAAGATAATAATTTATTACATTTATGTAGTAAGTATTAATATCATCTGTTACTTCAATACGAATTTTCTGTTTCTCAAAATCTCTTCCAAATAATGGAGGTTTAATTTCTAAGTTTATTTGATTAGGAATTCTATCTTTATTCGTTGATATGCTATAATCTGTATCTATGCCAATATGTTCTAAAAATTCTATTGTTACAAAAAACCTATTATTTTGTAACTTCATAAAATGAGAGTCTTCTAATAAAGGTATGGATTTAATAAATGGTTTTTCACTATTAGATACAACATCTAAAATTTCATAAGGCTGAGACTCAACCCAATCAACATTTTTTTGATTGCGCACTTTGAAAGTGTATAAGCCTGGAATTTTAGGATTTTTAATACCACACTCTTTCTTGATAAGGATCTCATGAACAACACCTCCCTCAAAAGGAATACAACTACTAAACTTAATAACAAAAGATTCTGGATCTAACAATGGCAAAGATGGAGTCATATCCCAAGGATTAGAATCTATATATATGTTCTCTGTCATTTTCTTTAATAACAAATTTTTCTCATGCTTATCTTCAGGTAAATCAGGGAAAGAAGTACCTTCTGGAAATGATAAGTGCATCCACTCATGTACTCCTGCACTATTATTAAATACAAACCTGAACAAATAGGATGCATTTTCTCCAGCTATTGGTGGTTCTACCGAGATTTCTAATTTTGATGTATTGGCATCTACATTTCCTATATAAATAAAATCAGGCGTAAGAATAACAGACAAAACAACTATTATTAGAATTGCTTTGAATCTGGTATTCATTTGTCCTCACCTCCAATTATTAATTTTACATACAATAAATTCAAATCTTTTAAGAACCAATTAAATATATTCGGAAGTACCTGCACAACCTTTTTAATTTCAATGTCTGTATAAATCTAACTCGATCCTCACTTAGATAAACTTTCTTTCAACTTACTCAAGGTATTATCGATCTCTTTAAGGTTATTATTTACTATTTCTAAACCTTTAAGGAGCTTATCTTTTTTTCTTCGTTATAGATGTTTGACGAAATTTTTAAATATTCCAAGTTTAATTCTATGACTTCTAATTGTGTTTCAATATTCTTGAATTCTAATTCTAATTTACTATCTTTACCTATTGTATTATCATGATATTTTGAGGGAGTAATATCTAAGGAAGTGTTATTGTTTTCTACTTTGCTAATCAAAGCAGAATTATTCTTTCTTATCAAAAAGAAAGAACCAATAATAACAACTACAATTAGAACTGTCGTTATTAAAATGCAGTGAACTTTTTTAATTGAAAACATTTTATTCCTCCTCTCTAATGACCAAGTTGAATCTGTAGATTATAATAAAACTTATTTCGCATTTTTTGCTATTTTAAATTATTTAATTAATCTCCTTTTAAAATTTATATTTCCAGTTGTATCGAGAATATTTCGTCGTTTCACCTACTCTATTATAAGACTTTTAAGTAGAAAGTAGAAAGAAATGAAGATAAAAACCCTCCATATATATAAGTGGGGTAAAAAAGAGAGTGAACCACCCATTAGATGTAAAAGACAGATTTAAAGACTATTAACTGAAACTCTGAGCGATACTATCACGCCACATATCTAATAAGTGTATCTCTTATATGTCAAAAGCTCTCCTTTTTAAAAGGTTTAAAAAATAAACTGTTTTCACAATAAATACAACTCACATAATGTCATACTTTATCCTGCATTCACGATAAGAGAGTTAGAGTAAATAAAGTAAAGCAAGACACATAATCTATTAATTTAGTGAGGCAATAAGAATATTAGAACCCTAATAAATGCGTGTAACCACATTTAAACCATAGTTCTTCTTTAGTTCCTCTGCCATACTTTCAATAAATGAAACTTGATATGGAGAAATATCTTTAAAGGTAGGGTCTATTGTCTCATCGTTTTTAAACTGTTGAAGAGCATATTTTTTACATCCCTTTATAATATTTGCAATCTCTAAAATATCATCCCTATCAACTATTTTAGGTACAACAGTAGTCCTAAATTCATATTCTATACTACTCTTATTTGAGAGGATGAGATTTATCGTTTCTCTTACATTGGTAAAACTATCATTAACGGAAGTAGCATAATCATATTTCTCTGGAGAACTTTTAACATCCACAGCAACATAATCAACTAAATTCTCAAAAAGTATTTTAGATAGTAATCCAGGAGATGATCCGTTTGTATCAAGCTTAATTTTAATATTAGGGATTAGTTTTTTTATTTTCCCCAAAAAGATTGGAAGATTTTCATAGATTGTTGGCTCTCCGCCAGTTACTACAACACCATCAATAAATTTAGTTCTTTTAACTATTTTCTCTATACATTCATCCTCGGTTAAATCTTTTAAATTCCTTAGTCTCTCAGGTAAAACTAAATCAACATTATGACAAAAAGGACACCTGAAATTGCATCCACCAAAGAATAAAACTCCTGAGATAACACCCGGATAATCAATTAAACTTGTGCCGATAAACCCTTTTACCATTCTAAGCAAAGACTTTTAAATTAGATCTCTGTGAAAATTCTTTTTTCTTGCCCTTATTCCAATTCTCCACAGGTCTAAAATATCCAACTATTCTTGAATAAACTTCTGGTCTGATTATAACTTCTCCAATTTCTTCATCTTTAATTCCATAATTAACTAATTCAGTTTCGGTATGCGGTTTAGGGCAGAAGCTATGTTTACCATCAAGATAACCATGAACAGGACAAATTGAAAATGTAGGAGTTAAAGTAAAATAGGGAAGCTTATAATTTGAAACAATTTTTTTAACTAATTCTCTACACATTCTAAAGTCATGTATAGCTTCTCCTAAGAAAAGATGAACTACAGTTCCACCGGTAAACAGAGTTTGTAAATCATCCTGATGCTCTAAAACTTCGTATATATCATGCTCCTCGTAAACAGGCAAATGAACAGAATTGGTATAATATGGCACTTCACCATCACCGGAAGTAATTATCCTATCGCCAAACTGCTCTCTATCCTTCTTTGCCAGCCTATAGGAGGCACCTTCTGCTGGGGTAGCCTCGAGATTAAACAAATTACCAGTTTCCTCCTGAAAATCTCTTATTATATCACGCATAAAGGTTATAACTTTAATTACCCAGTTCTTTGCTTCTGGATCACCGATCGTTTTACCGAGAAAATTAAGAGAGGCTTCATTCATACCGATAAGTCCTATAGTTGAAAAATGATTAGCCCAATACCTATCAAAGTCTCTCTTAACGTTATTAAGGTAATACCTTGAATATGGGTATAGCCCACGGTCAGTAAAGTTTTCTATTACCTTTCTCTTTATCTCAAGAGAGGTTTTAGCAAGTTCCATTGCATTTTTAAGATTTGAGAAGAAGTCATCTTCATTTCTTGAAATGTAAGCAATTCTTGGCATATTTATAGTAACAACACCTATTGAGCCAGTTAAAGGATCTGCTCCGAAAAGTCCTCCACCACGTTTCTTAAGCTCTCTTTTATCGAGCATGAGCCTGCAACACATTGAGCGGGCATCGTCTGGATTCATATCAGAGTTTACAAAATTAGCAAAATAAGGAACTCCATACTTTGCAGTCATTTCCCAGATTTTTTCTAAGTCCTGCCTTTCCCAATCAAAATCTTTTGTAATGTTGTAAGTTGGAATTGGAAAAGTAAAAATTCTACCCTTTCTATCGCCTTCCATCATAAGCTCTGCAAAAGCTTGGTTTATCATGCTCATTTCTTCGGTAAAATCTCCATAAGTTGCGTTAAGTTTTTGTCCAGCATAAACGATATTTTTATTTTTAAGATTATTAGGAGGGACTATATCAAAAGTTAAATTTGTGAAGGGTGTATTTCCTGTAATAAATACCTGGCCATTCCTTTTTGCTACAACTGTTTCATTATCAGTATGAACACTCCAAATCACTCCTTTATAGTCAACTACATTTATTTCTTGAATATAATCAGTCTCCGTCTCAGTTAGAGTTATTATATACTGAACCTTTTTTGAAATACCACTGATCTTTCTTTCTTTTGCATTAAAATTATAACCTGCTAATACTGCTATAGCTGATAATCCCTGTAAAATTTCAGGGTCAGTTACAGTTATTCTTTTTCTGGACTTTTCCTGCCAACCATCGCCTTTTATATAGGTAGAAAGGAAAAGTCTGGCTTGTCTCTTGCTTAAGTTGAACAGAAATGATGGAATCTTTTTAGATTTAGCATTGAGTAACTCATGAATAGTTTTACTCGAAGTTGGCGAAAGCCTTATATTTGTACAAGTCCCTAAACCAGTTTGATTCCTGGTAGTATAGTCAAAATTGAAATCGTCTAATAGATTTATAATTTCTTCATAATTCTCAGGATGTGCTGTGGCTGACTGATAAATGCTAACTCTATGACTACCATTTTTTTCTATAGTACCTTCAGATAGAATCCATGCTAAAAGCTCTAATTGCTGGTCATTTATAGGAAAATCAGTGTTGCTATTTTCTCCTATGACAGGAATAGAAATAGGAGAACTAAACTCCAATATCTTTTCAATAGGCTCTAATTGATATTTATCTGAATTGAAAACTTTTCTCACTACCCTATGCCTTGGAGATATAAGTTGATTTTGGCTTCTATTTTTAAGGTTATACATATAACCGTTATATTCTTTTACAAAAATATAATTCACTTCTTTTTTCTCTAAAGAGCCATCATTCAAATTGAAAGTGTAAATCTCATCTCCTTCTTTTAAATCATTGTAACCTTTCCAGCCAGAAGGAGTTAAAATTTCTGTATCCTCAGAAAGACATTGAAAACCGACACGAGTTGGAACATTTAAATTAAAGATAAACTCCTGCATAGCCTGTTTTACTTCAGGATAACCTAATTTATCAAAGCGAATAAACGGAGCAAGTAAAGTATCAAAATTACTAAATGCTTGAGCTCCTGCAGCTTCACCCTGAAGAGTATAGAAAAAGTTTACAACTTGCCCTAAAGCAGTTCTAAAATGCTTTGGGGGAGCAGATTCAACTTTACCTCTAACACCTCCAAAGCCTCTTTGTAATAAGTCTTCGAGACTCCATCCCACGCAATATGGACCAAGCACTCCGAGATCATGAATGTGTAATAAACCGCTATCGTTAGCTATTTTAATTTCTTCAGGGTAAATCTTACTCAGCCAATACTTTGCAACTAATGAACTTGAAACATTAAAATTAAGTCCCTGTAACGAATAAGTCATATTGGAATTTTCGTTTACTCGCCAATCGGTCTTTTCTAAATATTCATCAACAAGTAGAACAGCAGACTCTTTTGTTAATTCAAGTTCACGTGCTTCTCTTCTTTTTTCTCTGTAAAGTATATAAGCTTTAGCAGTTTCTACGAAGCCGCTCTTTATTAAGATTTTCTCCACTACATCCTGAATTTCTTCTACAGAGGGAATACTGCCTCTTCTAAAAAATTCTTTTTCTAAGATAAATTCAACATTTTTCGCTAATTCTTCTGACTCTTCTACCACTTTAGAAGAATCTGAAGCTTTGCCTGCCTTTTGAATGGCAATCATAATCTTCTCTCTATTGTATGGGACGATACTCCCATCACGCTTTCTTACAAGTCTCTCCATTTGGGGTAACCTTCTTCCTTAAATTATTTAATTCTAATAATAAAATAGCACTATTTTTTTATTAGTTCAATCTTAATTTAACAAGTATTTTGGATAGAAAAGAGAGGATCCTTCAGTTGCTTAAAATGCTTCTTCAGGATTACAGGGATTGGGTGTCCTACTGATTGGAGCGAAGAATCTCATCTTTTACATTTGTCATTAAGAAGTGTATATATTTCTTTATAAATTTATAAATAATAAATAGTTTCTGGATTCCGCATCAAGTGCGAAGTGATAACACTAATGTCATTCAGAGCGATTGCGGGAATCCACAGTAATTGTAATCCTCGAAAGTACACCCACTGTCATCCTCGAAATCTTTTATCGAGGAACCAAAACAGAATAACCTATGTTTTGTCATTATGAAGGTGGATTTTTATGCATTCCTTGTATTTCAAAGAATCACTACAACAAACAAACATTTGAGCATAAGCAAAAAATCTTAGTATAATAGTATTTGGTTTCCCAAATTAATTATAAGATATAACATTTCATGGCATTTCTACCACAACACAAGCATGAAAATAATAATAATCCTTTTCTTTTGCCACTTATATTATTTTGTTTAACTAAACAATTTAATTTCTTTAAATTCAATCTCTTTACTATAGCTTAAGTTTGATTTTAATAAACACGAATAAATTTATCAATTAATTAAAAGGAGGATTAATTTTGGAGTTATTATTTTCGGAGGAATAAATATATATAAATTTATTATTTAAAATTATTTTATTTAATAATAAAAAGGAGTGGTATACTTTAAACTAGTATAACAATTTTCTAAATACAAAGAATATACGAGAATTAAAATAAATAGATAGAAAATAACGAAGGAATTAGAAATAATCATACGAATAAATTTAAAATGTAAAGGGGGGTAAAAATGGAAGAGAAAAAAGAAGAAGAAGGTCTCCAAAAAATAAATTGGGTATCCGAGAGAATGCCAGTTCTGAGAACAGTAAAAAATTTTCTTGTAAAAGAAAAAATATTTGAAGGATTGAAAATAGGTATGTCAATTCACATTGAAGCTAAAACTGCAAATCTTGTTTTTGCTCTTAATGAGGCTGGAGCTAATATTTTTGTAGCTGGAAGCAATACTCTCTCCACTCAGGATGATATAGCATATGTACTTTCAAAGAAAGGTATTAATGTTTTCGCATGGCGAGGTGAAACTGAGGAAGACCACCTTGCAAATTTGCGGAAAGTTCTTGACAATAAACCGGATTTAATAGTCGATGATGGAGGAGATTTAACAGTTCTTCTTTCAAAAGAACTTGAATATAGAGAATTAAATCCTATTGGTGGCACAGAAGAAACAACTACTGGCATTAAAAGAATTACATCCTTAGAATCAGAGGGTCTTTTGAGATTTCCAGTTATTGGTGTTAATAATGCGTCAACAAAGCATCTCTTTGATAATAGGTTTGGTACTGGAGAATCTGTGCTTTCAACAATCATGAATATTACAAACCTCTCCATTGCTACTAAAAATTTAGTCATAGCTGGTTATGGTTGGGTGGGCAGAGGTATTGCTGGCAAAGCAAGAGCATTTGGAGCAAAAGTTTATATCTCTGAGGTAGATCCAGTAAAAGCAATGGAAGCAGATTTTGATGGCTTCTACGTATATTCTATGGATGAAGCTTCCAAAATTGGTGATATATTTATTACAACAACAGGAAATATAAATGTAATTACTCAAAGGCATTTTGAATTAATGAAAGACGGAGCAATACTTTGTAATGCTGGACACTTCAATAAAGAAATTGATGTACAGGCATTAAACGACTTTTCTTCTTCTAAAAGAATTATAAAACCTAATATCGATGAATATTTTCTATACAATGGTAGGAGATTATATCTGATTGGCAAAGGAGATATAGTTAACTTAATAGTAGGAGATGGTAAACCTGCAGAAATAATGGATTTATCTTTTTCTCTTGAAGCTTTATCTCTTGAATATTTAGTTAGAAATCGCGGTGGATTTATCCCAAAACTTTATGCTGTTCCTAACTCAATTGATTTGAGAATAGCAGAATTATACTTAGGTGCGCGAGGAATAAAAATTGACAGGCTTGATCAAACACAAAAACAATATCGCTCAAGTTGGCTCTAATCTAAAAAGTTTAGCTTTAAGATATAGGTCCTATCCTCGTAACATAAAAGCTTTTCTATTAAATGTTATATTTTCTTCTCTTGGATCTGGTATATATGAAGTTCTAATAAGTCTTTATCTTTTAAGTATAGGATATTCTGAAACATTTGTTGGTCTATTTTTTTCAATAGGTGCAATTTCCTTGGGGTTATTTGCAATTCCAGCTGGAATAATATCTGATAAAATTGGCAGGAAAACGTCTTTTATTATTTCGAGAATAGGTATGATTATTTCGCTTTTTCTTTTAATAACTTTTGTTAACTCCGTTGTTATTCTTTTAAGCATTGCACTATTCAATATATTCCAAGTTTTTTATATTGTATCTTCGGCTCCTTTTATTGTTGAAGTTGTTCCCATGCAACACAGAGTAAGAGTGTCAAGCATCATTTTTTTTACCTCTTTTATTGCTATGACTGTAGGCAATCTTTTAAGCGGAACATTATCGTCTATTTATGGAAAAACATTTTCGGTTTCACAGAACAGCCCTCAAGCAATAAGATTTAGTCTTTATTTTTACATTATTTTATTAATAATTTCTCTAATTTCTATTCTAAGGATAAGAGAAATTCCAAAAACAAAAATTGAATCAGTCTCAAGTTTTTTACGTTTAAGTGATTTAAACTTAAAGAATTTCTCTTTCTTGAAAGGTATTATTGTTGTTTTAATAGCAGCAACCATTGTAAATTTGGGAGCTTCTTTTATCCTTCCTTTCTTTCCAATTTACTTTAAAAGTAGGTTTAACATAAGCACACAGTACATAGGACTACTTTTTAGTCTTTCAAATATTCCCTTAGCTTTTGCGTCACTTTTAAATGATAAAATCGTTAAACGTTTTGGGATGAATAAAAGTATAGCTTTGTGCCAATTTTTAGGTGCTCCGTTTGCTTTACTTATGGGTTTTCCTCTTGGGTTTCACATTACTTATTTTGCATTTGTTATGCGAAAAATCTTTCTAAATTTTTATGGTCCAATTTGGGATAACTTTCTTATGGGTCTTGTTCGAAGCGAAGATAGAGGTAAAGCTTTGGCGTTTATTAATTTATCAATAAATATTTTTAGTGGTATAGGAACAGCTATTTCAGGATATTTCTTTAAAGCAAACTTATATTTATATCCTTTTCTTATAGCTTCAATATGTACTTTTATAGCTGCATTAATATACTACAATTACAAACCTGACAACTCTTCATTACGATTTCAGTAATCCTGAGAGAGCGTATTTATATTTTTGCCTCGCAAGAATCTCATCTTTTCATTATACTTATAAAAATTGGTCTGGATCCCCAATCGAGTTGGGGATGACAGAAGTCTTGTTATACCACACTTGATACAAAAACACTTTTTGTCATTCAGATCGATTGCGGGAATCCAGGAAGTATTTTTACATTCCCATGTAAATGGGAATCCAGGAATAAAAGAGTCTGGATCCCCAATCAAGTTGGGGATGACAGTGGAGTAGTTTTCGGGGATGACATATACTTCAGATCCTCAATAAAAGATTTTGAGGATGACAATTGTATGGTTTTCGGGGATGACAGTTTGTGGTCTGGTTTCCCTAATAATTGATTTCGGGGATGACAGTGGCGGTCATTCACACAACCTATTTCTGTCATTCCCGCGATCTCTTTGTCATTCCTGCGAAAGCGGGAATCCAGGAAGTATTTCTTCTTCTAATGTTAGAGAGAAAAATAACATAGATTCACCTTTGTTGATTTCAGGA
>ERZ795060.2154-NODE-2154-length-20709-cov-6.870485_pt1 | contig 20709 bp, 23 predicted proteins | sample MGYA00375144_ERZ795060 | MGnify/ENA primary metagenome ERZ795060 (study PRJEB30189, sample SAMN05720157) | activated sludge metagenome | isolation source: anaerobic digester from wastewater treatment plant | place: Japan | collected 2015-05-15 ...
GCTTTATACATCCTGAAAGAGGTTTGCGGCACCAAACTTATGGAAAAAGTCAAAGAAAACCTTTATTATTAACAATGGGGGACAGGGGATCGGATAAGATAACTGTATCACTGTCTACTAAATACCAAGGAGGCAAGTAACATGCAGGAAGTCTATGAGTTTCTGAAGAAATGCGGAGTGTATTACCTGGCTACGGTGGAAGGCGATCAGCCGAGGGTCAGGCCGTTTGGCACAGTGGATATTTTCGAGGGCAAACTTTACATCCAGACAGGTAAGGTGAAGAACGTATCAAAGCAGCTCCAGGCGAATCCGAAGGCTGAGATATGTGCATGGGCCGATGGGAAGTGGCTTAGGGTGACAGGCAAACTTATCAGGGATGACAGAATCGAGGCTAAAAAGCATATGCTTGACAACTATCCGGAGTTGAAACGTTTATATTCGCCTGAAGACGACAACACCGAGGTCCTTTACTTTAAAGATGCAACAGCCGTTTTCTATTCCTTTACCGAAGAACCGAAGGTAATCAAATTCTGACTGCAGGCTGCATGAGCCAGCCTGCGGTTTTACTGTGACCGGGCGCAGGGAGGTGCAAAAATGGGCAAAGTCATCAGAATGCCGGCGTTTTGGATCATCATTTGTCTGACGGCAGCTGCAGCGGCAGTTGCGGCCTGGTTGGCCGCTGACCCCGGGACGCCTGATGAAGAGAATGCCCATCGGCTGGAGTTCTCCGAGGCGGACAGGGCGGAAACAGAGACTTTGGACCCAAGCAGTGTGAATATTATCGAGGAAAAAACTATTGATCAGGATCTGAGCGCGTTTATCTTCACTGACGGTGAGGATGGCGAATATAAAGGCGCTGTAAGTACCGGCGGAAAGTCATATTATATTGGCCGGGTGTCGATGGAGGGCACACCAGAAGGCCTGATGGGGATCGAAGAAGTCCAGGTGTTCGGAAAGAAAGCAGTAAAGTTTTATGGTATCCTTGGGGCCAACTATCCGCAGGCGTTATACTGGCTGACCGGAGAGGACCCGGAAGATTCGGTCATTCAAATAGACGGTAACACGACGGAAACCGACCTTGACAACGACGCCGGCAATGAGATCGTAGCAACCGTCGGTACGATCCCTGAAACTAAGATATATGTACTGAAAGATTCAAAAATATCGGTTTCTGACATTAATGGATCGCTGGGTGCAAAATCAGTTCGTTTACTGGATGAGAACAATAAGCTTTTCGAAGTTTATTTTGAGCCAAATAAACCGGAGCAATTTGCATATCAAGACGGATCCTTTGTGAAAAAGCGTTCGTCATAAGGTATTTTCACAGGGAAGCAATAAAATGGCTTTCATTTCATTAGTAAACTTCGTTCGACTACATTCTATAAGTGATCATTCTCTTTACGGAAGCATCTATCAGCGGTAAGGGATCGGTCTTAAAACAGATACTGTAAAAGAGACGAATGGCTTTATCCGGACATACGGCATGAAATGCTGTCTGCTATACGCCGTGAAACAAATATGGTTTGAAACCTCTTGACAATGGAAATCGACAAATATAATATTATATTAAGCCAATTAACCAACCGGTTAATTAAATCGTCGGAGGGAAATGATGGATAAAACGACCGGGAGCGAAGCCAGGGAAAGAATAATCAATGCCGCGATTGAGCTTTTTTCCAGGAAAGGCTATGATGCGACGACCGTAAACGATATAGCGGGCGCAGCTAATGTGAACAAAGCACTCATATATTATTATTTCAAAAACAAGCAGGACATTCTGGATTTCATGGTCGATTCCATTCTTGACGATGCGGTGTCGGGCATGCTTGACTATATCCAGACAAATATCGTTCAAATGGTAAGGGACGGCCACCTGGATATAAAGCCCGACCGTTTGCACTTCGCTAATGACGAAGCGATAAATGCATTTCTGCAGAACTCTTACAAATTCTATGTGCGGGTAATCGACTATGTTATTGCGAAAAAGGAGATCATCCGCATCCTGGTGCTCGAATCGCTCAAAAAGGGCAAACACCAGAATTCATTGTTCCGGTTCATGAAATTCATGAGCGGCAATGATGAGAATCCGTTTTTCAAAACGATATCCAGCGCGGACCAGGATTTTGTTTACTCGGAGGAAATGGTACTGTTCAAATTTTTCTTTTCAATTATACCTATTGTCAGTTTCGCTGCCTATTTTGACGACTATAAAGCCGTAAGCTCACTGAGCGACGCCGAACTTCGCAGATCTTTCATGCGGGTTTATCACATAATCAACAAATCATTGATTTCAGGAAGTGATATCTTGCTGAGAAGCCACGGCCCTGACGCCTGATTTTTCAAAGTAAAATGATATTCAGAAGAACCTGTGCTTTATATTGCCTGTAATCTGATATGAGCAAATCTAACCGGACGGTTAGTTAAACTATTAACCGAATGGTTAGTTAAAATACTACAGACTTTCAAACAAAATCTATCTGGTATAAGGGGGATAAATGATGAATAAAATTAAGAAAGCTGCAGCGAATATGTTACTGGACTATATCATTTCAGACGATCCTCTGGCGAAACTGCCAAAGATATTCGACATTGCGGAAAAGCTGGACAGGGGGAATCTGCATACTGTGCAGATAGACGGTGTGCGCAAGGCTTTGCTGGACAGGAACAGCAACTGGTATACCTTCGTAAAGAAACTGTACGATGAGGTGGATAAAAAGTGCATACAGAAGTTTGTCGAGTGCTTCATGATCAACGCCCACCTTACAGGTTTTGAGCGTACATGCGAAATAGAAGAAAAGTATGACTGCAATGTTCCGTGGGCCATCCTGATGGATCCTACCAGCGCATGCAATCTGCATTGCACAGGATGCTGGGCCGCACAATACGGGAACAAGAACAACCTGTCCTATGAGATGCTGGATTCCATCTGCCGGCAGGGTAAAGAACTGGGCATCTACTTCTACATATTCTCCGGCGGAGAACCTCTTGTACGCAAAAAGGACATCATCAGGCTGTGCAGTGAACACCAGGACTGCTACTTTTTTGCATTCACCAACGGCACGCTGGTGGATGACGAACTTTGTGAGGAGATGCTGCGCGTAGCCAACTTTGCTCTTGCATTTTCCATCGAAGGTGACGAGGAAGCCACTGATATGAGGCGGGGCAAAGGCACATACCGCAAAGTTATCGAAGCGATGGAACGCATGCGTAAACACAGGCTGGTGTTCGGATACTCCACCTGTTACCATCGCTATAATACTGACAGCGTCGGCTCTGATGAATTCGTCGATGACATGATCGCCCGCGGATGCCGCTTCTCATGGAACTTCACCTACATGCCTGTCGGGAAGGATGCGCATACAGATCTCATAGCTACTCCGGAACAGCGTGCATATATGTATAAACGTATCCATGAGATCCGTGCAACGAAGCCCATTTTCGCAATGGATTTCTGGAATGACGGCGAGTACGCCGACGGATGCATAGCAGGCGGAAAACGGTATCTGCATATCAATGCGGCCGGGGATGTCGAGCCGTGCGCATTCATCCATTATTCCAACGTCAACATACACGACGTGTCGCTCCTGGATGCGCTCCGTTCTCCCTTGTTCATGGCTTACCGCAGGCGTCAGCCGTTCAACAGCAACATGCTTCGTCCGTGTCCGCTGCTTGACAATCCTGAGATGCTTTCTGCCATGGTCAAAGAGTCAGGCGCAAAATCAACTGATATGGAAGCGCCTGAAGATGTGGACGTGCTTTGCGGGAAAACCGCCCCGGCTGCAAAAGCCTGGGCTGAAGTCGCCGACAGGCTGTGGGCTGAGAATCCGAAAAGCAGGAAAGCAGTGTCATTATAATATTCAGATGCCGGTACAAACAGCCGGCCGTTTTCTGCAGTCCTGTCCCCTCACGGGATGCAGAAACACAGCCGGCTGTTTTTATACACTTTCATTTTTGCTGCAGGTTTATTAAAATTGATGTGAACGTGACTTTGCTGAATAATAGAAGAAGGCTTATATGATGGATAACAGGGAAAAAGAACTCTTTGAAAAAGCTCCTGTGACAAAGGCGGTATTGTCGCTTGCCGTTCCGACGGTCATCAGCCAGTTGATCATGGTATTGTACAACATGGAGTAATGACGAGGAGATACTCTTTGAGCACTATTTCGGATCGACATTTCGTACCTTGTGTCTGATCCCGCCGCAAGGCAGATAAAGAAGTTTCTTACATATAGTTGATATTAAGCCCAGATAGATACATTTCGGAGTTTAGTAAGCGTGATTGTTATGTCATAAAAAAGAGTAGAATATATGTTGAAATAATGACATGAACTGCATATAATAGAAACAGAGGAGGGATGTTCAGTGGATGGTTTAGCCCGGAGAATCGGTGAAAATGTAAAGTATTTGAGAGAGCAGAGCGGTTTGACGCAGGGATGCCTTGCAGAATATTTGAATGTCGATCAGAGTTTGATCTCAAGAATTGAAAACAATGAGCGGTCTGTAACATCAGACATGCTTGATAAACTGTCTGCATTATTTGGAGTGTCAATAGAACAGCTGACACAGGAAACACGACCGGCGGACCGGATATCATTTGCTCTCAGGGCCAGTGAAATCAGTGATGATGACTTGGAAACGATAAGCAGCATAAATCGTATAGCTCTGAATCTGAATTTTATGACAAGACTGCTGGGAGGCTGTGGGGTTGATAAATAAACTGGACCTTTGCACAAAAGCTTTAAGTTTAAGGAAAGAACTAGGGGAAGATGCCACTTCGCCCGTCGACATTTTTTCACTGGCTCTTTCGATCGATAAGCTGACATTGGTGTTTTATCCGATGGGTGATCACCTGAGCGGGATATGCATAAAGAACGATGGTTACCCGGTAATTGCCGTAAACTCGTCCATGTCTGTTGGAAGACAACGTTTTTCAATGGCTCACGAGTTTTATCACCTCTATTATGACGAAAATGCGCGGACAACAGTCTGTTCAATAAAGATTGGGACCGGAAGTGATGCCGAAAAGGCTGCTGATCAGTTTGCGTCCTATTTTTTGATGCCGCCGGTTGCCTTGACTGAGGCGCTCAGAAAAATACACGGCAATTCAAAAGGGAGCCTGGGTATCAGAGAAATCGTCATGATGGAGCAGTTTTTCGGGGTGAGCAGACAGGCGCTTTTATTCAGGTTGGTTGACGATGGAATATTGACGGTTCAACAGACAGATCAGTACAGGCAGGGAGTAATCAGTTCAGCAGTGAGCTTAGGGTTTGACGACTCGCTTTACAAACCGCTTCCTCCGGAGAAGCGTTACAGAACTTATGGATACTATATCCAGACAGCTGAGGAACTGATGCAAAAAGGACTAATTTCATCAGGCAAATATGAGCAATTATTATTGACTGCATTCAGGCCGGACCTCGTTTACGGAAATGAAGTCGAGGGAGGCGAACTGAATGACTGATTCGCTTTTCTTCGATACTGACTGTATCTCCGCATTCCTTTGGGTAAACAGCCAAAGCCTGTTGGCCGGGCTCTATCCGGGAAGGGTAGTAATTCCAAGGCCCGTATATAATGAATTGTCATATCCGACTACGCCTCACCTGAAGCAGCGTATCAATTACCTAATCAATAATAAGTTGGCCGATTTGGCTGCCATAGATAAGGGAATGCTCTTTGGGCTTCAATGCTTGCAAAACGTCGAAAACTTGGAGCGACATCATTTTCGGAGTACATAAAGCTAAAAGAGCATGTCTGAAAGTATGCAATGTCAAGTTTACCGTGTTGTTTACTTTTCGAAACAGAACTGTCATACTTAGAGTTATATATTTAAGAGAAATTCCCTGAAAGGCATCAAATTAAAGGACCCGATTGATATGATCAGCAGAAACGGAATCCACATCATATACGGAGACGATCCCGGGCAAATGGTGAAAGAACTGCTTGATACCATAAAGCCCGAAGCAGAAATAGCTGAGGATACACTTATCGGCATCAAACCGAATCTTGTCGTTGCCAAACCTTCGGACTCAGGTGCGACGACTTCGCCCGAAATTGTGGCGGGGATAATCGAATATCTGGAATCGAGGGGGCGCAGCAACATAGTAATAATGGAAGGCTCGTGGGTAGGCGACAGGACTTCTGAAGCGTTCAGAGTATGTGGATACGAGGATTTGTCGAGGAAATACGATGTGCCGCTTATCGATCTACAGAAAGATAAAAGCAGGACATATGAAACGGACGGAATGAGGATAAGCGTCTGCGATCGTGTGATGAAGGTCGGTTACCTGATAAACGTGCCGGTCATGAAAGGACACTGCCAGACCAAAATGACCTGTGCACTTAAAAACATGAAGGGCTGCATACCCGATCCGGAGAAAAGACGGTTCCACACGATGGGTCTGCACAAACCCATAGCATACCTGAACAAAATTATAAAGCAGGATCTGATAATCGTAGACGGCATGAACGGAGACCTCAACTTTGAAGAAGGCGGCAACCCGGTCCGGATGAACAGGATATTCGCAGGGAAAGATCCGGTGCTGACGGATGCATATGCGGCGCATCTTATGGGCTTCGACATAAAGGAAATCCCTTATATCTCAATAGCTGAACGTATCGGCGTGGGCACAGCGGACCTGGAAAATGCAGATATAGTCGAATTGAACAGGGAAGTCCCGGACAGGGAAACCGGGACGACAGAATCGAAAAGGATCAGCGGATCGAGGGGGATGATGCCGGGAATAGTGCAGGGATCGATACCGGCAGGAAGAGTGAGACAGCTTGCGGCGTATATCGCCGAGGACTGCGCCTGCTCGGCATGTTACGGAAGCCTTATCCATGCTCTGGAAAGGCTGCGTGAGAAGGGCATGCTGAACAGGCTGGAGGAGAAACTGTATATCGGCCAGGGCTTCAGGGATAAACGCCTTAACGCGACAGGCATCGGTTCATGTACATCGGGATTCGACAAATGCGTCAGGGGATGCCCGCCAAAGGCGCGGGATATTGTAGAGTACCTGGAAGATCAGATGCAGTAAGGATTATAAGAAGGGAGCAGTGGCAACGTTATGCATTTGGGTGCGATTTATTTAGTGGTCAGCGATTTTGAAAAAACGGTCGGTTTCTATGAAAAACTGCTTGGAATTCCTGTAACACACAGGAATATGGACAGGTTTGCCTCATTTGATTTTGAAGGCCATAATATTTCGATAATGAACGGCCATTTCGATGCCGACCATCCTGACAAGGTCGTCCGTAAAGGCGAATATACCGAGGAGTTCGATGACCTGAAAAAAATCGCTCTTGCGCCGAATACGCGCAAGTTCGTTCTGAACTTCTGGACAGAAGATCTGCGTAAAGAACATGAAAGGATCAGGAGCCTGAAATTATCTGATGATTTGACGGGCATCAAATATATTTACAATGTCAGTCCCTATTACTATTTTCAGTTGACCGATCCGGACGGCAATGTGATCGAGGTGACGGGAGCCTACTCGCCTGAGGATGGGGAATTAGAAGATTGACAACAAGTGTCGCTTGACGATATCCTGGATCTATTAGCTGACTATGATATAGAAAGGATCCGGCATGTAGACGACTGTTATTATTCAGGAGGAAAACAGAAAAACAGCACGCATTATTTCATATCTGCAATTTTGAGGGTAAAACAGAAGCGATAACTTTTCTGTAAAATGTCTTGACTCTGACATCGTATCATCCTTTATCCTGACGATTAAGAGAGATGAAAGGGATGAAAGGATGGATATCTATGAAAACAGGGGGTTGACGCGACAAAGCACAACCCCCGTTATCGGTCAGATATTGGCCCCGTTGTCATCCCGGAGTTATCACCGACGGATCCGGCTAAAAGTTTTACATATTTTTCACAAATTCGCCTATTTTTTTGTCCATGCTCCTTATATGGTTCGTGAGCCAGTTGATGACCATCCTGTTGGCGTTGAGTATCACAAGGATGTTGCCTCCGCCTTCGTTGTAATCTTTCTTAAGTTTGGCGAGTTCATCGATAAAACTTGCGTGTGCTTTCTTCTGGGCATCAAGTCCGGGGTAGCGGATTTCTTCCATGTAGGCTTCTTCATCCCTGAAATGCTGCTTCGTATACTCGTCCAGGAAATCGATCATCGTATTTATGTACTCTTTTGCCTTCTGCTGCTTTCCTGCTTCAAACAGTTCATTCGCCTTCTGGAACCAGATTTTGTGCTGGTCGTCGATATGCTTTACTCCTACCGACAGATCATGAGTCCATTCTACAGCCATATATATCCCCCTTCCGGATCATTGCTGTTACTTAAATTTTACAGGTTATCCGGGACGAGTTCAATATATTTTCGGAAAATGGCGTATTGTGTCGAAACAGGTCATAAGCTTCTGCTCTGGCTGTACTGACAGGAGTGCCTTTTCCCTGATCCGGCTTACAGCAGTCATGCCGGGGCGCTGTTATGCAGAACGGTTGAACGGCTGAATAGCGGATGTATTATCGGGATTGACATCGGCAGAAAATAAATGCTATAATATTCAATCGTTAGCTAGTTAATAATTAGCATGGTAACGATTGACATGCCAGGAATGATTTTATAACTGCATTACCAGGCGAAAGGCGGTGAGCAATCCGGAAAGATGGACGGCAATCAAGCAAATGAAATCAGCGACAAGAAATTGATCCATCAGTTGATCAACTTTGCCGTGAAGCACAGGAGGATCATGCAGAACTACCTGGATGAAACCGGCGTCTACCAGGCACAGCATCGCCTGCTGATGGAAATCGCACGCAATCCGAATTTTTCACAGAATGATATTGCCAGGACAATGGATGTATCTGCGGCGACAGTCGCAGTATCGCTAAAGAAGCTGGAAAAGGGAGGGTACATCTGCAGGGTAACGGATGAAGCCGATAACCGGCTCAACAAGATCACCATTACTGAAAAAGGGAACGCTGTTGTAGAACAAAGCAGAAAGATTTTCAGGTCGGCAGACCAAAAGGTTTTTGCGGGCCTCGCGGAAGAAGAGAAGCATACCCTGTCTGTTTTGCTGCACAAGCTGGATGCGAACCTGGACAAAATGGAAGAAGAAATAAAGCTGAAAAAAGAAAGGACGTAATGTATGAGACGGTACTGGAAATATGTCAAACCATATTTATCTGCATTTATCATAGGACCGATCCTGATGATCGTTGAAGTTATCGGCGAGGTGGTCATGCCTCTGCTGCTTAGCAATATCATAGATAATGGCGTAAATGGGGGCAGGGGCATTCCTTATATTATAATGATGGGCGCAGCGATGGTGATAACGGCGCTCATCATGATGGCCGGAGGCGTGGGAGGCGCCTATTTTGCCATCAAGGCGTCCACAGGATTCGCGAACGATTTGAGGAAAGACCTGTTTAAACAGATCCAGAAATTCTCCTTCACCAATATCGATCAGTATAATACTGGTTCTCTGATCACACGGCTTACAAATGATATCACACAGATACAGAACATGCTCCAGATGATGCTGAGAATGGCCCTGAGAGCTCCGGGCATGCTGATAGGCGCGCTCATAATGGCTTTTGCCCTGAACCCGAGGCTGGCATTAACAATATTCTGTGTTTTGCCTCTGCTGTCGGCTGCGATCTACTTTATACTGAAAATCGGTTTTCCGCGTTTTTCAGCCATGCAGAAAAAGCTGGACGCCCTCAATACTGTCACACAGGAAAACCTGACTAATATAAGGGTCATAAAATCATTTGTCAGGGAAAGCTTTGAGGAGGAGAAATTCAGAAATGCCAATATAGATCTGAAAAACAGCGCATTGAGCGCAATGAACGTAGTCATATTCACCATGCCTGTCATGACGCTCGCTATGAATTTTACGACCCTGGCAGTGGTGTGGTTCGGCGGGAACCAGGTCATTGCCGGAAGCATGACCACCGGCGTTCTGATTGCGTTTGTGAACTATGTGGTCCAGATCCTCTTTTCACTTATAATGGTTTCCCTGATCATACTCAACAGTTCCAGGACCCTTGCATCTGCAAGACGTGTCAATGAAGTCCTTCGCACTGACATCGATCTGACGGATGATGACGCTTCCCGGAAAGATCTGGCCGTTCAGCGCGGCAAGGTCGAGTTCAGGGGCGTTCATTTCAAATATTACAAAAACAATGAAAAATGGGTCCTTGAGGATATCAACCTTGTGATAAACCCGGGCGAGACGGTCGGTATCATAGGTTCGACCGGCAGCGGCAAGTCGACACTCGTCCAGATGATCCCCAGGCTGTATGACGCAGACCGGGGAGAAGTCCTGGTGGATGACGTCAATGTCAAAGACTATTCGCTGAAAAACCTCCGCAACGGGGTAGGCATCGTGCTCCAGAAGAACGTGCTGTTTTCAGGTACTATCATGGAAAACCTCAGATGGGGCGATGAAGATGCTGCTGAAGAAGAGGTGTACAGGTTTGCGGAATATGCACAGGCACACGGATTCATCACTTCTTTCGAAAAAGGTTATGAGACCGAGCTTGGGCAGGGAGGCGTCAATGTCTCCGGCGGACAGAAACAAAGGCTGTGTATTGCAAGGACCCTGCTGAAGAAGCCGAAGATCCTGATCCTCGACGACAGTACCAGCGCAGTTGACACCGCGACCGAGGCGAAGATCAGGGATAAACTGAAAAATGAACTGCAGGACATGACGAAAATAATAATCGCACAGAGGATTTCGTCGGTAATCAACGCAGATAAAATCGTAGTCCTCGATGACGGTAAAATCGTCGGCATAGGTACCCACGACGAATTGATGCAAAATTGCGAGGCATATTCGGAAATCTACTACTCACAAATGGACAAGAAGGTGACGGCATAATGGACAGGATCAGAGAAGAGGAGCGTGTCGGTGAAATTTGCCGTACCAGCGAAAAGGGACGGATCAGCGAAGAAAGGAAAGAGATACTGCTGCGCAGGTATGGGAATATAAATATGGCTGCCGGTCCGGGCGGAATGGGGCCCGGCGGTCCCGGAGCGGGGAGGCCGGGAGGCGCCGGAAGAAGGAGGCAGGGCGGTCCTGGCGGAGGACCTCCGGGTATGCGCTTTGCCATGTCCGGCGGAAAACCCAAAAACGCTTCAGCGACTATAAACAGGCTGCTATCCTATATAGGAAAGGATAAATATAAAATCCTGTTCGTATTTGCATGCGTGCTCGGAGGCAGCCTGACCAACCTGGCCGGAAGCTATATTTTGCGCCCGATTATAAACAACCTGGTGTCGGCCGACCAGACCGCAGCAGAAAAAGTAAGCAATCTTATTACCGGTATCCTGATCATGGCAGGGATATATCTTGTCGGTGTCGAATGTGTTTACCTTCAGCAAAAGATCATGATAGGAGTGTCCCAGAACGCACTGGTCAAAATCAGGGAAGAACTGTTCCGCAGGATCCAGAGGCTTCCCCTGAAATATCATGATACGCATACGCACGGCGACATAATGAGCCGATTCACAAATGACCTTGATGCGGTCGGAGAGATGCTCAATCACACAATGACGCAGATCTTTTCGGGAATAATCACACTGATCGGCACTGTGACGCTTATGTTTGTAACGAACTGGATACTCGCATTGGTCATTATCATTACAACCCCGCTTCTGGTCTACGTGGGCGGCATGATCGGAAAGCAGAGCAGGAAATACTTTTCGCAACAGCAGCAGGCGCTTGGCGCGGTCAACGGTTATATCGAAGAAACCATGGCAGGCCAGAAAGTTATAAAGGTATTCTGCCACGAGGAAACGGCAATAGATGAATTCGAATTCCTGAGCGATGAATTGCGCAAGAGGCAAATGAAGGCCCAGTTTTTCGGCGGCATAATGGGACCCGTCATGGGCAACCTCAGCCAGGTGAGCTATGCGTTGTCGGCGGCAGTCGGAGGTATCCTGTGCCTGACAGCGAACTTCGATATTGGCGGGCTGACCATATTCACGAATTATTCAAGGCAGTTCTCACGGCCGGTTAATGAGCTGTCCATGCAGATGAATATAATTTACGCTGCACTGGCGGGAGCGGAAAGAGTTTTTGAAGTAATGGATGAGGCGCCTGAAGCAGCGGACCCGTCCGATGCGACAGAGATATGCTCTGAAGTGAATAAGATTGCCGGTGCAATGCCAATCAGGGGCGAAGTGGAACTGAAGGATGTGACTTTCGGCTATATCCCCGGGGTAACCGTACTTAAGCATATAAACGTAACAGCAAAACCAGGCCAGAAAATTGCTTTCGTCGGATCCACGGGCGCGGGGAAGACGACCATTACGAACCTTATCAACAGGTTCTATGAAATCGAAGAGGGAGAGATACTGATCGACGGCATCAACATAAAAAAGATAAAAAAGGATTCGCTCAGGAGCAATATAGCGATGGTGCTCCAGGATACGCACCTGTTCTCAGGGACGGTCAGGGAGAACATCCGGTACGGACGCCCGGATGCAACTGACGAGGAGGTCATTGCTGCTGCCAAAGTCGCGTGCGCCCATTCCTTTATCGAGAGGCTTCCGGAGGGCTATGACACGGTGCTCGAAGGCGACGGCGCCAACCTGAGCCAGGGAGAGCGACAGCTCCTTAATATCGCGCGGGCTGCCATATCGAAAGCTCCCATCCTTATACTTGACGAAGCTACAAGCTCTGTTGATACAAGGACTGAAAAACTGATTGAACGCGGTATGGATCAGCTTATGAAGAACAGGACGACATTTGTGATCGCGCACAGGCTGTCTACCGTCCGTAATGCAGACCGGATCATCGTGCTGGAGCATGGCGAGATCATCGAGCAGGGCACCCACGAGGAACTCCTTGCGATGGGCGGAAGGTACTATCAGCTTTATACCGGGGCGATCGAACTGGATTAGAAAGTGAAATCCTTCGGCAGAACAGGTGGTATTGCCGCGGTTATAAACATGATTATATATCGGGTGTAAGTGGTAAACTCATAAAAGTAATCTATAAGTACATGCGGCAATATCATACCTGTTGTTTGAAGGAGGAAAGATGTGATGGGCAAAATGATCGTCAAACACAGCAATCCTGAAGGTTTATTCAAATCCAGGGCTTACAGCCAGGTGGTCACGGTCAGCGGCAGCGGGAAAATGATCTTTATCGGCGGCCAGAATGCAGTCGACGCAGAAGGCCGGCTGGTAGGGCTCGATGATTTTGAACTCCAGACAAAGCAGGTCCTGGAGAACATCAAGATCGCCCTGGCTTCTGAAAACGCCACCTTCAACGATGTGATCAAGCTCAATATCTACATGGCCGACGGGTGCGACCCGGCTGTCGGGTTCAAGGCATTCAGGGAAACGGTCGGCGATCTTGAAAAGCCTCCCCTGATAACGGTCCTCAAAGTAGCGGGCCTTGCAAATCCTGCATACATGGTCGAGATCGATGCCATTGCAGCAGTGGAAGGATAAAGAAAGTCTGCCGACGCTCATTACAGGTCCTGTATGTTCATTTTGTCAAGGTTCTTCTTGCGCCTTTTTCTTTCCCTGCAGGTGAAATATATCAGGAGGAAGATAGCTGTAGGAATGTTGAAAATAAAGAAAAAAGCGACCGCTTCACCGATCAATCCGAGGACATTTGTGGCTGCATTTCCATATGCGGCATCCAGTGACCGGTCATAGACTCGATAACCTGTACCGGCGACAGCTATACAGAACCAGACTGTAGGGATTATCAACCCGGGCCACCTGTTTTCCATCCTGGACAGGAAGATTTGCAGCAATATAAAAAGCATAAAGATAATAAATAATGCAGGAATTGTTAGAACGATTTTCATTGCCATTACTGCTCTGCCCCCTTTACTTTTTTATACTCGCTGATCAGTATCTTGGCTGTGTTGAAATCCAGCTTGTCATTTACCGCCAGCCTTTTGATCAGTGCGATGTATGGATCGTTTTCCGTTTTCTCGCTGATTTTTATTTTCTGGATCAATTTGTCAAGCCGGAGACGTACAGTAGGATATGTCACCCTGTACTGGTGTGCTATCTCTTTAAGAGATCCGGAAGCAAGGAGGAAATTCTTGATGAATACCAGGTCTTCGTCTTCCAGGTTTGCCATCCATTCAGGGACGACTTCTATTGCCATGACAGCACCTCCTTTAACAATATTAAGTATATACTTTAATATTATTAAATTCAAGAGAAAAGCACAGTTTTATTTATATTATTAATTTTAATGAATAATACCTTGCGGGCTTTCATATGTTATTGACATATTCCATATTTATGCAGCATAATAAAACCAGGGATTATTCTGTTACGGACATGGCTTTTACCTTCAAATCAGGCATATCGGATGGGAGGATGGATATGTTGCCGGGTATCGGAAAAATGAAAAAGCATATCGTGATTTTCTGTGTTCCCGTAATGCTTGTTTTTGCCGGCATCGGAGCATTTGTATCGGTCTTTCCCCGCAATGGCGCTTATATTCCGGCTGCCGAAGGTTTAATGACAGTTGCAGGCAGGACGGACTATACGCCGAGAGTTCTGCATGATCCCCTGGCCGAACTTGGATTGAGGGGGAAAGTGCTTGAACCAGATGAAATACAGAGAATCCTGAATGAAAACGGTTACGAATGCGAGGTCAGAGTTACCGAGCTTTATTTTGATGATCTCGCGGAACTTAAGGCTTATGTCGATGAACTGAAAAAGAAATACTCGCATTTGAAGATAAAGGAAATATGAAGCTGGGTGTACAAAATCTGAATTGTTGGGTAGACATAATAAATTATGTTAGGTTACTTATCGATTATATGTAAACATAATACTAGGAAAAACCACATTATGTCAGCTTTATTATTGTCAATTAACAATATATATGCCATTTTGGCACACAACAATTCGAATTTTGTACACCCGGCTTCTTCAATTGCGTGAATGTAGTTCCTCATGCAAAACTTTTCAGAATTTACCCGACCATATAGATGTTTGCTCCCGAAGGGTAGCATAAAAGACCAATAATGGGCACAGGACTCGGGCTTTCTATCGTCAAAAAGGTAATCGACATGCACGGCGGCAGGTACGGGGTCGAATCCGAAGAGGGCAGGGGCAGTACATTCTGGTTTGAAATATATACAGTAACGCAAAATGATAATATTCTTACTTATTTTAATCATATTTGCTCTATCCCCCAAGGCGGCAGGCCGGTCGTTCAGCTCACGCTGGCTATCGATGCAAACCTGTCAACTGGAGCAACCGCAAAGCCCGTGCAACGGTAAGGATACCATATACCCCGACTGCAGATGAACTGGAGAACTCAGAATGCATCATAGTCAGGTACTTTGACGGTTCTGGCAATGTAAAAACCATACCCAACGGATGGTACATCACCGAAACAGGCCCGGTCATTTTTGCCAATACACATTTCAGCTATTACGGAAAAAGCTGGAAGCAGGTGATCTTCGATGATGTGCCGGAGAGCGCATGGTACCGAGCACGGCACATTGATACATATTTCCTGGTTACTTATTGAATCCTTAAATCCTTCCGGTATCAATGCGAGAAATATACCGGAAGGATTTTTTTCGGCACACAACTGCTATTGCCATGTCCGGCATTAAAAAATTACGTTGACTTCCAGACAGCAATGTATATCACGAATATCAAATGGGGTCCATTTCGAATGATTTTGACAATTACTTGCAATAAGCGACAGCAATGGTATAATCATTTTTTGATGACGGTCACTCTCAAAAACCGGGAGCGTGTTTCAGATGATTTTACCGCTTGTATTGTTTCTGCTGACATATGCACTGCTGCTTGCATTCTCCAGGTACAGAGCATATATCGCATTGGCTTCTGCAGCACTGTTTGTCGTATTTGGCATTTTACCCGTGAACAAGGTATTCTTTTCAGTAGACTGGAACGTAATAATGATGATCGCCGGCACGATGGGCGTCGTCTCGCTGTTTATCGAATCGAAAATGCCATCGCTTCTTGCTGATATGATCATCGAGAAGATGCCGAACGTCAAATGGGCGATAATTTCATTGGCTTTCTTCGCAAGTTCCATTTCCGCATTTGTGGACAATGTCGCAACGGTTCTGATAGTTGCTCCTGTTGCGCTTACCATATCGAAAAAGCTGAACATCTCCCCAGTGCCGGCCATTATTGCCATATCCATATCATCTAACCTGCAGGGCGCTGCTACGCTTGTCGGCGACACTACTTCCATCCTGCTTGGCGGACATGCTGATATGGACTTTCTTGATTTCTTTGTATACAAAGGCAGGCCAGGCATGTTCTGGGTCGTCCAGATCGGCGCAATTGCTTCGACGTTCGTCCTTTTATACGTGTTCCGCAATGAGAAGCAAAAAATAGAGGCCGGGGACAGAACGGTCGTTACTGATTATTTCCCGTCCGTGCTTCTCGCCGGTACCATACTGTCGCTGATCCTTGCTTCTTTCATCCCGGAAGACAGGAAGCCTGCGATTATGAATGGCTTGATTTGTGTCGGCTTTATGGCTGTCGGGCTGGCCCGTGAGGCTGTCAGGTCACGCAGCCTGAAATCGGTGAAAAAGGTATTAAAGGATATAGACTATTTCACTCTTCTTTTGCTGGGCGGTCTTTTTATCGTAATAGGCGGCATTACGGAGGCAGGCGTTGTTGACGCGATCAGCGGCCTTTTTGTCAAAGTAAGCGGAAGCAATGTATTTTTGATGTATACGCTTATTGTCTGGGCTTCTGTGTTATTCTCGGCGTTCATAGACAACATCCCTTATGTTGCGACAATGCTTCCTGTTACCGGCGGTATCGCAAACATTATGGGGATAGACCCTACAGTCCTTTATTTCGGCCTCCTGGCCGGATCAACGCTGGGAGGCAACATCACGCCCATCGGAGCGTCCGCAAACATCACAGGCCTTGGCATTCTGCACAGGGAAGGGTATGAGGTCAGCGCGAAGGAATTTATGAAAATCAGCGTGCCTTTTACGCTGGCGGCTGTTATGTCCGGGTATATACTGGTTTGGCTCATTTGGTAGACATGCCGATACAAACTGTATAATGCGCATATGAAATTTATCATATTTAGTATTGACATTGCTCGTAAATAGGACTAAACTCGAAACGATACAAGTGGGCAGAATCGAGGCGTAAAAATGGACGATAATGAATCAGGTGGACTCTCCCGGTTGCTGCATGTTGGGATAACCTTTAACCTTAAGAAAGGCAAACGGGAGGAACGAAACCGCCTGTCCGCCGGCCCGGAGCCCGCTGCTCCGGACGCTGAAGCAGAGTATGACGATATTTCAACAGTCATGGCGATCAAGGAGGCCCTTGAGAGCAGAAACTGCCGGGTGACCTTACTGGAAGCGGACGAAGGACTGCCTTTGAAGCTGGCGGAAGATAAGCCCGACATCGTATTCAACATAGCGGAAGGAATCCAGGGAAGAGGCCGCGAAGCTCAAGTACCCGCCTTGCTTGATTTCTACAGGATCCCCTATACAGGTTCGGATGAAACGACTTTGTGCATTTCGCTGGATAAAGCGCTGACAAAGCGGTTTGTCTCCACGTATGGCATCAGGACGCCTAAATATGATGTCATCTCCGGAAAACAGTATCGACTTGCCGGCAGATTCCATTTCCCAGTGATCGTAAAACCAAATGCGGAAGGTTCCAGCAAAGGCATATCCGACGCTGCGGTCGCAAAGAACCGGAAAGAACTGCAGGAACTGGTGTCGAAGAACATAAACCTGTACAGGCAGGACATGCTGGTCGAGGAATACATCAGCGGCCGTGAGTTTACCGTCGGTATCTTCGGAAACGGCGAGGATATCCACGTATTTCCCCCGATGGAGATACGCTGGATAAACAATGGGAATCAATTCAACATTTACAGCTATAACGTCAAGCAAAACTATAAAGAGTTCGTCCTGTATGAATGTCCGGCGGATATCGACAAAGATACGGAAAACGAAATAACATGCACGGCGAAAAAAATCTATGAAGTTTTATCCTGCAGGGACTTTGCAAGGGTCGATTTCAGGCTTTCCCCGGAAGGAAAGCTGTATTTCCTGGAGATCAATCCCTTGCCTGGACTGGCCCCGGGTTACAGCGACTTTCCTATGATAGCCGAATTCAATGGCATGGACTATAACTCGCTGATATGGAATGTGCTGGAAAGCGCTCTTAAAAGGTACGGCATTAAGTACAGCGTTGGCTGAGATTTATTTTGCAACCGGAAAGTTTTACTTAAATATTATAAAACTTCATTCAAGGGGGAATGAATATGGAAGGCAGTGCAGAAGTACCGCTAGAACCTGGGCCTATCAGCAGTGAATGGTATGATTGGAAATGGCAGTTCAGAAACAGGATCACAACCGTGGAACAACTGGAAAAAGTGGTCCTGTTAAGCGAGAAAGAGAAGCGTGATATATCCGTTTGCCTGAACAACTTCCGAATGGCAATCACTCCTTATTATGCATCCCTGATGGATCCGAAGGATCCGAAATGTCCGATCCGGATGCAGGCGATCCCGACTATAAACGAGATGAAGGTTCTTCCATATGAAATGGCTGATCCGCTGGATGAAGAACGGGACAGCCCTGTGAAAAACATCGTGCACCGTTACCCGGACCGGGTATGTTCCTGGTAACCCGCATGTGCTCAATGTACTGCAGACACTGTACCAGGAGACGGACTGTGGGTGAGGAAGATTTTGCGATCAGCGATGATGAGATCGATACAGCGGTGGATTATATAGCAAAGAACGAAGCAATACGCGATGTGCTGATATCCGGCGGGGATCCGCTTACGCTGGATGACGGCAGGCTTGAGAGGATAATCTCAAAACTTCGAAGGATAGACCATGTGGAGATAATCCGTATCGGGACGAGAGTGCCGGTCGTTATGCCCATGCGCATCACACCCGGGCTCTTGGACATGTTGAAAAAATATCAGCCTATCTGGATAAATACCCATTTCAACCATCCAAAAGAGATCACCCCGGATTCAGCCAAAGCCTGCACAGATATCGTGGATGCCGGTATCCCGCTGGGAAACCAGAGCGTCCTGCTCCGGGGGATCAATGACAATGTTGAGACGATGAGGGAACTGCTCCTGGAGCTTGTGAAAATCAGAGTCCGGCCGTATTACCTTTACCAGTGTGATTTGAGCCAGGGACTTGGACATTTCCGTACCGAGGTTGAAAAAGGTATCGAGATCATAAACAACCTGACCGGGTTTATTTCAGGATTTGCAGTTCCGAAATTCGTGATCGATTCACCGCATGGCGGCGGTAAGATCCCGATAAATCCCGATTATGTCATTTCAACCGATGATGAGATCGTTATGAGGAACTATGAAGGGAGAATATACACTTATCCGCATATCAGGATTTAAAGCGATTGAGATATGAATGGCTGATCTTATATGCGATTGCAATGCATAGTAAAGATGATGAACTATGAAAATTGACATATTTTAATGCAGCAAGCGGCCGCAGAGGCCGCTTTTATATTTCATTATGCGGTTTATATTCAGTTCATGTTGCGTCAATATAATAGTCTGTGTAAAAGGCAGCGCATATTCACAGAACCTGGATCTAAAAAAGGCAAGGAGATGGGAAATGAATAAAAAAGAAGAGACTTTTTATACATCGGAGTATATCGGATCTTTGCTCTCAGAAACCTCCGACTCGCAAAACTATGGTCTTCCGCATGAATTGATAACTCTCAGCAATCCAATAGTAGAAACAGTGCGCAGCCAGGCCAGAGAGATTATGAGGTCCCTGATCGGGTACAAAGAACTGATGATGATGTACAAATGCGCAATAAAGGAAGTCAGGACGAAACTGGAGATCCTGGATACAGAATTTGAGATCAGGCATAAAAGAAATCCCATCAATTTTATCGTTTCGCGCCTTAAGACCACTTCGAGCATAATTGAAAAGCTGAGGAAAAAGAACATACCGTTTTCGATCAGGAATATCGAGGAATATGTCAACGATGTAGCCGGAGTCCGGGTAATCTGTTCCTATGTGGATGATATCTACATGATTGCTGATGCGCTGATACAGCAGGATGACATAAAGCTTATTCGTAAAAAGGATTACATTGCCCAACCAAAACCAAACGGTTACCGCAGCCTGCATCTGATAGTCAGTGTTCCGGTCTTTTTCGCCGAGCAGAAGAAACATATGAAAGTAGAAGTCCAAATCAGGACGATTGCAATGGACTCCTGGGCGAGCCTTGAGCATCAGCTGAGATATAAACAGCGAGTAGCGGAAAGGCCGGAAATCGCCGAACAGTTGAAGGAATGCGCAGATATTTTGTCGGAGGTCGACTCCCGGATGCTCGGCATACGGATGAAGATAGAAGAAAACAGCAGCGATCCGACGGAAGAAGAGATCCTGCTTGAAAAGCTGAGCAGGATCGACAGGCCGATTGAATAGCTGGTATGATCACTGCAGTCAAATGAGGTGCCTGAACAAGGCACCCAGTTTTTTGTGAGGACATCTTGTAAAATCGATCTGTAATATCCATTTGCTGAAAGAATGATAAAATATTTATATTCAATGCGTTTTTTTGCCCACTTGATTTGTATTATATGTGAGGAGGAAAAATGGTGGGCCCACTGACCGCAAATCACAGAAAAATAGAAGAGTCTGTTGAAAAACACGCAGATATGCTCCTCAGGGTCGCTTTCATGTACATGAAAAACCTGAGCGACGCCGAAGACATAGTCCAGG
>ERZ795060.2155-NODE-2155-length-20691-cov-4.724414_pt1 | contig 20691 bp, 19 predicted proteins | sample MGYA00375144_ERZ795060 | MGnify/ENA primary metagenome ERZ795060 (study PRJEB30189, sample SAMN05720157) | activated sludge metagenome | isolation source: anaerobic digester from wastewater treatment plant | place: Japan | collected 2015-05-15 ...
TTTTACGGCTTTTTCCCAGACCCATTGAAGTATCGGTTTTCCATAAAGCGGATATAAAACTTTTCCGGGAAATCTTGTGGAAGCGTATCTTGCGGGTATTACTATTAAAGTTTTCATTCGTTTATAACCTCTTTCAGTTCTTGCGGAGTGGCGCTTGCCGTACCGATCTTTGCGACCACCAGTCCGGCCGCGTAGTTTGCCACCATGGCGGAATGCAGTATGTTTTTGGAAGCCGCATATCCCAAAGAGAGAACCGATATTACCGTATCTCCCGCTCCGGTTACATCGAAAACTTCTTTAGCTTTTGTGGGTATGTGAGTCGTTTTTATTTTTTGGTTTAAATTTTCAAATACGGTCATTCCGTTTTCGCTTTGAGTTATTATTAAAGATTTCAGTTTGAGTTTTTTTACTATTTCTATGCCCAATTTTTCTATTTCAAACTGCTCCCTTTTTTCGGGTCTTCTCATTCCGGAAAAAGCCTCCATTATATTCGGAGTCATTGATGTTATCTTTTTGTAAGACATAAAATGCTCTATTTTAGGGTCTACAAATATGGGTATTTTCGCTTTTAACGACGATTCTATGGAGTACTCTATTATTTCCCTGGACAAAACTCCCTTTCCGTAATCCGAGAGAACCAAGGCGTCGATCCCTTTTTTTATAAGGTTTTTTATATTGTCTTTCATTTTTTGTTTAATTTTATTGTCGTAGTTAAATTTTGTTTCTCTGTCTATTCTGACCACTTGCTGATGTTCGGCTATTATCCTGGTTTTTTCTATCGTTTTTTGAGATTCGTCGAATATTATATAAGAAGTGTCGATCCCTTTTTTTTCTCTCATCATCGAAGATATTTCGCTTGCCGCCGAATCGTTTCCTAAAACCGAAAGTATTACCGCTTTGCCGCCCAGATCCGATATGTTGCTTGCGACGTTGCTCGAGCCTCCGAACGAGATTTTTTCGGAATTTATTTCCACTATCGGAACGGGAGCTTCCGGGGATATTCTTCTTACTTTTCCGAAGATGTATTTGTCCAGTATTACATCCCCTATAATCCCTATCGTTTTATTTTTAAAATTATCGACTATTTTAATAAGTTCTTGTTTTATTAATTTATCCATAAATATATTATATAATTTTTGTTCCAAACGAGTTTTTGTATTTGGTGATGTTTATTCTTTTGTATAATCTAATTATGAAAATACTTATAATAAGATTTTCTTCCCTGGGCGATATAGTATTGACTTTGCCCGTTATAAAAAACATAAAATTAAACGACGAAAACTCGGAAATTTATTATCTTACCAAAAAACAATTCGGCAAGATATTATCTCGGAACAAAGATATAAAAGAAGTGCTTGAATTTTCGTCCGTTAAAGATCTTTTCGAAATCGGGAAAAAATACGAGTTTGATTTGATAATAGATCTTCATTCCAATATTAGGAGTTTCCTTGCTTGTAAAATAATAAAAGCGCAAAAAAAGATAAAGTACGACAAGGATTCTCTTTATCGAAGGCTTTTCGTAAATTTCAGGATACTATCTCCGAAGCTTGAAAAACATGTCGTGGAAAGGTATCTTTCGGTTTTGGAAAAAACAAATTTTAAAATAATAGATAAAAAGCCGGATATAAAAAACGCCGATTTTTCCGAAAAACTCGACTCTAAACCCAGGAAGATACTTATAATACAAACCGCCTTTTTGGGCGATCTTATGCTTACTCTCCCTATGATAAAAAAAATAAAATCCGAAATTAAAGATTCTTATATTTCCATTCTCATAAGAAAAGATACTGCCAAAGCTGTCGAAGGGGTAAAAGAGATAGACGAAATAATATGCGACGAGAAAAAAGAAAGGCCTTTTTTGGCGGAGTTTAAAAGAATAATAGAACTCATTAAAAATAAGGGATTTGACATAGCCATAATTCCTCATCGTTCTCTTAGATCGGCTCTAATCGCTTTTTTTGCAAAAATTAAAATCAGGATAGGATTCGATATTAAACCTTCTTCTTTTTTCTATACTCATAGAATACCTTTCAGCTGGCTGGTACACGACGCCGAAAGGAATTTTATGCTTTTGTCTCCTTTGATAAAAGAAGGGGGAATAGAATTCCCGGAAATGAAAGAAGCTTCTAACGGCAAATTTGGAGATATTATAAAAATAAAACCGTTGATATTGATAAATCCGTCTTCCGTTTGGGAAACTAAAAGATGGCCGGAATACAAATTCGCCTCTCTTATCGATAAACTTTACTCGGAATATTCGGTTACTCCGGTTCTCATAGGTTCAGGAAAAGAAAAAGAATATTGCGATAAGATAAAAGAGATTGCGGGAGACGCCAAATGTTTAAATATGGCAGGAAAAACAAGCTTAGACGAGCTCGTATGGTTGATAAAAAAATCGGATATTTTAATAACCAACGATTCGGGTCCTATGCATATTGCGACTGCTTTGGGCGTTTGGGTGGTGGCTATATTCGGGCCCACCACGAGGGAATTGGGTTTTTTCCCTTATAGCGAAAAATCTATAGTTTTAGAAAAAGATCTTTTATGCAGGCCCTGCAGGCTTCACGGCTCCAGGAAATGCCCTCATTCGCATTTTCTTTGCATGAAACTAATAAAAGTCGAAGAGGTTATAAAAGCGGTTCAAAAAATTCTAAAATATAATTATGAATAAATTGTTTTACTTCGTTCCTTTTGCCGGACTCTTATATTCTCTAAGATGGAGCTGGTGGTATAAAAATCTATCCGGCCTTAACGTTTTGGTTTATCATAAAATAGGATACCCTCCCAAAGGCACCAAATTAAAAGAATTATGGGTTACTCCGGAAAGATTTGAAAAACACATATCCTGGCTTACCAAAAAAGGTTATAAGCTTATAGGTTTTTCGGAACTTGCCGATTATTATAAAAACAACAAACCGGTCGACGATGTGGTTTTGGTTACATTCGACGACGGATATGAAAATAATTACAAATACGCTTATCCCATACTTAAGAAATATAACGCCAAAGGAAATATATTTGTGGTTTATAACACCATAGGCAAAGTAAACGTCTGGCATAATCCCAAAACCGAAGTGTGGATCAATATGGCCACAAAAGAAATGCTAATAGAAATGGATAAAAGCGGGGTTATGGAGTTCGGTTCTCACACTATGAATCATCCTCGACTTGCAAACATAGACATAGAAGACGCAAAGTGGGAAATATTCGAATCGAAAAAACAACTTGAAAATTTGTTCCAAAAAGAAATAATAGCATTCGCCTATCCTTACGGCAACGGCGCTTACGAGCCGGAAATAAGAAAGCTTGTCCTGGAAGCCGGTTATCTTTTCGACTTTAGTTTCAAACAGGGAAAAACATCCTGGCCGTGGGAAAGAGAGAAAAAAACTCTGGATAGATTATTTATAAAATACTCGGATTCTTGCTTCGATTTAAATTTGCATATTAAAAAAGGCGTTTCGAAAATATTTTAATGAATCTTGAAAAGCTAAGAAATGAGATAAAATCTTTTTATATCGGAAAATTTTTTTTATTATTATTAAGCTTTTTATATCGATTTGCTTTTTTTATCAAAAAATCTTTTTATTCCGCCGGTATTATAAATCCAAAAAGCTTTAAAAAACCGATAATATGCGTTGGCAATATATCGACCGGAGGAACCGGAAAAACCACTTTTGTGATATCTCTTTCCAAGGAACTGGCAAAATCGGATATAAAAACCGCGGTAACGATGAGAGGATACAAAAGCGGATACGCTAAAAACGATGTGGCCGACTCCAAAATAGTCGGTAATTTTTTCGAAGACCAAAAAATGGCGGACGAACAAAAATTAATTTCGCTTTCTCTTAAAGATTTGGGAATTCCGGTCGTCGCTTCAAAAAACAGAAAAAAAGCGATAGAATACGCGATTGACAGATATAATCCGGATGTTTTGATAATGGACGACGGGTTTCAAAATTTTTCGATTAAAAAAGATTTGAATATCGTAATATTGAATATAAATATGCTATACGATAAAATACTTCCTGTTGGAAACCTCAGGGAAAGCTATTTAGGATTAAAAAGAGCTAATTTTGTCATTTTAAACCATTGCGAACTTTTCGATTCGGATTATATAGAAAAAGCCTATTCGTATGTAAAAAAATACGTAGATGAAAACAAAATAATAAAAGCGAGCTACGTCATATCCGGATTTTTGAATAACGTAACCGGAGAAAAAATAAGCCTGGAATATTTCAGGCGTAATTTTAAAGATGTGGCTTTGTTTTCCGGAATAGGAGACAATTCTCAGTTTAAAAAAATGATAGAAAAAAGCGGTTTTAAAGTTTTAAAGGTCTGGCAGTTTCCGGATCATTATAAATATTCCTACGAGGAATTAAAATCCATAAATAATCTGAGAGACGGGCTCCCATTATTGACCACATATAAAGATTCGGTAAAGTTTATGTCGAAATCTGAAGAAATATTTTCGACCGATATTTATTCGGCGGATGTTGATATTAGGTTGTCAGAAAATTCCATTATAGATTCGATTAAAAAAATATTGAAATGAAAATAATATATTTAAAATCGAGAGAAAAAAAACCGGCTGTTTTTTTGGATAGAGACGGCGTTATAAACAAAGATATTCCCGGCAAATATATAAAATCTCTTTCGGATATAAAATTATATAAAACGGCTTTAGAGGGGCTAAAAAAAATATCTTCCTGCGACAGATTCCATTTGATAATAATCACCAACCAATCCGCCGTAGGAAGGGGGTATATAACCGAGAAAATCTCGAGAGAAATAAACGACAAAATAGTAAAAACCTTAGAAAAAGAAAAAATAAAGATTAACGCCGTTTATTACTGTCCCCATTCTCCCGTGGATAATTGCGATTGCAGAAAACCCAAGCCCGGACTTATAAAAGAAGCATTAAAAGATTATAAAATAGACCTCAAAAAGTCTTTTTTGATAGGAGATAAAAAAACCGACATGGAGCTGGCTTTAAAAACCGGAATAAAAGGCGTTTTTGTTTTAACGGGTCAGGCTAAAAATCAAATAAAAAAACATAGGAAAATAAAAGCCGATTATGTTCTTAAAAATTTAAAAAACGCGGATAAAATAATATGCCGGTAATCTTTTTAATATCTTATTTCTTTTCTTTTGTTTTTGGGGAAAATTTTTTCGATGCCTATAAATCCGTAAAAGATAAGGAAACATTTCCCTTCTATTCGCAAAAATACGAATATAATATCTACTGGGGTTTTTTGAATGTCGGAAAAGCCGTCATAAAAGTGGAGGATGTGGTGGAAATTTCCACCAAAGTCTACGCTTACAAAATAGTATCAAACGCCGTGTCGAGTTCTTTTATAGCCAACCTATTTAAAGTAAGAGACAAAAACATAGGATATCTGGATGTCAATTTCGAGCGTTCATACGGTTATTATAAAGACATTAACGAAGGCAAATATTCTTTAAAGGAATACACGGTTTTCGATTATGAAAATAAAAAATTTTACGGCAAAAAAATAAAAAACGGGAAAGAAAAAGAGCATTACGGAGAACTGGAGCAAAATGTTTACGACATTCTTTCTTCTCTTTATCTATTTGTAAAATCCGAAAAAGAACCGGAAAAGGTCAAGAAAATAGATATAGTTACCACAAAATTGTGGAAATTGGAAGTAATAAATCACGGCATGGAAAAAATTAAGATAAACTCAAAGAAAATAAAATGTTATAAACTGGAACCGAAGGTCGGAGACGACGGGATATTCATTTCAAAGAAAGGAAGAAGCCTTTATGTCTATTTGTCCGAGGATAAAAAAGTGCCGGTAATGCTGGAGGCTGAGGTTTTTATAGGAAGCGTAGTCGCTAAATTGGAAGATTACGACAAGGAAAAGTGATAAAACGCGGAGCAAAAAATATATAATATCTTTATAATGAAAAGAGGGATTATAATATTTGTCTTTTTATGGTTTGATTGCTTGGTCCTTTTTTCCGCTATGACTTCCGGTTCTTACAGAATAAATACCCTTTACCCTTACACAACTCCAAATACGGATTACAAAGTTTCCTATTCGTATAGGCTTTTGGGCAATATTCTGCCTTTAGGCTATACCAACGCTACGGGAGCGAGAATAGGTTTATTCCCGGAAGTTTTGGGGCTATCAAGAGGCCCGGAGGCGACGGTGGAAAACGCTTACGCATTCCCCAATCCCTGTAACATAAAATACGGTTGTAACGGGATTTCTTTTACCAAATTGACTTTGAGATGCGAGATAAGGATATTTAATATCGCCGGGGAACAAGTAAGAACGATATTAAAAAATTCTAATGTTGAATCTCAGGGTTGGGATTTGAAAGATTCTAATAACAATACCGTACCGAGCGGTTTATACATATTTTACATAAAAGATGAAAACGGCAAGACCAGAAAAGGAAAACTGGTAATTATAAGATGAGATTTTTAAAATGTTTGGAGGAAAAATGAGATTTTTTGTTTTGATACTTTCGGTCGTATTCTTTCCGATTAATCTTATTTCCGGCGATGTTAAAGTTAACTCCGTACCCAATCTCATAAGCTATCAGGGAAGAGTGGAAAAAGACAACGCCCCTTTAAACGGCCTTTTGCACATAAGATTTAGAATATACAAATACGAAACTGGGGGAAGCCCTGAGTGGACAAGCGACGAGTTTTTAGTCGAGGCGAGGTCGGGGATATTTTCGGTTAGTTTTCAACCGCCTTTAGAGGTATTTTCAAAAGGAAATTCTTTATGGCTTGAAGTTGAAATAGAAGGCGAAAAACTGAGCCCAAGAGAACCCATAAATACGGTCATATATTCTTTGATTTCGAAAAAATTGGAAGACGGAGCATTTGTTCATTTCAGCTCTTTTACCGTAGGAACAAATCCCAATGCCATAGGACCTTCCGGCCAAAGAGCAATCATATTAAACGGCGGCATATACACCGATAGAATATGTTTTACGGATAATTCTTGCATGAGTACAAGCGGCGGTTCTTCGGCCACAAACGAGGTCTATTCTCCGGTTGATGTTTTCATAAGAGCGGATAGCGTAGGAGACGGTAACGGCGCCATAATATTTCAGACGTCGACTACCTACAAAGGAATAATTACAAACTCCGGCAATTGGGGAATAGGAACTCAAACGCCTTCCACAAGATTGCATGTAAACGGAAATTCTTTAGTATCCAACGATTTAACTGTCGGAGGAAATTTTTCTTTAACCGGAGTCTTTAATAACGGCGTAATTAGAGGGACAAACAACGAACAGATAAGCGTAGGCGTAAACGATAATAGAATCGATTTTTTAGTTAACGGTACCACCGGAGTTACTATAAACAACGGAAATTTGGGCATAGGATATACAAACCCTACAAGAGCTCTGGATGTAAACGGCAATATAAGAGCCGTCGATATGGATATATCCAATCTCATAGTTTCAAACGAAATTAGAAGTTTTGGGGGGAACAACCTTATAATTCAAAGAACGAATCTTTTGAATGTAGGAATAGGAACCGATACTCCGAAAGAAAAACTTCATGTAGCGGGTACCATAATGGCTGACAGAGGCATTACCGCATCCACGGCTTCGTTTCTTTCCGATGTAAATATCCTTGGAAATCTAAACGTTACAAACTTCGGCAAAGAAGTTAAACTATCTTCTACGACGATATTCGGAACTTTAAACGTAAAAGGCGGATTTACATTAAATAACGATAATATAGCCGCTTTAGCATCCACCCAAACATTCTCGGCTCAAAACACTTTTACCGCCCAGATTACGGTATCTTCTCACGCCCTGATAAGCTCCAGACTGGGAGTAGGCGCGAATTCTTTTTCATATTCCGATCCTTCATATATTCAAATAGGAGAACCTAATGTCCCTTCTTCTTCTTCCACATTATACATCTCCGCCGGAGCCAATTCCCAGGGAAGGGTTAATTTTTATAGAGGCTCATCCAAAATAGGATCGATCGGAACAAACGGAAACAACATACAGATATTCTCAGGCGGTTCGGATATTTCAAAACTTTATATAGATTCTACCAACTTTAAAATATATAATTCCACTTTAATAATATCTCCCACCCAAAACGATTCAGCTCCCGCTTTATATGTGGACGGAAATTCGAGAGTGGGAGTGGGAACGAACGCTCCGACTCACCCTTTGACCGTATCCGGAAACATAAAAATTACCGGTTCGGGTAACGGTATCATATTTAACGACGGAACAATACTAAACTCAAGTTCTTCCATATCTGTAGGAGCGATATCAAACAACTCTGATGCTCTCATTCAGGCGGATGCCGATAGCAACGGAACCGGCAAAATAATACTGAGAGTTAAAAACAACGATTCTTTGATAGTCGATAATACGGGCAAAATAGGAATAGGAACGGCAAATCCTTCCGACAAATTTCAAATAATAGGAGGCGATGTCGTTATAGGAAACACTATAAATCCGTATTCGGGAGATAGCAAAGAAGACCTTGTAGTCGCCGGCAATATAGTGGTAGACGGAACGCTAAAACAGAGAACGGCTACGCCGGTCGAATTTACCTCGCTTTATGTTTCACAGGATGTTTATCTTTCGACCGCTACGGGTTATAAAACCGGAATAGGAACTTTGACTCCAAATTACACTTTAGACGTTAACGGGGATATAAACACTTCGGGAAACCTGCGTTTAGGAGGAACAAATATTATTACAAGCGGACGCCTTTTGCAAAATTTGACTGGGATATCTTCATCAGGAAACATAAATTTTTCTTCTCTTACTTCATCAAGACTTGTAGCTACAGATGGCTCTAATAATCTTACAAGCTCCATAACATCGGCCAATTTAGCCTCTTCTATTACCGACGAAACAGGAACGGGTTTGGCGGTATTTAATACGGCCCCTTCTTTTAATACGAGCATAAGCGTAAGCGGATGGGGAAACTTTACTCAAGGTATTACCGCCTCAAGCGGAACCTTTACCGCTTTCGGACAATATTCCATAGCATCCTCTTCCGGAATAAACATACTAAACGGAACGGTAAATCTAAATAACTCGGTAAGAATTAAAAATTCTTTAGATCCTATAGACAATCAAGACGCGGCGACAAAGTCATATGTGGATAATAAGTTTTTAATAGGGGGTTCGGAACCTAATTCATGGCTTGTTACGGGCAATAACGCGGGTTCTAACAGGGTTTTAGGTACGACAAACTCTCAATCTTTTAATATCATTTCAAACAACACTCCGAGAATAACCATAGGAGATACGGGATTGATAACATTTTTGTCCGGGGTCGGACATACGATTTTTACAAACGGAATTACCGCCTCAAGCGGAACCTTTACGACCGCATTGAAAGTAAACTCTTTTACGACGGCCGGTTTTGTAAAAAATAACGCTTCGGGAGTACTAAGCGGGGGCAACTCGATAGTAGCCACCGATATACCTACAAGCAATCTGGTAAACGGAACCGGAATATCGATGAGCGGGACTTTGACAAATAGAATAGTAGGTTCCGGGGATAACATCACGGTATCTCTTTCCGGCCAGGCTTTAGCTTTCCATAATTTGGCTACCAATGGTATTGTTACAAGAACCGCCGCAGATACAATAACGGCAAGAACCATAACAGCTGGCTCAACAAAGATAAGCATAGCAAACGGAGATGGAGTATCTGGAAATCCGACGATAGATGTCAATGAAGCGGCCTTAACACTTACAAATATTGGGGGAACTTTATCAGTTTCAAAAGGCGGAACAGGTGCTACGACTTTAACCGGTCTTTTAAGAGGAAACGGAACTTCCGCGATAACCGGCGGCGCTACGGTTAATTTGGGTAGCGAAGTGAGCGGAACTCTTGGGGTTTCTAATGGCGGTACAGGAAGCACTACTTATACATCAAGTCAATTCCTATGGTATAACGGTACCAATATAGTTGCAAGCGGATATTCAAATTCAAGTTTCGCCAACGCTTCACATACTCACAACGCAAGCGATATAAATGCAGGAACTCTTGCCATAGCGCGCGGCGGGACGGGAAGTACGACATATACAAACAATCAACCAGTTATTTATAACGGAACCGCTCTAATATCTTACGCGGGTTTTAATGGTTCATTTATCGTAGCAAATTCAACGAGCCCCACGGGGGGATGCACTCAGTTGAATTATCAGTATGGTATTTTAGCGTCTACTCAAGCCGCTACTTGCCCTTAATTATTTCCAGATTTCTTTTATTATTTTTTGAGTGGCGCCCTGAAGGGATTTTAACGTTTGGTTGGATTTCTCGCCTATTTCTTTAAGTTTTTTATCGTCGGATAATATTACGCTGATTCTCGCTTTTAAATCGTATTCGTCGGATACTAAAAATCCTCCTCCGTTTTCCAAAAGTTTTTCCGCGGATTCTTTTTGACTTAAATAATTTGGCCCAAACAAAACAGGTTTTGCAAAAACCGAAGGCTCCAATAAGTTATGCCCTCCTACTCGGTTTAGCGTTCCGCCCACAAAAGCCAGATCCGATATCGAGTAAAAATAAAGCAATACTCCCAATTTATCCACCAATAGCAACTCTGTATCGTATAAATCTTTAAAAGGGTCTTCGGATATTTTAGATAAAACCGCGTATTTTATCTCAAACTTTCGAATTATATCTTCAAACTCTTTTGTTTTCTCTATGTGTCTTGGAACCAAAACATATCTTATTTCTTTTATTTGTTTTTTTAACAAAATAAGGCTTTTAATTATTTTCTCGGCTTCGTCGGGATGAACGCTCCCGAATGTTATTATTTTTTTGTTTTTAAGATCCAGTTTGTTTATTTCTTTTTCAAAAGAAAACTCAAGTGTAGTTTCTTTTAAATTGTCGTATTTCGTGTTTCCGCATAATAAAAGTTTTTTTTCTTCGACGAAATTTAGAAGCAAGTCGTAGCTCTTTTTGTCTTGAACAAAAAATCTTTCTATGTTTTTAAATGTATGTTTTATTAGAGGAGAAATAAAACGATAAAATTTAAAAGTTTTTTCGCTCATTCTCGCATTTATGTAATAAACTTTGCATTTTTTAGCCGATTCAGATATGAATATGGGCCATATTTCAGTTTCGGATATGAAAACCATCCCGGGATTTGCGTCGTTTAGAAATTTTTTTACCGATTTTTGAATATCGAACGGAATTAAAAAAGAATTTTCGGTTATCTTCTTTGCGCTTTCAATAGCCGTTTCGGTAAAAGTCGTTATTATTACCGGGTTTCTTGGAAACTTTTTTTTAAGCGTTTCTATCATTTCTTTTGCCGAATTTAACTCTCCCAAAGAAGCGCAATGGAAAAGAATCGTTTTTTCTTTAAACCGGGGAAGATCGGGGGAAAGTCTTTTTTTAAAAGATTTTTTCGTAAAAGACCTGGTTTTAGAAAAAAAAGAAAAAACAAAAGCAAACAAGATTCCGATATAAGAAATGGATTTATATATATTAAAAAGTAATTTTCCCATTAGAAACTATTTTTTCTTTTTAAGGCTCCAGTAAACAAAAAAAAGAGCGGAATATTTGGGAACTATGAGACCGTTTTCCGATTTTATTCCTATTTTTTCAGACTGCAGTTTAGTTAAATACGAAGAAAAATCAGAGTCTAAAACTATGAAGTTGTCAAAATTAAAAGGAGAATATACAAAATACGGAAGAGATAATTCGGAATTTTCCTTTTTAGCTTCCTCGGCTATCATATCGGTTAAAGCGCCTATTGCGGTTTTGGCATATACTTCAAGAGCAGTTTCTGATATTTTTTTCTCTTCTTCGTTTTGACCGTTTATATGGTCTTCAATGTCTTTGGAAAGAGTAAGGCAGGATAATGTTATAGTATTTATTTTCTTGGATTTGTCGGTCGGATCAAACTCTCTGGTTTTTACGGTTTCCAGGAAATCGGAAACCGAAAGATTTAAATATATGGCGGAAAGTTTCGTTTTCGATATTGCGTTAGATATAAACTCTTTAAAGTTTTTTTCAAAATTGTCTCCTTCTCCAAACAATGAGACGGCATTTAAGCCGTTTTTTTTGGTTTTTCTTATTATATCGTAGTGATATATCGGAACTTTGAAATTTTCTATTCTTCTCATAAATCGGTAAAGTTTATTGTTTTTGCCATTCGTAAGCTATTGTTGTCGCTATGGCAAGTGTCGAATAAACTCCGGTTATGGAACCTACAAGCATGCAAAAAGAAAAATCCGCTATTCCCGAACCGCCGAAGAAGAATAAAATCACCAAAACCATTATTACGGTCAAGTTGGTTATTATGGTTCTCGATAAAGTTTCGTTTATGCTGGTATTTATCAACTCTCCGAAAGGCATTTTGGGGAATTTTTTTATATTTTCTCTCATTCTGTCGTATATAACTATTGTATCGTTTATCGAATAACCCGCTATGGTTAAAAGAGCGGCGACTATTACAAGGTCTATTTCTCTGTTTGTCAAAGACATCGCGGTTATAGCCACCATAACGTCGTGCAAAAGGCCTATTACGCCTGTAATTCCCCATACCGGATTTGTAAATCTAAAAGCGATATATACTATTATCCCAAACATCGAAAGAACTATCGCAAATATGGCTTTTTTCGCAAGTTCCTTTCCTACCACGGGACCCACAAAATCTCTTTTTTCTTCTTCAAACTTAACTCCGGCTTCATCCAAAGCCGTTATTATCTTTTGGGCGTATTCGTTTACATTTTCCTGGTTCCCTTTTACCATTATCCCGAAACTATTGTTGTCGTAGCTTCTTATCTGAGCGTCTATGGAATTATCTTTCATTATTTTCCTTATCTGCGATATGTTTTCTCCGGAGTTTACTTTCACCTGAATAAGAGTTCCGCCGGTAAAATCAAGTCCCAAATTAAGACCCTTTACGTATATGGAAATGAAACCGCTTATTATCACCAACGCCGAAAGAGCGAAAAAATAATATCTCTTTCCGATAAAATCGATATTTGTCTTCGGTATAATTTTCATAAATCCTCCTTATACGCTCAGCTTCTTTGGGTTTGAAGTAAGCCAGAAATCGTAGATGGTTCTGGTAACAAAAACCGATGTGAAAACGCCTATTACAAGACCTATGGTAAGAGTCGTGGCAAACCCTTTAACAGGCCCCGAACCGAATTGAAAAAGGAATACGCTTGTAATCCATGTGGTCAGGTTAGAGTCGAATATCGCGCTCCACGCTTTTTCATATGCCGTAGATATTATTATCGGTATCGGTTTTTTAAAATCCAGCTCTTCCCTCATTCTCTCAAGTATTAACACGTTGGCGTCCACGGCCATCGCAAGAGAGAGTATCATACCGGCTATACCGGGTAGCGTTAATGTGGCGTTAAAATACGAAAGCACCGCAAGAAGTATTATAAAGTTTAATCCCAAAGCCACATCCGCCACAAAACCGCCGCCTCTATAATAAATAATCATAAAAATAACGACCGCGATAAATCCTATTAAACTCGCTTTGACGCCCTTTGAAATTGAGTCCTGACCCAGAGTAGGTCCGACCACTCTTTTTTCTATGATTTTTACCGGCGCGGGAAGAGCTCCGCTTCTAAGAACAAGAGCTATGTCTCTGGCCTCTTCCATAGTAAAGTTTCCTTCTATTATCCCTTTTCCGCCGGTTATTTTTGTTTTAATTCTCGGAGCGGTATAGACCACGTCGTCTAAAACTATGGCCAAAAATCTTTCCACGTTTCTTGCCGTAAGTTCTTCGAAAAGTTTTCCGCCCTCTTTGTTAAACGAAAAAGCGATATTAGGCATTCCAAACTGAGCGTCCGTCTCGACTCTTGCGTTTTCAAGATAAGCCCCGGTAACTTCCACTTTCGATTCTAAAACATAATATTTAACATCCGAAGTTTCTCTGTCGGATTTTCCTTTGAGTATGGTAAGATTGGGGGGGAGTATTTTTTTTATCTCCGGAGCTATATTGCCGTCTTTATCTATTGCGGGTTTATTAAGCTTTGAAATTTCTTCCTGTATTTTTGCCGCCTGAGTGGATTCGTTTACGAGCATAAATTTTAGTTGAGCTGTTTTTCCTATCAAAGCCTCTGCTTGTTCGGTTTTTGATATTCCCGGCAGATCAACGCTTATCCATCTATCTCCGACCTTGGCTATAGGGGTTTCGGCTATTCCGTAGGCGTCGACTCTGTTTCTTATTATTTCTATCGCTCTTTGCATGGCATCCGTAATTTTTTCGTTTTTATCCAATTTGTCTATCTCGAGCTCCAATAAAAGATGCGTTCCGCCTCTTAAGTCGAGCCCCAAATTAAGTATATGTTTGGGCCTTTGTTTCATCGCTTCCAATTTTTCTCTTTCTTGCGGAGATTTGGAGTACCACTCGAATGTAAAATAAAGAGAAAACAAAGACAGCAAAATAATCGCCAATATAACAGACATTTTCCAATGAAGGGCTTTCATATATGACTCCTTTTTATTGGTTGATATTAACCGAAGTAACCGCCGTTTTTAACGCCGTCACTTTTACGTTTTTGGATATTTCCAGCTCTATTTCGTTATCTTTTATCGAAGTAATCGTTCCGATTATACCCCCGACGGTTATTACTTTGTCGCCGACTTTCAAAGAATCGAGCATCTTTTGTCGTTCTTTCATTTGTTTTTGTTGGGGTCTTATTAGAAGAAAATAAAATATGGCTATCATCAATATAAAAGGCAAAATCTGCATTATTGCCGAAGGCTGAGCAGCGTTCATAAAAAAACCTCCTGATATCTAAAAGTTACATTTATATTTTATCATATTTTGAGTTTCGTTTGATTGTACTTGGATAGAAACTCGTTAAAAGCCTCATCGAATCTATCTTCTTCTATGGCTTTTCTCATTATTTCGGTTTGCCTTATTAGAAACCTTATGTTATGAATGGATATGAGCCTGTGGGAAAGGAGCTCTCCGGATTTATAAAGATGCGAAAGATAAGCTCGAGAATAATTTTTGCAGGTCAAACAATCGCATTCGGGATCCAGAACCGATTCGTCTTTTTTATAGCAGGCGTTTTTTATGTAAATTTTACCGTATGTGGTTAAAGCCTGTCCGTTTCTTGCGTTTCTTGTTGGCAGTACGCAGTCGTACATATCGACTCCGTATTTGGTGGCGGTCCATATATCTATTGGGTCACCCAAACCCATAAAATAAATCGGCTTATCTTTCGGCGCTATTTCGGTAATATAATCGAGCGTTTCAAACATCTCCTGTTTAGTCTCTCCAACGCTTAATCCACCTAAAGCGAAACCGTCGAAACCCAACTCGTATCCCCATTCCAAAGATTCTTTTCTAAGGTCTTTATAAACGGAACCCTGAATTATCGCTAAAATTTTCGGTTTTGGCTGGATATCCCGGGTTATTTTTTTAAAATGTTCAATGGATTTTTTAGCCCAGTTTTTGGTTTTTTTAAGGGCGTCTTTCGCTTCTTCGTATTCCGCTGGGTTCTTAACGCACACGTCTAAATGAGTCCATATATCCGAATTTATCGCAAACTGATAATCTATTACTTTTTCCGGAGTAAAAAAGTGAGGAGAGCCGTCTATGTGAGATGAAAAATGAACCCCGTGCTCCGTTATTTTCCTTAACTTAGAAAGACTGTAAACCTGAAATCCGCCGGAATCGGTAAGTATAGCTTTGTCCGTTTTCATAAAATTGTCCAAACCGCCGAATTTTTTTAGCACCTCAAGCCCCGGCCTTAAATAAAGATGATATGTATTTGAAAGCATACACTGGGTTCCCACTTCTTCTATATCCTGGCTTGAAAGCGCTTTAACGCTTGCCTGAGTGGCTACGGGCATAAAAACCGGGGTTATTATTTTTTTGTTTCTTACGTAAATTTCGGTTATTCTGGATCTTGAGTTTTTGTCTATTTTTATGGTTTTGAAATAATTTTTCATAATCCTTCTCCGATTTATATTATAAGGCAGGAGTCGCCGTAAGAATAAAATCTATATTTTTCTTTGACGGCTTCTTTATATGCTTTATATAAAAGTTCTCTTCCGGCAAAAGCCGCCGTCATATAAAGCGGGGGGGAGTTTGGAACGTGAAGGTTTGTTATAAAACAGTCCGCCACTTTAAATTTATATCCCGGTTTTATAAAAATATCGGACTCCGCCGAGCCGGAAATTACAGTTCCTTTTTCGTCGCTCATTTTTTCTATCGTTCTCATGGAAGAAGTTCCCACCGCGAAAATTTTTTTCCCGTTTTTTTTCGCCGTGTTTATATCGTATGCCGATTTTTCGGATACTTTGCATCTTTCCGAAGGCATTATAAAAGATGAAGGATCTTCTCTTACCATTTTAAAAGTCCCATATCCTATATGAAGGGTTATTCTTGCTATTACGACTCCCTTTCCGGAGAGTTTTTCGATAATTTCGTTTGTGAAATGGAAACCTGCGGTCGGGGCGGCTATGGAACCTTTTTCTTTAGCGTATACGGTTTGATATTTTTGTTCGTCTTTGTCGTATTCGGCAATATTTGTTTCTTTTCTTTTTTTAATTATGTAGTTGGGCAATGGGACATTGCCGTATTCTTCTATATATTGTTCGGTAATAGGTTTATCGAAAGTTACGGTATAACCTCCGTCTTTATTATTGAAAACGGATACTATTTTTATCCCGCCGTCAAGCGTATATTTTTTACCGTCTTTTAATTTTTTAGCCAAACAACTCCACACATTCCCGTATTCGTCTTTTTTTTCCACTAAAAGCAGGTCTTTTTTTACGCCTTCTTCCGTTGCGTATATAAGTTTATATTTAACCACTTTTGTTTCGTTTAAAACCAGACAATCTCCTTCGTTAAAATATTCTATTACTTCATTGAAAATCCTGTGTTCTATTTTGTTTTCTTTTCGGTTAATAACCAGAAGCCTGGAATTATCTCTTTTTTCAAGAGGATATGGAGCGATGAGAGGTTCTATATCGAGAGTTTCAAACTCTTTTAAAGTATTATCTTCTGTCATAATAGACATCCTCTATATCTTTTATTTTTGAACCGGGATAATAGAAATTTAAAATCTTTTTATAATCCGCTCCTCTGTCAGCCATTTCCCTCGCGCCGTCCTGGCAAAGCCCGACTCCGTGGCCCCAACCCTTTCCAGTTATCTTAAATCCGTTTTTCATTTTTATTATGTTTGTTATTAAAGTGCTTTTCATGTCGAAGTTTCCTACGTGGTTTCTAAAATCCTTCGCCTCAAGCTTTATGTTGCCTTTGTCGGTTTTGAATAAAAGTTTCACCGCCCTACCGGATCTGTCTTTGGAATATATTTTCATATCTTTTATTTTAAGCGCGGAATGTCCGCTTGAGCTTATAAAATTGAGTATATCGGAATTTGAAACATAAATCGACCAGCCGGCATGTTTTGAGTTTTTATAATAAGGGTCTTTTACCCCTTTAAGCGGGGGAATAATATCCCCGTTCCATACTCCGCTTGGAGTAGTGGTTTGTCCGCCGGAATTTGCGTGATAATAAGCGTAGAATATGTTGTCTTTATAAGTTAAAACCTCTCCTCTCGTTTCGTTTACCGCCGATATGATTTGCGGAGATATGTTTTCAAATCCGGTATAAACCTGATGTTTTGTCGAGTTGGTCATATCGTAATCCGCGTTTCTGTTTAACGACGCCAGTGTGTATGTTCTTGAAGCCACCGCCTGGGCCTTTAAGGCTTCCATCGGCCAGCTCGTTCCCATCTCCGGTCCCAATACGCCCCATAAGTATCTTTCTATGTCCACAAATTCTATTATTTGAATTTTGCCTTCGGAGTTTTTTATTTTAAATTTTCCTCTGTATTTTTTCCCGTTTATAATCATATGGCTGTTTGGATTAGAGTTTTCAAGCAAAACGGGGGAGTATAATTTTTGCAAAGATACGTATACGAAATCCGAGCCTTCGGCCTTGATGTCGTAATTGGACTCTTCTACCAAAAGATACTTTTCTCCCGTTTTTTCTTCGGTTAAATAGACCTTTCCGTAAGTTTTTAAGCTTATTTTTTCGGAATTGTTTTCTATGAGTATCCTGACCTCTACGCTTTTCGATATTCCGTCGGCGGAATACAAACTTTGAGACAGGATTAAAAATAATAAACTCTTAAAAAAGATTTTCATTTTTGGAATAAGGCAATTTGAGATGTTTATAGGCTTTTTCGGTTAATACCCTTCCTCTGGGGGTCCTTTGTAAAAAACCGGATTTTATTAGATAAGGCTCTATTACGTCGGTAATAGTATCTATTTCTTCGCTAAGAGCCACAGCGAGGTTTTCCGCCCCGACCGGCCCCCCTTTAAATTTTTCGGCTACGGTCGCAAGAAAAAATCTGTCCGTTTTATCAAGCCCCATCTCGTCTATTTCCATAGATTCGAGGGCTTTTAAAGCTATGTTTTTCGTAATTATTCCCTCGCCTTTCACGTCGGCGAAATCTCTTACTCTTTTTAAAAGCCGGTTGGCTATTCTGGGGGTGCCTCTCGAGCGTTTCGCTATTTCCGCTATACCCTCTTTTTCAGTTTTTACTTCCAGTATTTTTGCCGACCTTTCTATTATTTGAACTATTTCCGCTTCTTCGTAAAAATTTAAATTTACCGTTATTCCGAATCTGTCTCTAAGCGGAGTGGTTAATAAACCGCTTCTTGTCGTGGCTCCGATTATCGTAATTTTGGGAGTTTGTATCTTTAAAGTCGTAGCTCCCGGGCCTTTTCCGGTATTTATGAAAAAATTGAAGTCCTCCATAACGGGATAAATACTTTCCTCAACCGCGACATTGAGCCTGTGTATTTCGTCTATAAAAAGAACGTCCCCCTCGGAGAGTTCGGTGGTAAGCATCGCGGCCAAATCGCCCGGTTTTGTTAAAACAGGGCCGGAGGTAACCTTTATGTTAACACCCAGCTCGTTTGCTATTATATGAGCTAAAGTGGTCTTTCCCAATCCGGGAGGAGCGTAGAAAAGACAATGGTCCAGCGGTTGTTTTCTCTTTTTTGAAGCTTCTATGAATATTTTCAAATTTTCTTTTATTTTATTCTGCCCTATAAACTCTTCAAGCGACTTGGGTCGTAAAGAGTATTCGAATTTTGCTTCTTCAGAATTTTGATTTTTATCGTATATATATTCCATAGTTATTTAAAAGAAGATATTTTCCTGAGCGACAATTTTATTAAATCCTCTATGGTCAGTTTCTTCTCTCCTTTTTCTTCCAGTACGGAGTTTAAAGCTTCTCTGGAATCGGAAACTTTATACCCCAAGCTTATAAGAGCGTTAAGCGCGGTTTCGTAACTTGAGCCGAAGGCTTCGGATTCGTATCTTTGATTTTCGGAAGTTTCAAATCTTTGAATTCTATCTTTTAGCGATAATATTAGTTTGTCGGATGTTTTGGCCGTAAAGCCGAATAAATTTTTTAGAGTTTTCGTATCTTTTGTTTGTATCGCTTTTTTGAAATCTTCGGGAGATTTCAATATTTTATTCAAATACTCTATCGCTTTTTTCGGTCCGGTGTTAGGTATGGAATTCATTAATAATTCGAATATTTCGAGATGTTTTTTTTCTAAAAATCCGTAAAGATTAAATCCTTCATACATACTAAAAGAGGGGTATATAAAAAACTCGCATACGGCTTGTCGGTTTAACCGGGAAATTAAACTCTGGCAGGTTTTGATTTTATATCCGACGCCGTTTGTCTCCAAAATTATGTAATCCTCGGATATTTCTATTATCTTTCCTTTTATATAAGATATCATAAAATGTTTTTTTTCCTTAACTCAAAAAGCCTCAAATCGGTAAGGGCTATGGCTATTGCGTCGGCCACATCCGGATAGATTTTTTCCTTTATCGAAAACATCATTGCAATTACGGACTGTATCTGCTGTTTTTGGGCGTTTCCGTTGCCGGTTACGGTTTTCTTCACCACTCTCGGATTGTATTCCGAATAAGGAATGTTGAAATTTTCAAAAGCGAGAAGTATCACTCCTCTGGAATGAGTGGTCAGAGATTGAGTTTTGATTTTATCTATAAAATAAATTTCTTCTATGGCGGCCCTGTCCGGCGAAAACTCCTTTATTTTAGAGCCGACCGATTCGTATATTTCCTTTAGCCTTTTTGAGAGAGCCAGCTTCGAGCTGGTTTTTATTAGCCCGAATTCTTTTAAAGTTATTTTATTTCTTCCATCGACTTCTATCAAAGCCCATCCGGTATCCTCAAGCCCCGGATCTATTCCCAAGACCTTCGTCATTCTTTTATAAGTTTATCCAACAATTCTTTCGGTATGTCGAAGTTGGAGTAAACGTTCTTTACGTCGTCGTGATTTTCCAATTCGTCCATCATTTTAATTATAGAGCCGGCTTTTTCCTCGTCGGTTATTTTAACTTCGTTTTTAGGCAACATCGTAACTTCCGCCGATGTGGTTTCTATCTTTTTTTCACCGAGCTTTGTTTTGACCGATTCGAAAGATTCGGGAGATGTAAGTATTTCATAGACATCGTTATCCTGTTCGTTTTTTATATCCTCAGCTCCGGCTTCTATCGCCACGTTGAAAAGTTCTTCTTCGGATATGTTTTCTTTTTTAACGGTTATATATCCTTTTCTTTCAAAAACCCAGCTTACGCAACCGTTTGTCCCCATATTTCCGCCGTGCCTTTCGAGTATTACCCTTAATTCGTTGAAAGTTCTATTTTTATTGTCGGTGGTAGCCTCTATC
>ERZ795060.2157-NODE-2157-length-20661-cov-17.412938_pt1 | contig 20661 bp, 16 predicted proteins | sample MGYA00375144_ERZ795060 | MGnify/ENA primary metagenome ERZ795060 (study PRJEB30189, sample SAMN05720157) | activated sludge metagenome | isolation source: anaerobic digester from wastewater treatment plant | place: Japan | collected 2015-05-15 ...
TTATCAAAAACATAATTTATAATGAACTACAGGGCAGTATTCGTCAATTAATATATTTATATACTATTAAAAATTTGAATTATTACAGTACTTTATGTGCTTCATCTACACATGAATTGATAAGAAGCTCATAATTATCAACTGATTTCCTGGTATTACAATTGATTGCACCATATAATAAAAATTCAATATTGCCTTTGGGCCCTTTAATGGGAGAATAGGTTAATCCAAGTATTGTTATATTCATTGTTTGAAGTTGTTGAAAAACCTTTAAAAGTATGTCCTTATGATATTGGGGCATTTTTACCACTCCTTTTTTATGTTGAAAGCTTTCAGCTTCAAATTGAGGTTTTATCAGAAGAATTGCATCAATTTCATAATCAAATATTGTTATCATTGTCTGCATAACTTTGATTATTGATATAAATGAGAGATCAGCTGTTATCAGATGTATATGATCATCAAAATCTTCTATTGTTAAATAGCGTGCATTCTTTCGTTCCATGACAATAACCTTTGGATTAATTCGCAGGTTATAATCCAGTTGCCCATATCCCACATCTACTGCATATACTTTTTCTGCTCCGTATTGTAAAAGGCAATCAACAAATCCTCCAGTAGATGAGCCCAAATCCAGTACAATTTTTCCTGTTACATCAATGTTAAAATAATCCAGAGCTTTCTTTAATTTTTCACCACCACGGCTTACAAATTTCTGTGACAATTCACGAACAGTTATAACATCATTTTCTTTTACTATGAATGATGGCTTATAGATTACCTGGTTATTCACTGTAACATAACCAGCTATAATTAAATTTTTGGCCTTTTCTCGTGAAGTGCAGATATTATTTTGAAGAAGATATTGATCTAAGCGGTTTTTTGGCATGAGAATTTTTCTCTGTATTAATCATGCTGATAATTTTATGTGTTATAGTATCTGAATCAAGCTCATAATAGCGTAATAGCTCAGAAACTTTGCCATGTGTTATGAAACTATCTGGAAATGCAACATTAAAGAGATTTTTATGCCGCATTGATCTGTCAAGCTGTGAATTTATGTATTCAGCTATACCACCATTAGCATAACTGTTTTCCAGAACAATATAGTATGGTATGGTATTCATTATAAATTCTATTTGTTTTACCGGTAATGGTTTTATTGATAGAATGCTATACACTGATGATTTAATATTATATGCATGTAACTTTTTATGAATTTCAACTGCCATAGATAACATATCTCCGGCAGCAAATAGAGCAATCATTGGGCGTTGGCTTTTATAGTACGCTTTCAATTGAGGAATTTTCAATAATCCTTTTGGCATTGAATGTTCATATTTATCATCACCACCTCGTGGATATCGTATGGCAACAGGCCCATTGTTATAACTGGCAGCATAGTTTATCATATCTTTAAGCTCATTACCATTGGTAGGCGATAATAAAACAAAATTTGGTATAGACCTGATAATACCAATATCAAAAAGCCCATGATGTGTCTCACCATCATCCCCAACTATACCTGCCCTATCTATGAGAAGTTTAACAGGCAAATTCATCAACGCAACATCATGAATAATCTGATCAACGGCTCTCTGCATAAATGTTGAATATATTGATACAAAAGGTTTCAATCCATTTTTAGCCAGTGCTGATGCCAGTGTTATAGCATGCTGTTCACATATCCCAACATCAATAAATCGGCTGGGGAATTTTTCCTCAAATTCAGCTAAACCAGTCCCCAGTTTCATTGCAGCTGTAATAGCAAATATTTTTTTATCATGCTTGGCTAAATCAACCAGAGTCCTGCCCGCTATCTCCGAATAACTGATAGATAATTTCTTAACTGGTTTTCCCGTTTTTATATCAAATGGGCCTATCCCATGAAATTTTGCGGGATTATTTTCTGCATGTACATAACCTTTGCCCTTTTTTGTATATACATGAATGATCTTTGGGCCTTTATTGAGTTTAGAAATCCTGTTAAACATCTCTATCATCATAGGTATATTATGACCATCAATTGGGCCAAAATACCGTATGCCTAAATCTTCAAAGAAACTGCTGGGAATAAAAATTCCTTTTATACGTGCTTCAATACGGTCAAATAAGGTAAAAAGTTTGGGTCCAATCTTTGGAATTCTGCTGATAAATTCGTATGATTTTCTTCTTAATTTATTATATGTTCCACCAGTAATAAGGCGCATCAGGTATTCTGAAAGAGCGCCAACGTTTTTTGAAATTGAATGTTCATTATCGTTCAATATAATTATTATATCTTTTTTAAGATGACCTATATGATTCAATGCCTCAAATGACATCCCACCAGTCATTGAACCATCACCAATAACTGCTACAATATTATATTTTGAATTATTTACATCCCGTGCAATGGCTTCTCCTAATGCCAGCGAAAGACTTGTACTGCTATGCCCTGTATTATAATGATCGTGTGGCGACTCCGAAACTTTGGGAAAACCGCTAATTCCATTGAACGTTCGTAATGTATGAAATTGTTGATTTCTGCCAGTTAAAATTTTATGTGCATAGCACTGATGCCCCACATCCCATATTATTCTATCCTGTGGTGAATCAAAGACATAGTGCAATGCTATGGTCAGTTCAACAACACCAAGCGATGAAGCTAAATGACCGCCATTCTTTGAGACAACCTCAAGAATACGTTGTCTTACTTCATCAGCCAGAGCTGCAAGTTCTTTTACTGACAAACGTTTTATGTCCTGTGGCCCGTATATATCGCTTAGCATAATAATCTTTTATGAATGTTAGTTATATTCAATATACCACACGATTCTGAATAGTATTAGTAAATTTTAATTTACAAATGTCAAGAATTACTTGGCGATAGTTCATATGATTTAACTATGCGTGTAATTGATACAGCTTTTCCCTGTCTATTGCAAACTACAAGCACTGCATTTAATTTAGGATCATTCTGTGCAACTTTGAATTTTATTCTGGTATGATATATAAAATTATGTATTGAAGATTCTTTATCCATGCCAATAACAGAATCAAATGGACCTGTCATGCCAACATCTGTTATATATGCAGTCCCTTGTGGAAGTATTGTTTCATCAGCAGTCTGAACATGAGTGTGGGTGCCACAAACAGCAGATGCCCTGCCATCAGCAAACCATCCAAAAGCTTTTTTTTCCGAGGTTGCTTCAGCATGAAAATCTACAATAATTATATTTGCTTTAGATCTAATTTCATCATAAAGTGTATTAAATGTAATAAATGGGCAATCTACAGGTTCCATATTGATTCGGCCAATTAAACTGACTATTGCTATATTTAAATTATTAATTCTTACTATGGTAAATCCTTTTCCGGGTACACCAGATGGGAAATTTGCAGGACGTAAAATAGAACTGTGTGATTCAAGAAGTTTTATTATGGTTCGGTTATTAAAAATATGATTTCCTGTTGTCAGTATATGGATGCCATACGAGAAAAGTTCCTGTGCAATCTCAGGTGTTATGGACATGCCTCCAGCAGCATTTTCACAATTTGCAATTACACAATGTACTGAGTATTCTTTGCAAATTTCACTGAGGTGATCTTTAATAATTGTTCGTCCAGGTCTTCCAACAATATCACCTATAAGTAATATATTGATTGTATCCATACTATTTATTATTACAATCAGCAATCAGCTGTCACTGATTGCTGATTGTTTTTATACTTATCGAGCATAATCTACTATTCGTGTTTCCCGTATAACGGTAACCCGCACTATTCCAGGATATTTTAATTCAGATTCAATCTTAGAAGCTATATCCCGTGCCAGTACAGTAGCCTCTTCATCAGTAACCTGTTCATTGGAAACCATTACTCTGATCTCCCTTCCAGCCTGTATTGCATAGCATTTTTCAACACCCTTAAATCCATACGCAATGTTCTCAAGATTTTCAAGGCGCTTAAGATATGTATCCAGTGATTCACGGCGTGCTCCGGGACGTGAAGCAGATATGGCATCAGCTACCTGTACCAGTATGGCTTCAAATGATTCAGGTTCCTTATCATTATGATGTGAGGCAATTATATTGACAACAACATCATTTTCGCCAAATTTTTTGGCAAGCTCAGCCCCAACAATGGCATGAGCGCCTTCACCTTCAACAATGCTTCCCTTACCTATATCGTGCAATAACCCTGCCCGTTTTGCTGTAGCAACATCAAGCTTCAGCTCACCAGCCATAATAGCTGCTAAATTGGCAACTTCTTTACTGTGTGAAAGTACATTCTGACCATAGCTTGATCTATATTTCAGTTTTCCTACATGATACAATGCATCTTTTGAGAGACCTGGAATACCTAATTCAAATGCAGCACGTTCACCTTCTTCCAGCATATTTTCTTCCAATTCATTTTTAACCTTTTCTACCACTTCTTCAATACGTGCAGGATGAATACGCCCATTTTCAATTAATCGTTCAAGTGATAGCCGTGCAATCTCTCTTCGTATTGGATCAAAACCGGAAATTACCACAACTTCAGGCGTATCATCAATAATCATATCAACACCTGTAAGATTCTCAAGAGTACGGATATTTCTACCTTCACGCCCAATAATCCTACCCTTCATATCATCAGACGGGAGAGATACGGTGGTAATGGTACTTTCCTGAGTATAATCTGATGCACTCCGCTGCAATGCAGCTAACACTATCTCTTTTGCTTTTTTATCAGCTGTTCTTCGTGCTTCCTCTTCAACTTTATTGATTAATTTTATTGCCTCAAATCTAACCTCATTTTCAAGATTTTTAAGCAACAGTTGTTTGGCTTCTTCACGGGTTAATCCAGAAATACGCTCTAACTCCTGCTTGTGTTTTTCCAGGTGTTTATTCAATTCCTGCTCTTTTTCTAAGTTTTCTTTCTCCTTAATTTGTATTAATTTTTCCTGTTTTTCCAGTTGCTGGATTTTATTGTCGATCATTTCTTCTTTTTGAAGAATTTTTCTTTCAATATTTTGTAATTCAATCCTCCTTTCACGCATTTCTTTTTCAAACTGGTTTCTTTCTTTGAGAAGCTGATCTTTTGCTTCCAGCAGAAGTTCCTTTCGTTTAGCTTCTGCTTCTCTGACAGCATCCTGAATGATTTTTCGTGACTGCGCTTCAGCAGTGTTAAGCTTAATCTTCCCTATGTATGCTCTGAACAAATAGCCTAACAATGCCGCTATAGGCAGAGCAACAATCAGGAGGATAGTAATTATGTTCATAGTAATCCTCCTTACCTGATGTTTAACTGCAATTACATATGCTACGGATGTAGCCTCAGGACAGGTTATTGAGATTGGAATTTTTCCTTAAGTTTTGAACTGACAAACTGTGGGACCAGTCTGGAAATATCACCACCATAGCTGGCAACCTCTTTGACCATCTTGGATGAAACAAATGAGAATTCACTCTTAGACATTAAAAAGATAGTCTCCACTGAAGGCGCCAATTCCTTATTCATTAATGCTATGGCATATTCATATTCAAAATCAACTATCGCCCGCAATCCTCTAACAATAAAATTAATATTGTTCTTCTTGCAATACTCAGCAAGAAGACCATCAAAGCTTGTTATTTCAACTTTAGATATATCCCTGCAACATTCCTGTAGCATTGCAAGGCGTTCTTCAACTGCAAATAGAGGAAATTTTTCGCTATTGCGAGCAATGGCAACTATAAGTTTATCAAACAACTGTGTTGCTCTTTTAATTATATCCAGGTGTCCACACGTTAAAGGATCAAAAGATCCCGGATAAATTCCAATTTGCATATAATGCTAACCTATCCTGATCGGTTCAACAAAAATAATCTTATAATTACATTTTGTCAACATTTATTCATATTTCAATATTTTTTTCTACCACACAAAGCGCTCTTCCCGATAACTATCGCCCTTATTATTTAAAGGTTTTACAGGCAAAGCTTTTAAATAGGAGACAGCTCCACAAAAACGCTTTTTCCAATAAGGATTTTTTATAGAATCATACCGTATATGTTTTCCACTGCTGGGAGCATGAACAAATGTATCATTCCCAACATAAATGCCCACATGTGATATGATATTCATGTTAATCCTGAAAAAGAGTAGATCACCAGGTTGGGCCATTTTATAAGGTATTTTTTGCCCTTTTGTATATTGTTGTGCTGTACTTCGTGGTATCTGAATGCCATTTTTGTTATACACATAAAACACGTAACCCGAACAATCAAAACCCGATGGTGTGGCACCCCCGTGCCTGTAGGGTGTGCCAATATATTGTGTTGCAGTATTGATTATTTGTTTTCTTTTTAAGGGTATATTCCTGTATTGCCACTGTGAAGGCACACATGAAATTAATGTCATCATCAATACAAATATTAAAATACGATAATTTTTTTTACTCATACTATTACCATCGTCAAAGGTTGCTATAATATTTATATTGACAATATACACTCTACTAGTTTGGATAGAGTAATACATATATATAAGAAAAATTAATACAAAAGAGGTGTAATATGATTCAGCCATTACGTAAAGATACTACCAGTATTCCTGAATTTGATGCAAAAATTCCCTATAAGGTAAAGGATATTTCACTGGCAGAATTAGGAAGGAAGGAGTTGCAATTAGCTGAAAATGAAATGCCAGGACTCATGGCATTACGTCAGAAATATGGTAGCCAGAAACCATTAAAAGGCATGAAAATCAGTGGCAGCCTTCACATGACCATACAGACAGCAATGCTTATTGAAACACTTCATCACCTTGGAGCAGATATTCGCTGGGCATCCTGTAATATTTTTTCTACACAGGACCATGCGGCTGCTGCTATAGCCAAAGCTGGAACTGCTGCTGTCTTTGCATGGAAAGGCGAAACCCTTGAAGAATACTGGTGGTGCACCGAACAGGCCCTTATATGGCCTGATGGAAGCGGGCCTGACCTTATTGTTGATGATGGTGGTGACGCAACACTATTTGTTCATATGGGCGTTAAAGCTGAAAAAGACCCATCAATACTGGATCAAGAATATGACAGCAAAGATATGCAATGCCTTATAGACAGATTGCGCTTGTCAGTGGCAAACAATCCCAAACGGTGGACTACTATTGCATCAAAAATCAGAGGTGTTTCAGAAGAAACAACTACCGGTGTTCACCGGCTATATCAGCTTGAGAAAACTGGTGAACTTCTCTTCCCAGCAATTAATGTTAACGATTCGGTAACAAAATCCAAATTTGACAACCTTTATGGATGCAGAGAATCTTTAGCAGACGGGATTAAACGTGCAACGGGTATTATGGTTGCAGGCAAAGTTGTAGTAGTATGCGGTTACGGTGATGTTGGCAAAGGTTGCGCTCAATCTATGCGGGGATTTGGTGCACGAGTGATAGTTACAGAGATTGATCCAATCTGTGCCCTGCAGGCTGTAATGGAAGGGTATGAAGTAAAAACACTGGAGGATGTTGTAGAAATTGGCGACATCTTTGTAACTGCAACAGGCTGCTGTGATGTTATCCGGGGCGAGCATATGGAAAGAATGAAAGATGAGGCGATAGTGTGCAACATTGGGCATTTTGACAGTGAAATTGAAATGAGCTATCTGGAAAATAACAAAAAATGCAAAAGAATCAATATTAAGCCTCAGGTTGATAAATGGATACTGGAATCAGGAAGGTCAATTATTGTTCTTTCAGAAGGAAGGCTTGTCAACTTAGGAAATGCTAACGGTCACCCAAGTTTTGTTATGAGCACAAGTTTTACCAATCAAACACTTGCCCAAATTGAACTGGCAACAAAGAAGCTGGAAAAGAAAGTATATACACTCCCAAAAAAATTAGATGAGGAAGTTGCACGATTACATTTAGGGCGATTGGGAGTAAAATTAACACGACTAACACCAAAACAGGCCGCATATCTGGGAATAGAAGTTGATGGTCCATACAAACCTGATCATTACCGATATTAATAGAATAATAAAACGGGCAGGTGGTTAACCTGCCCGTTTTATATTCAACTGATTGTTAATCCATATCTTTTGGATACATGGATTCTATTTCTTTTGCATACTTCTGTTCAATAACACGGCGTTTTACTTTTAATGTTGGTGTAAGTTCACCGCTTGCCTGACTCCATTCAGCTTCTAACAGTTTAAATTTTCTTATTTGCTCAACACGTGAAAATTGTTTTGTATATTTCTGAATTTCCTGAGCAATTAACTCATTTACCTTATCATTTTCAATGAGTTCTTTATTATTTGCAAATTGAATACCTTGTTTTTTAGCCCATTTGCCAAGCTCCTCAAAAGCTGGAATAACAAGGGCGGATAAGTATTTTCGCCTATCCCCTATTACTGCTACCTGTTCAATATACTTTGATTCTTTCAGGCTATTTTCAATATTTTGTGGGGAAATATTTTTACCACCTGCAGTCACAATGATATCTTTAATTCTGCCAGTTATATACAATCTTCCTTTTTCATCAATGACACCAATATCACCCGTTTTGAAAAAACCATCTTTGGTGAAAACTTCTTTTGTAGCTTTTGGGTTTTTATAATATCCTTTCATTACCTGTGGACCTTTTATTAAAATTTCCCCATCATCTGCAATTTTGATAATTGTATCTTTTAAAGCAGGTCCAACTGATCCTGGCTGTATCATACCTGGCCTGTTTACATTGGTTACCGGAGTTGTTTCAGTAAGGCCAAATCCCTCAAGTATAACTATACCCATCCCAAGGAAAAATTCTGCATCTGAAACTGCTAACGGTCCGCCACCTGATACAGCTATTCGTATCCTGTCAAATCCTAATGCAGCTTTTAACTTAGACCAGATAAGTTTATCAGCCAACCGTACCTGAAAACCCAATATTCCTTTTGGCTTTTTATCCTGGCAAACATATGGGGTATTCTTTTTTGCAACATATAATGACCAGTTAAACAATGCTTTTTTTATTCCCTTAACATCAGCAGCCCGGGCTAAAATGCCTGCATGAATTTTTTCATATAATCGTGGGACACTAACAATGAAATTTGGCCTGATTTCAGCTAAATTCTGAGGTACTGTTGAAAAATCTTCAGCATATGCTATTTTTGCACCACCGGCAATAGCCAGATAATATCCTGCAGTTCTCTCAAATGAATGTGATAAAGGCAAAAATGATAAACATACATCTTTATAGGTTACATAATCACTAAAATCATACAGTATTTGATTAACATTAGCTACAAAATTTCCATGTGTTAGCATGACCCCTTTGGGATTTCCGGTAGTTCCCGAGGTATAAATAATGGTAGCGAGATCATCTTTCCTGATAGATTTTATTCTTTTTTCAAATTCCTGTTTATTTTTATATGTTTTCCCTTTTTCAATAGCCTGCGAAAGTGTTATTACGCCTGGTGTTTTAGTTTTTATCTCATCAAATACAATAATCTGTTTTACTTTGGGCAATCTTTTTTTTACTTTTAAAATCCTTTCTAAATGGTCATCAGTTCCAGCAATACACAGCACACTATCTGAATTATCAATTATATAATATGCTTCTTCTGATGAATTTGTTGCATAAATGGGAACATTAACTGCTCCAATTGACAGGATAGCCATATCCGCAACAAACCATTCATACCGGTTAGGAGAAAAAAGTGCAATTTTAGCACCCTTCTTTATACCCAATGAGAGGAGATAATATGCAAAATTGCGTATAAGTTGATCCATTTGATTCCATGATAGATCAACATATACTCCACCTTTCTTGTATGAAACACATCCCTGATCACCTAAATTTTTGACCTGCTTTTGAAATATAGCAGGCATAGACGATTCTGAATACTGAATCATAAGATCCTCCATATAGATAATATTTTATATACAATAATATGTATTTTTAACAATTTTATTATATGTGAATACTATATTTATTATGTCAACATATATTCTATAAATTTTTATTATAGTTAAATCATTTTTTCAGTATCAGGGATGTATAATATTATTATTGTTGAATAATAGTAAGCATTGAAGCTAATTTTTTTCTAAGTATATAATGATAGAAAATTTCTATCTTTTGTAATTATTGCATTACGTTTTTTTATAAAATGGCAATAATATGATAACCTCTGTTCCTACACCTTTCTTGCTTTCTATTTCTATTTCGCCATCGTAACTCTTTATGATTGAATATGAAATTGATAATCCCAACCCTGTACCCTCTTTAGGTTTTGTGGTGAAAAAAGGTTCAAATAATAAATGTTTATTTTCTTCATGAATCCCTATTCCAGTATCCTTTACAGATAACCGAGCAAAAATTTTTTCTCCTCTCTGCTCGGTGGATATATCTATCTGTATGCTACCCTCACCTTTTTCTACAACCGCATCTTCTGCATTTGTAAGAATATTCATAATTACCTGAATTAATCGTGTTAAAGGCATTTTTACATATATTTTTTGTTTTGGTATATTGATATTGATAGGTATACCTTTTTTTTGAATATTTTTAGAAAGTATTTTTAATGGATACGTCCGGAATATCTCATTGAGATTAATTATATCATCATTTAATGCTGCAGGTTTGGCATAATCTTTAAGTTGTTTAACAATATTACTTATACGCTGTATTTCTTCCAGTAAAGACCTGATAATATCTTTAATTTCCTGATCGTAATCCCCTTGATCAAGTTTTTGATCCAATTCAGCAATATCCAATTGCATAATTGATAAAGGATTATTAATTTCATGAGCAACCCCAGCTATTATTCTACCTATAGCAACCAATTTCTCATATCTGTCAAGAGCCTCCTTCATTTTCACCTGTTCCGCAATAGAATTGATTTTTTCAAATGCAATTGCAATTAAATTAGATACGCTGGTTAAAATAGTAATAATGACATTATTTATAAATTCTACCTCTTTATTGAAAGCTACCAGAATAATCATTTTAAGATCTTTCCCAATAAAAATTGGTATAAAATTTATATTTTTAAATCTCATAACATTGCTAAACAATAATTGATCTTCATCGTTTAATTCTATAATTGGGTTGGTTATGAACATAATAGTTTTACTTTTTGTTAATTTCTGAATGATAAAAGAAGTTTTATAACTTATTTCTGTATTAGTTACTATATGTTCATTATTGATATACTTATGACTTATATACCTATCGATGGAAAATACTAGAATTTCTAAATAATCTGGGTTTAATATACTAGTTATAAATGAATGAATTTGTAATAATAAATTATCCATGTCATCGATACGAACAACACTTGCAGTAAACTTAGTTAATGAATTTACTAAATCAATAATCTGATGGGATTGCTGTACAATTTCATTTTCAATTTTTTTCTGATGCGTAATATCGCGGATAAATGCAAAATTTCCTAAATAATTACCTAAAATGTCATATAGTTTTGACATTGAAACTATTACATTCTTTTCCTGATTATCTGCAGTTATTATAATAGCTTCAAAATCCCGTAACATATCCGGAGAAGAACTTGTTAGTTCATCCATATTTTGTTTATTAACTGGCTTTATATATGAGCTAAACATTTCACCTTTAACATTTTTACCAGAACGCCCTATTAAATGTAAAAAAGCGTTATTATAATCAATAATTTCGCCAAATTCATTTATAACCACAAAACCCAATTTAACAGTTTCTATTATTCTTCTGTTATAATTTCGTTCATTCTCAATAATTTTATGGAGGCGGGTAATATCCGTAATATCTTTAACAAATCCATAATATTGTTCATCATCGCTTTCAGAGGTAGATAAGTAATTCAAACTTATTATATAATTTTTAAATCCGTTGTTTGAGCTGCTTACCTCGGTTATTTGTGATATGTGTGACTTTTTAAGATAATTTATCTTTTTTTCAAATTCTCTTTTATATAAAGGGTCAAAGAGTTCGGCTAATGTTATTGTACCAAAGCTATCCGGGGTTATATGAAACATTTTTAGGAAGGAAGGATTACAATCTATTATTTTTTGATTTTTATCAATAACAAAAAAACCATCGATTGTATTATCAATTATACTTTGAAAATAATTTTTTTCGATAGCAATCGTGTTTTCTAATTTTTTTAGATCAGTAATATCACTTGCAATGAAAACAAATATCGTTTCATTACTTAATGATTGTATTGGATAAATAAATACTTTAAAATAAATTTCATTATCACTTAGCGTAATCTTTATTTCTTTATTGTCTGAAGATTGATATACATCATCTTTTGAATAATTCATTAATCGTAAAATATTATTTTCTTCTCTATAATTCGCACCAAAATATTTTATAAACGTATCATTGGCATATAATATTTCTCCATTTTCATTTGCAAAACAAACTAAATTTTTTGATTTGTTTATAGCATTTTGAAATAATACCAATGTATTTTGCTTTTCAACTATTTCCTCAAGATTCCTCATTATAGAAATTTTATAAACATTGCCATCAAAATCAACAAATGGGGAGTTTATAACATCGTAATACTGATTATTTTTATTCAATTTTACTTCATATCGAATAGTATTACCATCCAGTACTAAACTTAATTTACAATCAGGACAATAATCATCTTCACAAGCAAAGACTTTATAACAATATTGCCCTCTGATATCGCCAAATAACTTCTTTATTGCTTTGTTAGCAAACACTATTAAACCGTTTTTATCAGTAATGTGGATAAGATCATATAGAAGGTCAAAAGCAGAAAAAAAGGGGGCTGAAGAAAACTTGATATTGTCTTCGTTTTCCCGGGTAAGATCTGAATATTTTAATTGCTGTATTTGTTTATTTTTTATTTGTAATAATATACGATTCGTATTGATACGTCTGATATATAATTCAAACGTATCTGTCAATATTCTGTTTTCCTGTACTTTATTATTTAAAACTTTATAAACTTCCTCCTGTTGAAATTTGTTTAAAAGAAAAATATCGAAAATATTTCTATCTTTTTTTAAATTCTCAGTATGTAATAAAAATTTTTTATTTTGTAAAAAAGATAGATTGGCATATTTTATCCTGCCAGAATTGTCACATGCAATTATTGGGGTCTCAATTACATCTAGATATTTATATTGGTTAAACATGTTAGTAACAATTTGTATAAGTCGGATTAAACTATATCTTATTCCATGAAGATCTCTCACATACTATTTATAATAAAATAATAAAAATATTTTTCTATAGTTGCTACTATGGCTAAATAATACAATAATAAAATCAAATTGTCAAGATATAACCTCATAAACACATTGTATTATACAATGACTTATTGAGATTAACACTTGACAAATTTATAATACTTTTAGAAGTTTTTTTAAAATTGATTGGTCATGACTTTATTCAAAATTCTAATAACTTAATTTATTATTCACATAATATTTATTATACGGAGTTAGAACATTGGCAAAAGAACAAAATCCTAAAAATTCGAAGAAGAAAAAAAGTACAGCAAAGCCTAAAACCAAAAAAGAAATTACAGCCAGCAAAAGTAAATCAAGAACAAAGCAATCTGCTATACAGGAAGCACAAGCACAAGCTGCTCATACAAAAAAAGAACAGAAGAAACCCGAAAAAAATCTGATAGAAGCTTTAATCAAGGAAGCAGATGAAAATGCACATAACGATTCACTGGAGGAAGTGGAAGTAGACCCTGATGCTTTGCGCCGTGGTGATAAGCCAATGAATATAGTGGATCATCTGGATGAATTCCGCTCCAGATTGCTCATTGTGTTGGTTACTGTGATAGTGTTAACTGTATTAGGCTTTTATTTCTCCGATTTTTTGCTGGACGCCATTAACAAACCATTCATAGAGTCAGGTTTTAAATTAAATATATTTAATCTGGTGGAAGGCTTTGTGTTGCGAATAAAGGCCTCTTTTGTGATGGGACTGCTTATTGGCTTACCTTTGCTTGTCTATCATCTATGGCAATATATAAAACCAGCCATAGACATTGATAACCGAAAATTTGCAGTATATTCAATTATTGCAGCTGTTATATTGTTTTACGCTGGCCTTGGAGCTACCTATTTTTATTTATTACCGCTATCAATTAAAGTGCTCCTTAGCTTCACCCCTCCTGACATGGAAAATATGATCAATGCTTCAAAATACTTTAATTTTGCTATTCTTTTTGCATTGGCCATTGGCATCACATTTGAAATGCCCATTATAATCATGATACTAACTCGCATTGGTATAGTTTCACCATCATTTTTAATCAGCAAAAGAAAATATGCGATAGTCCTGATATGGATTTTTGCTGCTGTCATAACCCCTACAACTGATCCACTAACTTTAACGCTCGTAGCGGTACCTTTGATGCTTTTATATGAGCTATCGATAGTCATTTCAAAATTCATTGTTATACGAAAAAAGCGAAAAGAACTTACACAATAACTATTTGACAATTTAGCTTATTTATGACGCTATGTTTTCGTTGATGCATGTTTCATGGTATATTTTTTATAAAACATAAAAGAGAGGTGAATTATGGCAATAAAATATCTGGATCAGATCAATGTCAGTAATAAGAAAGTGCTGATACGGGCTGATTTTAATGTCCCTTATGACAAAAATATGAATATTACTGACGATACCAGGATCACTTCAACATTGCCAACTATTGAATATTGTTTAAAACAGAATGCAACAGTAATTTTAGTATCTCACTTAGGAAGGCCAAAAGGAAAGCCAGTACCTGAAATGTCATTAAAACCTGTTGCCAAACGGCTTTCAGAGTTGTTAAAAAAAGATGTAGTATTTATTGATAAACCTATTACACAGGGGATTCAGGATGAAATTAATAAATTAAAACCCGGTGATGTGGCGCTTCTGGAAAATATAAGGTTTTACCCGGAAGAAGAAAAAAATGATGAAAATTTTGGCAAATTATTAGGTGCATTGGCAGACGTGTATGTTAATGATGCATTTGCAACAGCTCACCGTGGACATGCTTCAAATGAAGCTATAACACGCTATGTCAAAGAATGTGTTGCTGGCTTCTTAATGAAAGATGAACTTGAATATTTTAAAAAGGCTCTGGTTCAGCCACAAAAACCTGTAACTGCAATCATTGGCGGTGTGAAAATTTCAACAAAAATTGATGTGCTAAAAAATATAATTCCCAAAGTTGACAACCTTCTTATTGGCGGGGGAATGTCCTATACATTTTTAAAGGCATTGGGATATAATATAGGCAAATCGGTTGTTGAAGATGACCAACTTCATACAGCAAAGGAAATTATTGAACTGGCCAAAAAGCACAATGTCAACTTACTATTGCCAGAAGACATTGTTGTGGCTAACAAGTTTGACAGTCCAGAAGGTAAAGAAGTTGTTCCAATTACCAGTATCCCAGATAACAAAGAGGGCGTTGACATTGGCCCTGCCACCCGTAAAAAGTTTGCTGAAATTATAAAACAATCAAAAACAGTTATATGGAATGGGCCGTTAGGTGCTTTTGAAACAAAAGAATTTGCTGAGGGCACCGGGGAAATTGCTAAAGTAGTTGCTGAGTCAGGTTGTACAAGCGTTATCGGGGGCGGTGATACTGGTGCAGCAATTAATTCTTCAGGTTATGCTGACAAAATGACCTACATCTCCACAGCAGGTGGCGCATTTCTGGAACTTATGGAAGGGAAAATACTGCCAGCAGTTAAAGCTCTGGACAAATAAACAGTAACTATCGCACATAAAAATAAAAAAGCGGGTTTTATGATAACCCGCTTTTTTAATACCATAGCAATAAAAATTTTTGCACAATTTGTTATGCGATAGTTACTACATAGTAAGTGCTTTCTTGATTGTTGCCACCAGATTATCTGGATTGACGGGTTTCTGGAAAACACCATTAAAACCCAACTTATCGATTTCAATATTAGTTGCAGTTGCTGTACCAATGCTGCTTAAAAGATAGATTGGTATTGAAGGGTTGCTCTTCTTAATTTCCTGGGCAACTTTTGTACCTGCGTCTATTCTTTCCATCATCATATCACATAAAATGAGATCTGGTTTGCTGCTTGCAACAGCGTCAATACCTTCTTTTCCACTCATTGCAGTAACTACATCAAATCCATTTGCTGAAAGAATAGCTTTGATAGAATCTAAAATATCCGGATCATCATCAATTACTAAGATAATTTTCTTATTTGCCATACTTATCACTCCTGGTTAGTAGTAAAATTAAATACCTTTACCCGCTATACAGCGAGAAAAGTGGTTTTCAATGAATTCTGTTAAAAATGTATATGCATCATCTAAATTACACTTTGCCTTACTGGTCATAGGCAACCCCATTTCCCACTCATACCCACGAATAGCCAGGATATAGCTTTCTGGTTTTTTATTATAAAGATCCTGGCAAAGTGCAAGTATAGATTCAGCCGACAGCTCATGTGTTGTGAACGTAATTGTATGTGCCGGCTGAATCTTTGTAAGTTCATACGGGTTATCAATGTTAAGTGCTGCATCAGCAAAGATAACAAGATCATATTCTGAAATGGTCAAAGCATCTTCAATGTTGAGCTGATAATTATAATCCACATCAACATACTTGCTTAAATATTCATCATTTTCAATCCTTAATGCCAGCTCAACACCCAGACCATCATCCTGTCTTCCAGGATTGCCATATCCATACACCAAACACTTAACATTATTCAGCATGCTTACTTCCTTTTCTGATCTACTACATTGCCTTCAGCATCAACTAATGTAACTTCCAGAGGCATCTTCCCAATAGCATGTGTTGCACAGCTTAAACATGGGTCATATGCACGTATTGCAACTTCAACCGCATTAAGCATGCCTTCGGTAATTTCCTTTTTGCCACTGATCTGATTAACTGCTACCCAGTTAATTGCTCTGTTCATTGGCTCATTATTATTGGTAGTGGAAACAATAAGGTTAGCCATTTCAATCTGGTCATTGTCATTTATACGATAGTGATGGAATAAGGTACCTCGTGGTGCTTCAATTAATCCAACGCCTTCTTTAACCTTTGTACCCTTAGCAACAAGCTTATCACCCTGCAGATCAGGGTCATTTAAGAGCTGCTCAATCATTTCTGCTGAGTGCAATAATTCAATTAACCGTGCCCAGTGCATGTGCATTGACATATTATTGGGTTTGCCATTGGTATATGCTTTGAACTCTTCAAATTCTTTCTGTGCCAGCGGTGTTGGAATGAAATCAGCAGTATTGAGTCGAGCCAATGGCCCTACGCGATACCATCCATCTTTCTTGCCTAACGACTTAAGGTATGGGAACTTCATGTAACTCCATGATCTGACTTCCTCACCTACATACTTCAGATAATCCTGATAATCAACATCATTTAATATCTTCTTTCCATCAGCGTCAACCGCTCTCAAAACTCCATGATAAAGATCCAGAGCACCATCTTTACGAACAAGGCTTAAGTGATTTGATGGAAATGCTGCGAAACTATCAATAAAATCCTTATTCTTTTTGTGATAATCTTTAAAAAGATTAACTGCAGCCTGCGCCCATTCAATCATCTTCTTTATGTTCATTGGATCAGCACCCTTGAGGAACTCATCCCTTTCCTGAACACTTAAGTTCTTGTTGATACCACCAGGAATTGCACCGGTACCATGTATCTTTTTACCTGCAGTTACCCTGATTATCTCCTGGCCAAACTTACGCATCATAACACCCTGTACAGCTAAATCAGGGAATTTCATAGCAACACCTATCACATTTCGTATTGCTGGATCTGCGTCAACCCCAAACAACAAATCAGGTGATACTAAATGGAAGAAATGCAATGCATGTGACTGAAACATCTGCCCATAATGCATGAGTCTTCGCATTTTTTCTGCAGTGGGTGTTAATCCATCCGGGCCAACACCAACAATGACATCCATCGCTTTAGCTGCTGCCAGATGATGGCTGACAGGGCAAATTCCACAAAGGCGTTGCACCAGAACCGGTGCTTCCCAGTATGGTCTGCCCTGAACAAATCGTTCAAATCCTCTGAACTCAACAATGTGAAAACGTGAATCGAGTACATTGTTCTGAGGATCAAGCTGAATGGTCACTTTACCATGACCTTCAACCCTTGTTACAGGTTCTATCGTTATTTTTCTAGCCATAAGCTTTCTTCTCCTAAAACAAAATTAGTCAAACTTTACAACTTCGTATGGTAATTCCAACTCTTTACCGGTAAGAAGTGCTACCAGTGCTTCCCAGATTAAATCTGCACGGGGAGGACATCCCGGCAAGAAATAATCTATTTTAACTATCTCATGACAAGGATATACCCTGTCCAGAATCATTGGTAATTCATCATCATTGGGAATAATATTATCATCAACAGTTGGGCATTTCAAGTATGCTTCTTCCAGGCATTCTTTTACAGGAATACCATTGCGCATAGCTGGTAATCCACCCATAATAGCGCATTCACCAACTGATATAAGTATTTTACAATTTTTGCGGAATAACTTAAGGTTTTCAACATTTTCACTGTTACAGCAGCCACCTTCTATTAATCCAATATCACACTGTTTGGTGAACGTTTTAATATCATCAATTGGTGACTTGTTAAATTCAACCAATTCAATTAACTTTAATATTCTATCATCAATGTCCAGAATGGACATATGGCATCCAAAACATCCTGCCAGTGAAGCAGTTGCGACAACTGGTTTACTCATTGTATTCCTCCATAGATCTTCATTAAAATCAGGCTTTTTCAATTTCACTGCCAATAGGCTTGCTATCAAACTTACGCTTGCCAATTGGGATAGCAAAACCAACTTCTTTCTTCAATATAGCACCAACCGGGCACAAATCCATTGCCTTCTTGGCCATTTCATCGGTCATGGTTGCTGCTAAATCTTTATCAACCGTAATTTCAACATGGCCACCCCTATTGACAACGCCAAAAATACGCTTGCCATCAGCTGTCGTTATACCCCGCACACAACGTAAACACTGCACACACCTGTTTCGTTCAATCACAATCTTTGGTAATGATGCATCAAGCGTTCGTCTGGGGAAAAGAAACGGAAACCGTGGCGCCATCATCATATAACGGTATCCCAGCGCCTGTAACTCGCAATTACCGCTTTTTTCGCATGTTGGGCACATATGATTGCCTTCAACAAATAGCATCTCAATTATAGCTTTGCGGTAATCTTCCAGATCAGCAGTTTTGTTTTCTACCACCATACCTTCAGTTACAGGTGTTGTACAGGCAGCCATATTCCTGCCTCCAACTTTAACAGTACAGATACGGCAGGTACCAGCTGGTTTCAACCCTTCAAAATGGCATAATGTTGGAATATATATGCCATTATCCTTTGCTGCTTCAACAATTGTCTGGCCGGGTTTAGCCTTACATGCTTTTCCGTCTATAGTAAAATTTATAGTACTCATATTAGTGTTCCTCTACCTTTGGGATTCTTCCTGCTGCTTTGCATGATTCTTCAACAGCAGCTAAAAGATCGAATGTGGATACATAATCAGTATCCTTCTTAACTTTTGCCTCATACATTTCTCTAAAATTCTGAATAGTTGTATATATTGGATTTGGTGATGTCTGTCCCAAACCGCAGCGACTGGTGGCTTTCACTATCTTACACCAATCTTCAAGCTCCTGAACATCTTTTGTTGATGCTTTCCCCGACATTATCTTTTCTAATTTCTGCTTCAGGATAACATTACCTGCTCTACAGGGTACGCACCATCCACAGGATTCCTCCACAAAGAAATCCATGAAATTATGGACAATTTCAAAGAGATCTCGATCCGGGCCAATAATAATAATTGAACCACCAGTTGCCAGATCATCAAAGCAAATTCGTCGGCCAAAATCCTTTTTACTAATACAGGTACCGGAAGGACCGCCAACCTGAACTGCCTTTGCTGTTCTGCCACCAACCATTTCCAGCAATGTATTTACCGTTGTACCAAATTCAACTTCGTATATACCGGGATTCTGACAATCTCCAGAAACACTTAACAGTTTTGTTCCCTTTGACTGTGCGGTACCCATTTTGGCAAACCATTCACCGCCTTCTAACATAATGCGAACTGCACAACACAATGTTTCAACATTATTGACAGTGGTAGGATAGCCCAGGTAGCCTTTCTGTACCGGAAATGGTGGACGGTTCCGTGGTTCACCACGTTTACCTTCTGCTGATTCAATGAGTGCTGATTCTTCACCACAGACATAAGCACCTGCACCCATCTGAATTCTGATATCAAAATCAAATCCTTTGCCGGCTATATTTTTGCCAAGGATATTTTTTGCCCTTAAATCTTCCAGCACCTTTTCAAGGTATTTCTTTAAATAAAGGTATTCAGCCCTGAGGTAAATAATACCTTCTTGTGCCCCTACTGCATAACCTGCAATAGCCATACCTTCAAATAACATGTGGGGTAACTCGGTTAAAATTACACGGTCTTTAAATGTTCCCGGTTCACCTTCATCTGCATTGCAGATAACATAATGCTTTGCACCTTCTGCCTTTCTACAGAATTCCCATTTCATACCAGTTGGGAAACCTGCACCACCTCGGCCTCGAAGATTAGCAATTTTAACTTCTTCAATTACATCTTCTGGCTTTTTAGAAAGTGCAGCTTTAATTGCAGAACCTTGCTCA
>ERZ795060.2172-NODE-2172-length-20529-cov-12.542786_pt1 | contig 20529 bp, 18 predicted proteins | sample MGYA00375144_ERZ795060 | MGnify/ENA primary metagenome ERZ795060 (study PRJEB30189, sample SAMN05720157) | activated sludge metagenome | isolation source: anaerobic digester from wastewater treatment plant | place: Japan | collected 2015-05-15 ...
TACAAAATTTAAGAAAAAAATTAAAAATTTTTGCCTAAAAATAAAATCACACCCTTTGTCTTTTTAATTTTTAAAATACCTTTGACAGAATAAATAAAATTTTATAATATTTATAAGTTGATTTTTTTTATTTTTAAAATATTTATTTATTTTATTGACTTTTTAACTATTATAGAATATAATATTTTTTGAAATTTAAAATCAGGATATAAAAAAATTAATGAGTATACAAAAAATAGAAAGTGGAAAGAATCTATTAAATATAAGAACTCAACTTTTAATTATAATTATTCCAATAGCAATAATTCCATTAATAATCATAGTAAACCTGGTTATAAATAGAATATTTGTCCATCTTGAAAAGCAGAGTAGAGACTATTATTATACAATATTGGAGCAAGTCGCAAATAATCTTAATTTTGTTTACAATCAATATGCTCGAACACTATCAAACATGATAGAGATTCCAGAGGTTGTTCAGGGGTTGACCCATCCCCCTTATAGATCAAAAGAAGAGGAAAGACTTGTATCAAACAATATTATTGGTGATGTAAACACAAGAGGTGGATTAAGAAATACAGTAGAAGAAAAAATAGAGGGGGCTGTATTTATTTATGAAATGGATAGAAAATCATTAATTAACGAAACAGATTATAAGATTCATTATGTATCTTCTGCAAATATTGGTCCAGGATTAAAAGAAATTATAAATGATCCTCTCTTTCAAAAATTAAAAGAAAATAAAGAGAAATTAATCTTTGGTAGATTTAAAGACTATATTTTCCCGGATGGTAAACAGAGAGCAGTTATAATTTTTCCATATTACAAAAATAATGAAGAGGATTTTACTAAATTTATTTTAATAACTCTATTTCCAGATTTTATCCCAAAATTTTATAGCAGTATAACAACTTTAAATTATGGAACACTTTATATCCTTGATAGATTCAATAATATTCTTTCACAGAATCATCCGGGAGAGGATGATCTTTATTCTTATGATTCTCAAAAGAAAAGATATTATCTTGAACCCGGAGATCAAAAGTCTTATGGGGATATGTCTTTTAATGATTATTTAGTCTTAAATACTGATGAAAATATTTTAAAAACAGAAAAGGTAAAAGAGATTCTTGATAAATTGGATAACGAAGAAATAGATGCTTTATCAAAACAACAAAATTATATTATTCATAATGGAATAAAATATTTAATAGTAACTGGATTTGAAAATGCTACTAAATGTAAATTTGTATATTTTCACCCGGTAATTCAGATTCAGAGACCTATTTATAATATCATCTCAATAATAATAGTAATTACAATTTTTATAGTAATAATAGTAATAATAATAAGTTTAATACTAAGTAAAACTTTCACAAATCCTATAATGAAACTATCAGAAGCCTCATTAAAAATTGCTAAAGGAGATTACAATTTTTCAATTAATATAAATGGGAATAAAGAGATAAATATATTATCAGAAGCATTCAATAAAATGGTTAGAGAGATCAAAGATTATACTGAAAATCTTGAAAAAATGGTAGAACAGAGAACAAATGAATTAAAAGATGCTCATGAAAGATTAAAATTGGCACATCAGGCACTATGGGGTGAAATGGAATTAGCAAAAAAGATTCAGATTTCATTATTACCCATATCTCCTTCTATTTCTGGATATGATATTTCAGCAAAAATGATAGCAGCAAAAGAGGTGGGTGGGGATTTTTATGATATAGCAACTTATAACAATAGAAATATTATAACTATTGGTGATGTTTCTGGCCATGGTGTTACTCCGGGCTTAATAACAATGATAATTCAGACTATTATCTCTTCCATTATGACAGAAAATAAAAATATATCTCTCAAAGAATTATATTCTTATCTTAATAAGCTTTTAATTAAGAGTATAAAAAAATTGGATGTAAGAATGTTTGCAACAATTTCAATACTGGAAGAGGTATCTGAGGGAGAATTTATTGGCTGCGGTAAGCATAATGATATAATTATTTATAGAAAAGATAAAAGAGAGATAGAATTGATAGAGACAAAGGGAATATGGCTTGGCATTTCAGAATATGGTATAGAAAATTATATTCAAGAATATAAATTTGATCTAAATGTTGATGATGTGATGCTTTTGTATACTGATGGACTAAGTGAAATCTCTGACTCTGATGGCAATATGTTTGAAAAAAGATTAAAAGAGTTATTGATTGAAAATTGTGATAAGGACTCTAATGAAATATTAGATGCAATATTAAGAGAGTTTGAAGAGTTTAGAAATTCAAACTTTTCAGAATTTAATAACGATGATGATGTTACACTTTTAGTAATAAAAAAAATATAAAATTGTTTTAAAAATTTATTTTTAGATTATAATTTAAGCTTATAATAATTATTTTTAGATTTTTTTATTTTTTTGACAAAATTAAACTTTTTTATTATAATATAAAAATTATGGAGGAATTTAAAAATGGCAAAAAATCTTACAACAAACACCTTAAATATTGAAGTTAAAGAACATGAAGACAAAAAAACATTGGAAGTTATATGGAATGGTAAGAGTATTGATTTAAATCCAGACAATATATTTCAGCCTTTTTTTGATGAAATAATAGAAGAATTAAAATCAAAAAATTATTCTATTGTAATTAACTTTTTCCCATTAGTATACATGAACTCATCTACAATGAATTCAATCATATTTTTTATAAAAAAATTATTGGAACAAAAGATAAAGACAAAGGTTGTTTACAATAGAGATCTTAAATGGCAGGATTTAAACTTTTCAACTCTTGAAATCTTTACAAATAATAATAATGGTCTATTTGAGTTAGAAAAGGCTCATTTAAAATGGAAATTATCATAAGTTATGAATTATAATATTTCTATTAAACCAGATGTTGTTGAGATAGAAGTAATTAAAAGTACTCTTATAAAAGAAATTAAAATTAGTGATACGAATTTATTACATCAAATAGAGATGGCTTTTTCTGAACTAGTAGAAAACGCGGTAAAATATTCTGATAAAAGCCTTGATAAAAATATAGAAATCTCTATTGAGTATAATGATCATATAAAAATTTCTGTCTCTAATTATGTTTCAAGGAAAAGCCATATTAATAATCTTATAAATATAATAGAAAAGATAAAGTCAGTCAATAAAAATGATAACCTTTACCTAAAAAGAATTAAAGAGATAATAGATAGAAAGAGTCATGGCAAAAGTCAAATGGGTTTATATAGAATTTTTTATGAGGGGGATTTTGAATTAGATTATTCTTTTGATAATTCTATAAAAAAACTCTCCATTACCGCTAAAAAAAATTCTCATCCGCATAATTCCCACACCCGCATTCAATGATTAACTTTATTATTAAATTTTATGTAAATTTTTAGCTATATTTAGACTTTTTCATAAGATAAGAGTATAATTTATTATATATTTTAAAGGAGAGTCTTATGAAAAAGAAAACTTTTATTGTTTTTTTAATTATCTTCTTGTTATCTATTTTTAATGCTACTGCACAGGAAGATGAAAATATAATCCAGATTGCGATTTTGCTTGATACAAGCAATAGTATGGATGGCTTAATAGATCAGGCAAAGTCTCAATTATGGAAAATAGTAAATGAACTTGCTATTTCTAAAAAGAATGGCAAGAGCCTAAGGATAGAAGTGGCTTTATTTGAATATGGGAATAACTATTTAAAACCAGAAGAGGGATATATAAGAATGGTCTCACCCCTTACCACTGATCTGGATCTAATATCAGACCAACTCTTTAAACTAAAGACAAATGGTGGACTTGAATATTGTGGCTGGGTAATACAAGAATCTACAGAAAAGTTAAAATGGCATAAGAGTAATAATGTATTAAAATTAATTTTTATAGCTGGCAATGAGCCTTTTGATCAGGGAGATGTAAAATATCAAGAGTCCTGCAAGAATGCAATTTCAAAAGGTATAATTGTAAATACTATATTTTGTGGTTCATATCAGGAAGGGGTTGCAACATTCTGGAAAAGAGGGGCAGATCTTGCAGATGGTAAATATGTAAATATAGATCAATCTAAAAAATATGAATATGTTGAGACTCCTTATGATAATGAGATAGCATCTCTTAATGAAGAGCTAAATAAGACCTATATTGCTTATGGGAGTCAGGGAAAAGAGAAAAAGATTATGCAGGAGAGACAGGATCAGAATGCAAAAACAATGAATAGAGAGAGTGAAATTCAGAGGACAATTACAAAATCTCAAAAGCAATATGCAAATTCAGAATGGGATCTTGTGGATGCTGTTAAAGAGAAAGAGATTGATATAAATAACATAGATGAAAAGAATCTTCCAGAAGAGATGAGAAAAATGAGCAAAGAAGATAGAAAAAAATATATTGAAAACATGATAAAAAAGAGAGAAGAGATTCAGAAAAAAATTTTAGAATTAAATGATAAAAGGAATAATTATCTAATAGAGAGAAAGAAGCAGGATAGTAAGAATGAGTCTCTTGATTCTGCTATTATAAAAATAATAAAGGATCAGGCGATTAAAAAGAATTATCAATTCTAAAAGAAGGTAAGTTATGAAAAGAGGATGCATATTTATATACTTTATTTTCGTATTAAATTTTCTTTTTTCTGATGGATTTATTATAATTCATAATCTTCCACAAAGAGAAAATCCCTTTCCACTCGAAGTAAAAGAGCATTATGTCAATGTAGATATTTATGAATTAACAGCAACAACAAATATAGAGCAGACATTCTATAATCCTAATTCGTATAGCATGGAAGGGACATATCTCTTTCCGGTGCCAAAGGGTGCTGTAATAAAAAAATTTAGTATGTTTATAAATGGAAAAGAGGTCAATGCAGAACTGCTTGATGCAAAAAAGGCAAGAGAGATTTATGAAGATATTGTAAGAAGAGAGAGGGATCCAGCAATATTAGAATATGATGGTCTTGATGTTTTTAAGGTTAGAATTTTCCCCATTGAACCTTATTCTGAAAAAAGAATTAAGATATCATATTCAGAAATACTAACAAAGGATTTTGGAACAATAGAGTATCTATATCCACTTAACACCGAAAAATTTTCCAGTAAACCATTGAAGGAGATGGTAATTAATGTCAATCTAAAAACTGAAAGTGAAATTAAGAATGTATATTCAACTTCGCACAATGTTGAGATTGTAAAAAAAGAAAAAAACAGAGCAATAATATCTTATGAAGAGAAAAATACAAAGCCAGATATTGATTTTAAATTATACTTTTCTACAATTAATTCTAAAATAGGGCTTTCCATGATTCCATATAAAGAAAAAAATGAGGATGGTTTCTTCTTTTTAAATATTTCACCCGGTTTGGAAGTTGAAGAAAAAGAGATAGTTCCAAAAGATGTTACTTTTGTATTTGATAATTCTGGAAGCATGGAGGGAAAAAATCTTATTATGGCAAAAAAGGCACTCAATTTTTGCGTTGGAAATTTAAGAGAAAATGATAGATTTGAAATAATAAGATTTTCCACAGAGGCTGAACCTCTTTTTAATACTTTGCAAATAGCAACAAAAGAGAATAAAGAAAAGGCTTTTAATTTTATCAATAATATTCAGGCTATTGGGGGCACAAATATTGAAGAGGCATTAAAACTGGCATTGCAAAATAGTAATAACGATAGACTTCATATAATAGTATTCATAACTGATGGCAAGCCGACAATTGGGGAGAGAGATGAGGAAAAATTACTAACAATTATAAAAAAGAATAATACTAAAAAGACTCGAATATTTACATTTGGCATAGGATATGAGATCAATACCCATCTTCTTGATAAAATCACAGATATTACAGGTGGCTATAGAAATTATATAATGCCAGAAGAGGATATAGAGGTAAAGATTTCTAATTTTTTTATGAAATTAAATTCTCCAGTATTAACAGATATCTCGATTGATTTTGGGTCTATTAAAGTATATAACCTTTATCCACAACAGATATCTGACATTTTTAAAGGCAGTTCAATATCTATTGTTGGACGATATAAAGGTTCAGGTAAGACAACCATTACTCTAAAAGGTATTTTGAATAATAAAGAGACTATTTTAAAATATGAATTTATTTTCCCGGATATTTCTGTAAAAGATTCGTTTATATCATCTATATGGGCAACAAGAAGAATTGGCTATCTACTCGATTATATAAGACTTCATAAAGAGGAGAGGGAGTTAGTTGATGAGATTGTCTATCTTGCCAGAAAGTATGGAATTATTACTCCTTATACGAGTTATTTAATCGTTGAAGATGAGGTTAAGAGAGTAAATAAAAACGAAATTTTAGAAAAAGATCAGACAATTAATAGTTATAAACGTCAAAATCAGAGCAATATAATCAAAGAAAGAGAGAAATATGATATTGAGAAAAAAGAGAAATCTGGTAAAAATAGTGTTGCAACAAGTATTGAGAATCAATATCTAAGAACAGCAGAGACATTTAATGAAAGTAAGACTATTCTTCAAGATAATAACTCTTTATCTCAAAAGTATAAAAATATTCAAGGCAGAGCAATTTATCAGGTAGATAATTACTGGATTGATTCAAAATTGCAATCTTTTAAAGCAAAAAAAGAAAGGAGAATAAAGTTTGCAAGTAAAGAATATTTTGAACTATATGCCAATAATCCTTTAATATCTCAATTTTTAGCATTGGGAAAGAATATAAGATTTTTATTTGATGATGTTATTTATGAGATTTATGAATAGATAAAGACTACGACAATTGTCGTATGACTCTTATACAATATAAATTTTGTTTTATTAATAAAATAATATATATTTCTGATTTGGGAAAGCAGAGTTTGGTAGGATGATTTTGGTGCAAGAGGAATAAAAAGAAAAAATTTTAAATCAAAACTTGATGAATACAAAAATTACCTTGAGGGAAGACCTGAAAAATATAATATAACAAGTCTAAAATTATTTAAAGAAATACAAAAACAGAGATTTACTAAATTCTTGAATTTGTCAAAATTTTGACATTTTTTTTAAAATAATTGAAAAAATAAATTTACTTTTTTAATTTTTTTTATTATATTTAAAGCATGAGTAAAATAAATATTGATAATATTAAAAACAATAAGGATATTATTGTTATAGAAAAGAATTTAATCTCCCCTAAAAAATATTTTCCTGAAATAGGAGTAGAAGCTATTTTGCATAAGAAGAAAACTAGAATTGTGCAAAATGCGAATATTGACAAAGTTCAATATACTATTTACTATATAGGTCAATATAAGTATTTTGATAAAAATAGCAATAAATATAGATACATCACTGATAAAATAGAAGGGGTAACAGGTAAAAGACGTTATGACGATAATATAATAATAAAGTCTTTAAAATCTGTTATAACAAATCAGATGACGATAAGTGAGGTATCAAAGTATTTAAAGAAAAATTATAATTTAAAAGTCGTTCCTTCAACAATCTGGAATTGGGTTGACATTGTAAAAATAGATGATGAATCAAAAAAAGAGATAGAGAAAGAAACAAAATAAAAATTTTCGAAAAACATGGTAATAACGAAAAAAAGATACTAGTTGAAAAAAATATAATCGCTGAAAATGATTAAAATAATATTACTTCTTATTCTTCCAGCAGGGATGCTTGAAATAATTCCAGTAAAAATAGTGGCATAACTTTATTTTTCAGTGATTTAAGAAAAGTGTCAAATTTTTTAAGAAAATCCTTTACAAAATTTATGAAAAAATTAAATTTCATTAATATTTTTTTTCACTATAGATTTTTGACAAACGTCGATTCAATAACGAAGTGCATATTTTATAAGATCATAAAACGTCATAAAATTAAAATCGCACCCTAACCCCTCTCTTTTCATACACAATATTTTTGACAAAATAAAAAATTATTTGTATATAATTAAAAAATAATGATATTAAAAAATTAAGGAAATAAGATGAGTTTATACAACATTGAAGCAATAAAGGTCTGTCCCCCAGAAGAGACAGTCGCAAGATGTCTTAATGTGATGAAAAAATTTGGTTTTGAAGAAAAAGGAATTATTCAATATGAATTTAGAAATCAAGAAGATTTTGGTGTCTGGGCTGGCAATCTTTTTATAAATCATAGAATATTATATGATCTTTTCCCAGAAAAATTTCCATACTTAAAAGATGCCTATAATTTCTGGTTTAAGAAAGTAAGTGGTAAGGGTGTTTCAAAGACTCAATGCACTGCAAGTCTTTTTATGGAGATGTTTGAAAGAATTTCCATTGAATTTAAAATATATGAGATTTTACAAAAAAGAATTATAAAAAAATATAAAGAATATCTTGAAGATATTAGAAATACACTTCTCTATCCTTATATGGAAAAAAGTTTAAGCACCAAAAAAGAAGATGAACAAGTCTCATTTATTGAAGTTAAAGATATTGTAAATAATTCCAATATTTTATTTCCTATAAAGTTACTTTTTCATAGCTCAAATGATTATACTGCTGGAAATGAGGATAAAGAGGCAATAGTTCATGCTATTTTTGAAATAGTTGAGAGATATACACAGACTCTTTTTGTGATAAAACAGACTAATTCTACAATTGAAGATATAATTGCTAAACTTTCAGCACAAATATATGGTTATGATCCGTCTCTTTTTAATGATATAAATAACATATCCCCTTTTGTTGTCTCCATTGACTCGATTGTAAAAGAATTTCCAGATCTTGAAGGGGTTATTAATTCTATTGGAAAAAATTTTACTAAATTTGAAATAGTTGATATATCATATACTTTTAATGGTGTTAAATTTTATAGTTATATAGTAAGACAGGGAAGAGAAGACACAAATTTTAAACTTTTTGCATCCGGCGGATGTCATTTTGATCAAAGAATAGCAATATTAAGGGCATTGACAGAGGCAAGTCAGGGGTATGTCCCTTATGAAAAACTAAATCAATCATGGAATGGGTATATCTTTACAAGAAAATTTATTGATACTGTTTTTGATTCAAAGTTGCCGGTTAAAAATTTAGAAAAAGATAAAAGAGTCTTTAATGAGATGGATGATATTTATAGCGAATGTATAAAGGCATTTAAATCAATACTTGTTTTTAATTGCACAAATGAAAATTTTAATATACCTGTGCATTCTGTTTATATTCCAGAATTGTATTCAAAATCTTTCTTATGGAGTAATATATTCTCTTCCAGTAATGTAGGAGATCTTAATTTGATAAAGTATATTGGCGAGGAAAATCTTTTTAAAATTTATAACTTTATTACAGAAAAAAGCATTGGCGGAATAGAAAGTCTCTTTTTTCTTGAAAATCACAATCAACTGGATGAGACAATAAGAGAGAAGTTATATTTTCTTTATCTATCATATACCAATGACAAAGATATGTTTGATTATATTCTTAATAAAGAGGAAAACAGATTTTTTAGAGAAGTGATTGAAAATAGAACAAAGCCAGAAATCTCTACTGTGCCTTCAATTGATAAAATAGATGAGGAGTCATTTCTCTATTTTTATAATATTTTAACAAAAGAAAAAAAGAATCAGGATGATTATCTCTATCTAATTGAAAATTATATCAGAATGGGGCTTATTGATTATGCTGTTGAGTATGCCAATAAAAATAATCTTGGCATTGATGAGATAATCGAAGAAAGCCTCTCTTTATATGAAGAACTACTGGAGTATGCTAAATTTAATAATATGTTTAAAAGAGGGGCAGACATTTCTACTATTTTATACAGAATCACAAAAGATGAAGATTATATTAAACAAAAAGAAATCCTAATACAAGAACATATTTCTTTAATGGAGAGATATAATAAATTTATTTCAAAAAATAGCAATGGAGAGACAACTATTTTTGGATTAAGAGTAGGAGAGAATATAGGCTCTTTCTCTCTTCATTCTGTTTATCAAAGAGAGGATTTTGTATATAGATTGTTATTTGTTAACAGTAAGAACGAAAGTATAAATGTGGATATCTCTCTAATACAAAAATCTAATTTTAGAACATATACAGAGAATGGTTTTTATATTGATTATAATGTTGGATTTTTTGCTAGCGATAAAAAGAAGTTTATAAATGAATTTATCTCTTTTGTAGAAAAAATCGGATAAGGGGAAATTTAGTGGAGAATATGGATATTGAGAATCTTGAAAAAAGAAAGATAAAAAGTGTTAGTAGAGAAATTGTGTTAAAAATAGAGAAATATGCAAATGAAGGGGTCTCAATAGGATATGAAAATGATAAGGTAATATTTGTGAGATATGCTATTCCAGATGAGATAATAAGAGCAAAAGTATATAAAGAGACAAAGGATTATGCTATTGCAGAACCAATTGAAATAATAAATCCTTCACCATTAAGAATCGCCCCTCATTGCAAATATTTTGGGTTGTGCGGTGGGTGTGATTATCAGATGATCTCTTATGAAAATCAAATTAAGATAAAAAAAGATCTTGTTGAGGAGACATTTAAAAGAATTGCAGGTATCTCTATTAAGATCAATGATATTATAAAGAGTCCAAAGCAATTTTATTACAGAAACAATGAAACATTCAAAGTAGAGCTTAAAAAAAAGAAAAGCATAGGTTTTTTTAGAAAGGATACAAGAAGCATAATTGATATTGAGAGATGCGAAATAGCAATGGAGGGGGTAAATAAAGCATTAGAGCATATAAGAAATAGTGAAGAAAGACCAGCGCATAATTTTAAGGTAAGGACAACTTTGGATGGGGATACAGTGGTTCACTGGGTGAAGAGTTCTTTATATGAAGATAGAGATGTTTATGAGAATATTACTGTTTTTGATAGAACTATAAAATTCAAAATATCAAAAGATAGTTTTTTTCAGGTAAATGATTATGTAATTCCATTATGGCTTGAAAAAATTATAAGTTTTCTTGACAAAGAGCACAATGAAAGAATAGTGGATCTTTATTGTGGCATTGGTTTAATTACCCTTTTTGTAAGTTTTTATGCAAAAGAGACTATTGGGGTAGAGATAGCAAAAAGTTCTATACAGGATGCAAATCATAATCTTAAAATAAATAAAATTAGTAGTAATGTGAAATTTATTTTATCACCTGTTGAAGAGATTGTTAATAAAATAGGATATGCTGATGTTATAATAATAGATCCACCACGAAAAGGAATTGATAATAAAAGTATTCAGGAAATAATAAAGATTTCACCTAAAAAGATTATATATTCATCCTGTAAACCATCCAGTATGGCAAGAGATATTGCTATTTTTTCAAAATATTATGATATTAAAGAAGTGGTTCTTGTTGATATGTTTCCTCAAACCCATCATATAGAATTGCTGGCATTATTGATTAAAAAAGAGATTTAGTGAAAAATTATGAAAAATATTACATTAAATTGTATTGGACTAATTGGATGTTCCTCTTTTGATGTAGAAAAGAATGGAGAAGATCTTGCTAAAATAAAAAATATTCTACAATACAATTTGAATATAAAAGTAAAAATTGCGGATTCATTATTTAGTATAAGAAATAATAAAGATAAAGCAAATGATTTAAATCTTTTCTTTAAAGATAGAGAGATAGATATTATATTTGATATCTCTGGTGGTGATGCTGCAAATAACATTCTTGAATATATTGATTATACCATAGTTAAAAATAGTAAGGCAATATATGCAGGCTATAGTGACAACACAGTGATTATTAATACCTTATATAAAAAAAGTAATAAATATTCTTACTATTACAATATCAATAATCTTATAAGAAGTGACTCACTTAATCAGATAGAATATTTCAAAAAAATTTTTATTGATAGAAATTTTACTGAGTTATTTAATTATAAATTTTTAAAAGGTAATAAACTTAATGGCATTGTTATAGGTGGAAATATTAGATGTTTCTTAAAACTTGCAGGGACAAGATATTTTCCAAATTTTAAAAATAAAATTTTATTTTTAGAAAGTTATAGTGGTAATGAAGATAGAATAATTTCTTATCTATATCAGTTAAAACATATTGGAGTATTTAAGGGGATAAATGGGATAATTCTTGGCACATTTACAGAGTTAGAAATACAAAATAAAGATATTGAAGATATGTTTCTTGATTTTTTTAAAGAATATAAATTCCCTATTATAAAGAGTAATGAACTGGGGCATAATAGTAATGCTAAATTGATAGTAATTGGTAGTAAGATTAATTTATAATCCAACTTTTTCATAGTAAAATATATATCTTATTTAAAAATAGAAAGTTATATTGATTTTTTATATTCTATATGTATGATAACAGATAAACTATTTTATCAAGAAAATTAAACTATTTTTGAATTTTTAAAGGCATAGTTATACTAAGATTGATTTGAGGAAAGAGTAATAAAAAGAGAAAATTTTTAAAAAATTCCTGTTTTTATAGAAATTGAATCTGTTTTAAGCAAAAATCTGTGCCAAAAACAAGGTAATAATATACCTCCTGGTCAATATAAAAGGGGATATCTGGGTGAATCCTCTCATCCTTATCCTTATACCATTTCACCTTCCTTGCCCTCATATCCTCTATTTTGTTTTTTACCTTCTCAAGCCTCTTTTCAAACCCATCAACCCCATACTTTTCCACAAGTTCAAAATATAATTCCAATATTTCCCTTATCAATACAGCGATACTAAAAGTATTTAAAGTATCGTGTATCTGTTTTAATTCATTATAAACCCTTTCTTCAAGAAACACTCTTACCCTTTTTGTCGCATTCACACAGGGATAATCTCTTTTTCTTCTCTCTTCTGTTAAATGTTTCTTTTTCAAAAAAGGCAGCATTGTATTTATTACCTCTCTTATTATTTCTGACACCCCTTTATTATTTTTTTCTGTTAAGATTTTAATTTTACTAAATAAAGAATCATTTATGACAAAATCAAATTGTAGCATTTTACTTACCTCCAATAATAAAAAATATTTCTATATATTAATCACAAATTTTTTGAGAAAATCCTTTACAAAATTTATGAAAAAAATAAAAAAATTTTTTCAAATAAAATCTTGTTTCAAAATTCTTCAATTTATTTCTTGAAAAAAGATCTGTTTTTGTATATATATCTTTTCTATGAACTTTATTGAAAAGATGAATCATTTTACAAATAAAGATATCCCCTTTCTATTTGTAATTTCTTTTGAAAAAAACAGATATGAGGTTTTACCATTATCAGAATGTGAAAGTAAAAATATATTTTATTTCATAAATGGCAAAACTAATTTTAATGGGATATTTTCATATCCTAAAAATTTAGAGATAAAAATTAAAAAGGCAATTGATTATAATGACTATCTTCAAGCATTCAATAAACTAAAAGAGCATTTTATTAAAGGCAATACCTATCTTGCAAATCTTACATTTAAAACAGAAATAGAATTAAATTGTAACTTACTTGATATTTTTTTATATTCTACTGCTAATTATAAATTATTTTTTAAAGATGAATTTGTGCTATTTTCACCAGAAACTTTTATAAATGTAATGAATGGCTATATTTATACCTATCCTATGAAAGGAACAATTAGTGCTACTTTACCAGATAGTGATAAAATTCTTCTTAATGATGAAAAAGAATTTGCAGAGCACATAACAGTTGTTGATTTATTAAGAAATGATTTAGGTATTGTTTCTGATGAGGTTGAAGTTACAAAATTTAGATATCTTGTGCCAGTATTTAATAAGATAAGACCATTATATCAGACTATTTCTGAGATAAAAGGTAGATTAAGGAGTTTTTATCTGAATAATCCTGGAGATCTATTTAATGAAATACTTCCTGCTGGTTCTGTAACTGGGGCTCCAAAGAAAAAAACAGTTGAAATTATAAAGGAAATAGAAAATTATGATAGAGGATATTATACTGGCGTATTTGGAATCTGGGAGAATAAGAATATTTATTCATCAGTTATGATAAGATTCATAGAAAAAGAGAATGGTAAATTTTTCTATAAATCTGGTGGCGGAATTACAATCTATTCTGACCCAGAAAAAGAGTATAAAGAGATTCTGGAGAAAATCTATATATGAAATTTATAGAGACAATTAAAATTAAAAAGCAGCAATTATCAAATATTGATTATCATATAAAAAGGGCTAATCTCACAATATATGACCATTACAACATAAAATTTAATTTTGAAAAAGTAATTCAGAAGATATTAGAAAATATCAAAATTATTGATGATGATATTTATAAATTAAGAATAGTTTATGATAATAGAGATTATGAATATTCGATTGAAAAATATATTTTAAAACCTATTAAAAATTTTAAAATAGTCAGGGTAGAAGATTTTTTTTATAGATACAAATATCTAAATAGGAAAAAATTGGATTCTTTCTATTCTCAACGAGAGGATTATGATAATATAATAATTGCAGTTAATGATTTTATTACAGACAGTTATTATTCAAATCTTGTTTTTGAAAAAAATAATGAGTATTTTACCCCTGATACATATTTATTGAATGGAACAAAGAGAAAATATTATCTTGATAATAAAATTATTAGAGAAAAAAAGATTACAATAAAGGATTTAAAAGAATTTGATTCTATTCATTTTATAAATGCAATGATTGATCTAAATGAAATTGTTATTAAAATATAAGTTATTTTATGTAGATATCCCATTAACAGGATAGTGAACGTTTTAGTAATATAACTATTGTTTTTATAACAAAAAAAGTAGGACATATGTCGTAGTATTAAAGAAATATCCCAATAAAATAACTATTATTATTTATAAAAAGATATATGGGACATATGTCGTAATTAGATGTGTATATTTTTATAATATAACTATTATTTATTATAACAAGACATAAAAAAATACGTCGCAAAAAAGTGGGATATCTGTATACATTTAACTCATACGACATATGTCCTACTTAAAACATATATAATATAACTATTATTTTTTATAAAAAATAAAAATCAATATAGGACATCCCACTTTATATACCAAACTATGATTTCATATTACCATAATTGTTATATTGAATTATTTATTTCAAACATACACTAAATTTTAAATAAAAAATTTTTTATCAAAAAATTGATAATAAGAACTTGACTTTTTTTAAATTTAACATTATATTAAATGCAAATGATTTGCATTTAGAAAAAGAAGGAGTAATAAAATATTATGAAAAAAAATATAAAAAACATTTTTGTTATTCTTGTATATATTTTTCTTATTATATCCTGTAAAAAAGAGATAAGAAAAGATAATCCTGATATTGTTACGACAATTTTTCCTCTTTATGATTTTGTGAAAGAAGTTGGAAAAGAAAAGGTTAATGTATCTATGATTTTACCGCCCGGAGTAGAGGCACATTCTTTTGAACCAACTCCTAAGGATATAATAAAAATAAACGAAAGTTCTATGTTTATATATATTGGTAAAGATATGGAACCATGGGCAGATGATATTATAAAATCTACTAAAAATGATAAGATCGTTGTTATAGAAATAATAAAGAGAATCGAAGATCTAATAATAAGTCATGAGGATGAAGAAGAAGATCATGAAGAAGATAAACATCATTCTGGTAAAGATCCTCATATCTGGCTTGATTTTGAGATAGATCAAAAAATAGTTAGTATAATAGCAGAGGAATTATCAAAAATTGATCCTTCAAATAAAGATTTTTATTTAAAAAATGCAGAAGATTACAATTTAAAACTAAAAGAACTCGACGATAAGTATAAAGAAGTTATCAGTAAATGTGAATTAAAGACAATTATGTATGGTGGGCATTTTGCTTTTGGATATCTTGCAAAAAGATATGGTTTAAATCATATTTCCCCTTATTCTGGATTTACACCTAATTCCGAACCAACGCCACAGAAAATAATAGAATTAATCGAAAACATAAAAAAACATAAAATAGAATACCTCTTTTATGAAGAACTTCTTGAGCCAAAAGTAGCAAAAGTTATATCTTCTTCGACTGGCGTAAAACTCGAACTTTTGCATGCTGCTCATAATTTGACAAAAGATGAATTTTCTAATAAAATAACATTTTTATCAATAATGTATGATAATTTAGAAAAATTAAAAAAAGGGTTAAAGTATAAAGAATGAAAATACTCGAGATAAAAGATTTAAATATAATTTATCAAGGCTATAAAATCCTTTCTAATATCTCTTTTTTGGTAGAAAAAGGGGATTATATTGCTATTGTTGGTCCAAATGGTGCTGGTAAAACAACTCTTATTAAAGCAATATTGGGGCTTATTGATATAAATAGTGGTAAAATATCTTTAACCACAGATAAAATAGGATACTTACAGCAGAGATTTTTTCTAAATGATCCAAAATTCCCGGCAAACGTGAAAGAGATTGTAAAAAGTGGGCTTTTAATTAATAAAAAATTTCCTAAATTTTATTCCAGAAAAGATAATGACAAAGTAGAAAATATTTTAACAAAACTGGATATTAAGGAACTCGAAAACAAAATTATAGGCAAACTATCTGGTGGGGAATTTCAAAAGGTATTGCTTGCTCGTGCTCTTATTAGTAATCCGGAAATTCTTTTTCTTGATGAGCCAACTACGGCACTGGATCCAGTTGCAAGAGACAATTTTTATAATCTTATTAAAGATCTCAACGAAAAAGAAAATCTAACAATATTACTGGTCTCTCATGATATTGGTTCTGTTGGTAAATATGCAAAAAAGATTTTATACTTAGATCAAAAACTTATTTTTTATGGAACTTTTGATGAATTTTGTAAATCTCCAGATATGACCTGTTATTTTGGAGATATTTCTCAACACTTTATCTGTCAAAGGCATAACTAATGGAGATATTTATTCTTTTACAAAAGGCAATATTATACGATTTTATTCAGAAAGCATTAATATGTGGCACACTAATCGCTATAACATCTTCATTATTGGGAAATTTTCTTGTATTAAAAAAACAATCACTTATAAGTGATGGGTTATCCCATGTAAGTTTTGCAACTATAGCAATTTCTCTTTTTTTGGGTCTTCCACCTTTATTTGTCTCAATACCATTGGTAATTTTTGCATCTATTTTAATAAATAGACTCGGTGAAAAAACCAATGTGTATAGTGATTCAGCAATAGGTCTTGTATCTGCATTCAGTATAGCAATTGGTGTTATAATAGTAAGTATAAATAAAGGCTTTAATATAGATATTTATAGTTATCTCTTTGGTAGTATATTATCCATAAGTTTTGAAGAAATAATTTTAACACTCATTGTTTCAATAATATCAATAATTTTATTAATACTTTTTTTAAATGATCTATTCTTAGTAACTTATGATCAGGATTTTGCCTCTGTATCAAAGATTAATACTAAAATATTAAATATTATAATTGGGATTATTCAATCTATTATAATTGTAGTTGGTATTAAGATAGTTGGAGCAATGTTAATGTCGAGTCTAATAATCTTTCCACCTATTACAGCATTACAAATTGCAAAAAATTTTAAATCAATGATAATAATCTCATTGATATTATCAGTAACTTCTGTTATTACTGGAATTTTTTTATCTTTTATTTTTAATCTACCAACCGGAGCAACAATAGTAGTTATAAATGGGATTTTTTTTATTATATCTTTCTTTCTCAATAAAATAGAAAAAATTAAATAATTTTTAGCAAATTTTTTTAAAAAAAATCTTTAAAAGTTTGTTGTTGACAATATTCAGTTTAAAATATAACAAGTCTGAATAAAAGGACTTCAGTCTATTATTGTTGCGGTTAAAAAAAAGATTCGTCTACAACTAACAAGTAAACACCCGTCCATAATGCAATTTCATCTTACCTTAATTTTACTCAGCTTGCTTTATAACTTTGTATAGCAAGATAATTTTTTTATTAAAATAAAAAATTTAATAAAATTTTAAAAATATTAAAATTTATATTTTGATGTTGACAAAAAGAAAAAAATAATTATAATTTAATTATGTAGAATATGCTAAAAATAATCATGATGGATAAACTCCCAATAGTTGCTTAGCTGGATAAAAAGTACTTTGGGTTAATTGTAGAGAAATGGGTTAGTCCATATGAAAAATAGATGAATAGTTCGTCTATACAACAGCAATTATGATTTTTGGTAAAAGTACGCTTTACCCCAAATTGTTTTCAGCAAATTCTTTTATACATAGATTGTTATATAAAAATTTAAATTATTATATTTTATAATAAAAATTAACGATAAGGAGAAAAAGTCAAGATGAAAACACTTATTTTAAAAATTATCGGCAAAATCCTCATTATTTTAAAGCCATTTTTTGTATTTATCTTTGAATTAGAATCCTTTCTGGCAAGAAAGTGGGCTACTAGTGCACACAAACGACTTTTTTGGGCAAAAAATAGAATTCCAAAAGATCCGGAGTTTTTCGACCATCATATAGACTTGTATTATTTGTGGCCTAAAAACGGAACATCATGGTGGTTGGAAAGAGGGATTTTTAGTGCATTAGCATTGAGAAAAGATGGTAATATATTAGAATTAGCGTGTGGTGATGGGTTTAATGCAAAACACTTTTACAGTTACATAGCGAAATCTGTAATTGCATGTGATTTTGATAAAAGTGCAATAAAAACAGCTAAAAGAAAAAACAGTGCGAAAAATATAACTTTTTTACTTAGAGATATTCGGAACGAAATGCCTGAAGGTGAATTTGATAATATTGTCTTTGATGCAGCAATTGAACATTTTACACCAGATGAAATTAATTTGATTATGAAAAATATAAAGGAGAGGTTATCTGCTAAAAAGGGTATATTATCTGGATACACTATTGTTAAAAAAGCGGAGGGTAAAAGTTTAGAACAACATGAATATGAATTTGAAGACATGTCCGATTTAAAAAGATTTTTAACTCCGTATTTTAAAAATGTTATTGTTTTTGAAACAATTTATCCCGAAAGGCATAATCTTTATTTTTGGGCATCAGACGGAACTATTCCTTTTTCTAAAGATTGGGATCATTGGCTTATAGATACTAACCACTCTATACAACAGCAATTATGATTTTTGGTAAAAGTACGCTTTACCCCAAATTGCATGTGGAAGTATTATAATAAGGCAACTTTGGTAACTTTTGGACGTTATCATTAATTTTAAAATTATAAAATATAAAAAGGAGAATTAAATGAAAGTATTAAATTTATTAAACGTAATAATTATTGAAGTAAAGAGAGATAATAAGAACATTTATTTGTTGTTAGATTCTGGATTCCCTCATTCATTTTCAAATGATATTAATTCAATAAGTAATACTGATTTGGGAATTGATGTTAAATTTAACTTAAATTTAAAAAATAAAGGCATTGATTTAAGTAGAGTAAATGAACTATTTGGAATTAAATTATCAGGAATATTAGGCATTGATTTTTTTCATATTTTTAATAATATTAAAATCGATATAAATGAAAAACAAATAGAATTTAATACGAATGATTTTGATTATGATTTTGATATTGATTTATTAAATACAAGACCATTTATTATAAATATTTCATTAGAAAACAATAAAAACTTTGGTAGCTGCGTAGTAGATACTGGTGCATTTTCTTGTATGAAATTCTCAGGAAACTTTAATAATAATTATAAAAGTAGTAGAGGATGGGTATTCCCCGCAGCAATGGTGGACCAAATGAGAATTGATTATTATTCTGATGTAGAATTATATTTTAATAATAATTTTAGTCCAGGTAAGTATATAGTTGGTATATCTAATAATTTGCCTCATATACCATTTTCTTATGTATTAGGATTAAATTTTATGACTGATTATATTTGTTTTTTTGATTTAATAAATAATAAATTAAAATTTAAAAAATCAAATAAATCTAATATATTAAATATAAATACACGACCTCTTTATTCTCTAAAGTTCCAGGTAAAAATTATAAATAAAGAAATAATTGTTAGTAATATACTGGATGGGTGTAATTTGGATATTAATGTTGGTGATAAAATTATAATACCGGATTTGGACATGGATAACTTAGAAGTGGTAAATGATATATATAATAAAATAATTTTTTTAAATTCAGATGATGAAATAGAATTAATTTGTAATAATCAAAAAGTTAGATATAAACCAGTGCCACTATTTAGTTAATTGTTATATAAATTTTAACTTAGATATTTTTCATTCTCTCTATTTAAATAATTCTACGATAGAGAGAAGTATTTATTCTCTCCTCTCTTCTTACAATTATTTCATTATCTATTGGATTATACACTCCATTTATATTCGCTCTTTCTTTACCTGTATTACTTTTTAGCAGATTAGATTTCATTTTTAATTAAAATTTTTTATTTTTTTCATAAATTTTGTAAAGGATTTTCTTAAAAATTTTGTGATTAATATATAGAAATATTTTTATTAGGAGGGTTTATTATGAATAACATTTGTAAAATTTTAGAAAACTATACTGTAGAGCATGAGTTACATATTGTGGTTAACTCA
>ERZ795060.2175-NODE-2175-length-20525-cov-4.373718_pt1 | contig 20525 bp, 15 predicted proteins | sample MGYA00375144_ERZ795060 | MGnify/ENA primary metagenome ERZ795060 (study PRJEB30189, sample SAMN05720157) | activated sludge metagenome | isolation source: anaerobic digester from wastewater treatment plant | place: Japan | collected 2015-05-15 ...
GTTTTTAGTTCAGATCATGGGGACATGTGCGGAAATCACAGGATGCTTCTGAAACAGCACAGTTTCTATGAAGAACTTATGCGTTTGCCACTGTTACTGTATTGGCCGGCAGCTTTTGGAAGATCAGGGAAACGGATTTCAGGGTTTGTTGAAATGGTGGATGTGCTTCCTACTCTTCTTGGTCTTTCAGGCGTAACAGTTCCGGGAATCATGGCTGGGAAAAACTACTCACAGGCTCTCAAAGAGGGATATGAACCAGACGGCAAGTTGGATGTCTACGCCTTTCATGGTCCAGGTCATATGATGCTTAGAACTTCCACGCACAAGCTTATTCGCTACGCAAATGGTGACGAAGTATTATACGATTTGGAGAAGGATCCGATGGAAACAAAAAACATTATAGGATTGCCTGGATCTGAGTTGCTTCTTAGAGCATTGAAGGATAGACTCTTTGAACGCACTATTGACGCGACGCGCAGTATAATTCCACGTAGATATCGTTTTTGAAGGATAGTTGGATTCGATTAAGGAATAGAAGTTTGTGTTTTTAATGAAGCTGTGTGAAATCCAATAAAGAGTTAATAAAGAGTTCAAAGAGAATTCACATGAAATACGAGAACTTTGATATGGAATTGTCGGCGATGTTTAATCTCAATTATCTGACAAAACTGGTTGATTAGAAGAATGATTATCTATCTTACTGAGGCTGATTGCAATAAACGAATCCCCAGCATATTCCAAGTACTGCAGAGAGAATGAGGTTAAACTTGCGAGTTGGTTTGATGCCATTGAAAGAGAGATTTTTGGCACTGATGAGAGAACTAAGATTCAAGATGAATTCAAATTAAATTAAGCAGTTAGGCGCATTTGCCGTAGATACCAGACAGTGAGACGAAGACGTAGTAACTACTGCAGGTCGAAGCTAACGAAGTAGATACGATAAATACGGGCAACCCATCGCGAATTGAAAATCCTAAAAAATCGTCAACCTAAAAGCTTGACAAAGCATAATCTATAACAAACTTATTTTCATATACATAAAAATAAAAACAATTTTCAACTGTTTTTTAGGTTTATTATAATGCTATTATGATATTGCAGCTATGCCGTATAGGAAATTGCAAGATAAAATCACGTAGGCAAAATATTGATATAGAAGGCAATACAGGACTTTTAATAATTAGGCTTCCGGTTTAGTTTTAGGAAGGCCGAATGGGCTATCGCCATCTTTCAATTTTCCTGTTTTTTTTAAAATATCTATTCTTTCATAGCGTTTTAAAACATTTCTTTTTACTTTTATTTTGCCACTTGATTTCAGTGAAGAGTGCCTTGACATAATAGTTTCTCCATATTTTTTGTGGGGTAATATATTTTTAAAAGTATAAGATTCAAATTTTAACACATATTTTTCTTGTTCTTTTCAAATTCAGTTCGTATTTCTTCTCTGTATTTTTTATCAATACAAAATTTTAAACCAATATTAGCTATAGCTTCAGCAGCTTTAAACATTGATTCAATGGCAAAAACTTTTACTGCATTATCTCTAAATTTTTTAGAGTGTAATGGGTAGTTTTCTCTACATGCGCAAAAGTATGCGTGAAGACCTGGTGCTATTTGCGAGACGTTCCCGAAATCACTTGAGCCAAGTTCATCCTTTTTATCAGTTATTTTTTCAAGTCCAATTTCCCTGGCTAGTTCAATGTAATCCCGATTTAAAGCATTTACGACTAATCCTGCCTTATAAGAATCTTTTTTTCCCTCGGTAATTTTGGATTTTACTCCTGTCATTAAGGCTGCTCCTTCAACTATTTTCCTAAATTTTTGTATCATTACCTTCAAGTATTTTTCTGTTGGAGAGCGAAGGTAAAATGTAGCAGATGTGTAGTCTGGTATGATATTTGGAGCAGAACCTCCACTGTTTATTATTCCGTGAATTCTTGTTTTATCTTTGAAATGTTGGCGCATTGCATTTATCCCAGCAAATAGTAGAGTTACTGCATCAAGCGCATTTAGACCTTCCTCTGGAGAAGCTGAGGCATGAGAAGATTTTCCGAAAAACTCCACAAAAAATCTCCTTATTGCAAGAAATCCTGAGTATTCTGATGTAACATAAGATGGGTGCGCCATCAGAAAAAGTTCAATATCTTTGAAGCCTTGTTTTTCTGCAATTTTCACCTTTCCGCCTTTTCCTTCTTCTGCAGGAGTTCCAAAAAGCGTAACGGTCCCATCTATTTTACTTTTTTCAAGAGCTTTATATAAAGCCTCTGCAGCTGCAATTGAACACGGAGCGATGAGATTATGACCGCAGGCGTGTCCGATATCTGGTAATGCATCATATTCGGCTAGAAATGCTATATTTGGTTTTCCTTTGCCTTTTGTTGCCTTGTAAGCTGTATCCAGGCCACAAAATGGATTTTCTATCTTAAACCCTAATTCTTTCAGAATTTCCAATTGCCATTTACATGCTTTCTTCTCTTCGAAGCCAAGTTCAGGATTTGAATGAATTTTTTTAGACAATTCAGATAGTTTATTTGAGTTTTCCTTAATACTTTCTCTTATTATCTCCTTTGAGTTCATTTACAGAGGCTCCATTTTTGAAATTCTGTTTATAGGTTGTAGATTTATTATCATCTAAAAATAGACTGATTTTTTATAAATTTCAAATATTTTTATGGATAATAATATTCTTGAACTCTTTAAAACATATATTTCAGTAGAAAAGGGGCTCAGTCAGAACACTGTCTTATCCTACTGTTCTGATATAAAGGACTTCTGGAATTATCTTGGCAATAATGTTAGTCCTGACACTGTTACACGAGAAAATATTATGGATTATCTCTCTACATGCAAGGAAAAAGGGATGGAATCATCCACTCTGGCACGTCGTCTCGTATCAATAAAAGTTTTTTTTAGATTTCTTTTTGCGGAGCATTTTGTAAATCAGGATGTTACAGATGTTATGGATTCTCCTAAACTGTGGCGACTTTTACCAGATATGCTTAATTTTCAGGAAATGGATAGCCTATTGAAGGCATATCCAGAGAAAGTTGATGATCCGCTTCTGTTCAGGAATAGGGTTATTCTTGAGACTATGTATGCGTGTGGTTTGCGCGTATCTGAAACAGCAAATCTTCAGATAGGTTTTATTTATTTTGATGAAGGGATTTTGAGAATTTTTGGTAAAGGCAGTAAGGAGAGAATCGTACCAATGGCGCCTTATACTGCAAGATTATTGAAGAAATACATATTTGAGGTTCGTTCAAAATTTTCCTCAGATTTAAGTCAGAATGCAAAGGTTTTCCTGTCCCGCAGTGGAAAGGTACTTAATAGAGAACGTATATGGGCTATAGTAAAGGAAGCTGCGAAAATCGCAGGAATTTCAAAAAATATTCACCCTCATACGCTAAGGCACTCTTTCGCCAGTCATCTCCTGGAAAACGGCGCAGATTTAAGAATTATTCAAGAACTTCTTGGTCATTCAGATATTGGAACAACTCAAATCTACACTCATGTAGACCAGAGTAGACTTATTTCTGCTCATAAAAAATTTCATCCGAGAGCTTGAATCAAAAATTTTAGAATATATATTAAGCGCCTCTAAAAAATTTTTGTTTTGTTCTTTTTTCTAATTCTCCAAATTACCCCGTGGTGTAATGGTAGCACAAGTGGTTTTGGTCCACTTAGTCATGGTTCAAATCCATGCGGGGTAGCCAATAATTTCATTAAAAATTGGGATTTATTTTTTTTCTCTTATTTTCAGTTCTGAATCAGCTTTGTAAAGAATCTGAATTTCCATCTTATCAAAGTCAGAAAGCAAATCTTCGCTTTGCTTTTTAATCGCGTTGATTTTTATTTTCTCTGTTGAAATTGCAGTCGTCTTTAGTGGCAATAATTCGTTTTCAATAGGTAAAATTATTCTGGCACTGTATTCGAAATCAAAATTCTCATGCGCTTGCATCTTTATCCCAACTTCTATTCTTGCGCAGTTTATATTGTCAATTGTTAGAATTTCCGCTAAATTGGCGGTGGACTGTATATCATTATTTTCTAAGAAAATACCTTTTTCACTGAAAATCTTTTTAAGATAACTATCTGAGAGCTTCCATGTATAGCCAGGTGCAAGATTTGCTTTTTCTCCAAGAAGTTCATCAAGCCTGCATTGATGAGATGGTGAACGGAAAGCAGTCTGAAGTAATTCGATTTCCTCTTTTGTTGCTTCTATATTTTTTGATAATTTGACTTCCATTTTATTATCATTCCATATTATTGAGAAATCTTCATATCCATTTTTAAATAAATTTATATTTTTAGAAGTTAATGTTCCCTCAATTTTTTGAGGTTTCAGGTGTATTTTTATTGGAATTGAATTTGAATTACATTCAATTATATCAATAACTCCGTCAAAATAAAAATATTTTTTTTCTTCGACTTTTTTTTCTATTTTTTCTTTCTTTATTGATCTGCAATTTACTTCATATTGCGTTGAAATTTTTGCATTAAATGAAGTTCCCGGTTTATGTTTTCTGATAAAATTAATTTCCTCTCCAATTAAATTGCAGAAGAAAGGAAATAATAAAAAAAGTAATTTGAGTTTATTCATAATATTTAGTTATATATTCTTCAAATTTTTTCAAAGCTTTTGCTCGATGACTTATTTTATTTTTATCTGTAGATGATAATTCGGCATATGTAAGCTCATAACCATCTGGAACAAAAACAGGGTCATATCCAAAACCATTACTACCGCGAGGTTCATTTATTATATTACCATAAACTTCTCCTCGAAAAGTTTTTATTATACCGAATGAATTCGCAAGGGCTATTACGCAGACAAATCTTGCCTTTCTATTATTTTCATTATTTCTCTTATTCGCTCTTTCAATTTCAGTTAATAACTTTGCTATTCGGCGCATATCGTCTGATGCATATCTTGCCGAATGAACGCCAGGTGCTCCGAATAGTGCTTCTACTTCGAGTCCAGAATCGTCTGCAATAGCTAATATTTCTCCTGTGTTTGAATCTCCAAATTGCTTATTTGCGAATTTCGCAAATTCAACAGCTTTTTTACTGGCATTTTCTTCAAAAGTATGCCCATCTTCTTCTACTTCTGGTAACTGGTCAGAGTCATTCATTATAATTACTTTTCCATGGTGCTTTTCTAAAATTGCTCCGATTTCTTTTATTTTGTTTTTATTTTTTGTTCCGATAAAGATTAATGGTAAATTTGGTTTCATTGAAATTGGTTTTGATGATATTAAGTTAATTGCTTTTGAAAAATCCTCGTCATTTATTATCCAGAGTTCAGGAATAATCTCATTGTATGGCAAGAGGTATTTTAGATTTGATATGTTTTCATTTTTTATGTAACTTTTTATACCGTTTGATTCGAGTAATGCCCGGTATATTTCAAGCTTCAATAAATTTAAATTGCTCATTAACTTGCGCATACAATCTCTCTGTTAAGGTAAAATATAAATTATTAAATGCTCCTTTCAAACGAATTTGAAAAAATCATCAAAAAGTCTATTTTCAGTAAAAAAAAATAAAAATGAATGAAAGAGGAAAAAAAATTGAACTTCTTGCTCCTGCTGGAAATTTACAATCAGGAATAATTGCTTTTAAATTCGGTGCCGATGCTGTGTATTGTGGGCTTAAGAAATTTAATGCCCGTGATAGGGCAGAAAATTTTTCTTTTGAAGAACTTGCGCGCATTATAACCTTTGCTCACGAACATTCTAAAAAAGTATATATTGCATTTAATATTCTCATCAAGGAATCCGAAATCCCTGAAGCTGCAATTAATATTGCGAAAATCGCAGAATTGTCTCCTGATGCTGTGATTGTTCAAGATTTAGGTGTGTTAAAAATTATTAGAGACTTCTTTCCTTCACTGAATATTCACGCATCTACTCAAATGGCGATACATAATAGCTTTTCTGCGAAAATCGCAAAAGAACTCGGAATAAGCAGGGTTATTCTTGAAAGACAATTAACTCTCGATGAAATAAGGCAAATTTCAGAAAATTCACCTGTTGAAACAGAGGTCTTTATTCATGGTGCACTTTGCTGTTCGTTATCAGGACAATGTCTTTTATCTTCATGGTTTGGCGGATGCAGTGGAAATCGAGGCAAGTGCAAACAAGCATGTCGTTTTCCCTCTTTTTTAAGGGATTCTTACTATCCTCTTTCTACAAGGGATCTTGCGGTAGTTGATGATATATTTGAGTTAAAAAAAATAAAAAATCTTGTTTCATTCAAAATTGAAGGACGTTTGCGTTCGGCGGATTATATAGCAAATCTTGTGTCTGCTTACAGGATACTTTTAGATGCAAATGACAATGACAAAGAATCCGCGCTAAAAGAAGCGAAAAAGATTATGAAATTTTCTTATGGGCGTGATTACACTCCAGGCTTCAAGAAAAACTTTAATACTCTCATAAATCCTCTTATATCAGGAACGAGTGGAATAAAATGTGCTGAGGTAAAAAAAATTGCAGATAATGGTTTTTATGCTTTTGTCTATACAAAACTCCATCTTGGAGATAAAATCAGAATTCAGGATGAAAACGGTTCTTATGCTGTATCTTTAACGATAAAAAAGATGTTTTCTGCTCAAAAAGAATTAAAGTCTGCACATCATGGGGAAATTGTATTCATACCTACTGATAGAAAGGTAAGAAATTTATCTTCAATATTCAAAATAGGGGAGAGTATATATGAAAATTCTGCGAAAATCGCAAGATTACCTATAAATTCTACGTTCAAATTATTTCTAAAAATAAATATTGAAAAAGATTTTATTGAAGTAAGAACTGAAAATTTAATTTGGAAAAAAGAGTATCATTTCCAGATGGCCAGGAATCAGATTCTGACGGAGCAGAAAATAAGAGAAATTTTTTCAGATACTGCCTCGAAGAAGTTTTCTTCTCCTGATATGGAAGTCTATCTAAGAGGAAATTTATTTGCCCCGTTAAGTCATTTAAAGCAAATCAGAAGAGAATTCTGGAATTGGGCAAATGAAAATATTGATCCAACGGCAAAAAATAGGGAAAAGTGTTCTATCGGATTACAAAAATTTTTAGAATTTTATGACAAACTTAAAAAAGAAGATGAATATAAAGAGAATTTTTTCCTCCTCGACAGCGAATTAAAACGTTATGGGAATAAACAATTTGAAATCCCATTTTTTTGCTCTGAAAAACATATTAATAAGTTAATACTGAAAATACAATCAGCTTATGATAAATCGTATCGAATTTTTCGCGCTACTTCACTTGCTCATTTTGAGATTTTAAAAAAGTATAAAGATATTTTGATTATAGCATCATTTCCTTTGCAATGCGCAAATTCGCTTGCTGCTTGCGAAATTCGCAAACTTGGTGCGCGGATAGTTCAAGCGTGGGTGGAGCTTGAAAAGCGTGAGCTTGAATTTTTATTGCAGAAAAGTCCTGTTCAGATTGAAATCTTCAGGGAAGGACGTATTCCCATATTCTTTACAAGAGGAAAAATTGATGGTAATTTTTGCGAAATTCGTGGAACAAAAATTCCATTAAAAAAGGAAGACGAAGGGATAACAACTTTATTCTCACCGGAAATATTTAAAATCCCATCAGTAATGGGTTGCTTCGAATATGTAAATTATTATGGATTAGCAAGAGAGACTGACAAAATATCTACATTTAACTTTTATCGTGACTGGAAATGATAAAGCGTATATACATACATATTCCTTTTTGTTCCGGCAAAAAGTGCGATTATTGTACTTTTTATTCCGAGAAATGGACGGAAGATGCAGAAATTGCATTTTTAAAGAAGTTAAAGGATGATTTTATAAATGCAAGTTCTTCTTGTGGTGAATTGTTGAGTTTTTATATCGGTGGAGGGTCGCCTTCTGCTTTGACGGCAAAAGGGCTTGAATTTTTGTTTAATGCCATAGAAAAAAATTTTAAAATCCCTGGTGAATGTGAGATAAGTATCGAATTAAATCCGGAGGACCTTGATAGAACAAAAATCGCTTTAATTGCGAATTTCGCAAATCGTATCAGTCTTGGCGTTCAGAGTTTCAATGATTCACTACTTGAAATATTGGGGAGAAGGGCAAAACGGAAAGAGGTTTTAAAAGCTATAGACCTGATTCACAATGAAGAGATTAAAAATTTTTCAATTGACCTGATAAATTCGATTCCAGGGCAGACCTTGCAGATGTATGAAGAGGATCTTTCTATGGCATTGAAGTGCGGAATAACTCATTTATCCTCTTATTCCTTAACTATTGAAGAGGGTTCAAAATTATTAGGGAAACAACTTGAAAATAATCTTGAACTTGAGATGGAAATATGGGAATTGAATGATAAAGTTCTCTCTGAAAATGCTATGAGGAGATATGAAATATCAAATTTTGCTCGAGAAGGCTTTGAGTGCAAACACAATCTTGAAATATGGTTTGGAGATAAATATCTTGGATTTGGCCCTGCATCTGCGTCATTCGATGGGGAGAAAAGATGGGTTGAAGTTTCGGATTTCACAAACTGGCTTAATGGAAAGCCTCCAGAATTAGATGTCATATCTCCCAAAAAAAGAGCAGCTGAAATACTCGCATTTGCTTTTAGAACAGTGAAACCATGGTCGGAAGAGAAGTTTTTTGAAAGGACTTCTTTTTCCTTAAAGGATTTTGAGGATATTTTATTGAAACTTGATTCAGAGTCTTTGATAAAATATAAAGGAGATGAAGTATTATCAACAGAAAGAGGTTTATTGTTGTGGAATTCTCTCGCAGAAAAAATTATAACAGGCGAATAAAAAAATAACTGCAAAGTTTAAGTATTATTGTATAATAACAAATATAGAAGAGAAAAAAAATTAACTAAACTGGAATTTATCTTTACTCTAAATATGGATAAAATAAATGAATATTGATAAGATTTTAAGAAATTTAAACCCGGAACAGGAAAAAGCTGTCAAAACTATTAATGGCCCTGTATTGGTTTTTGCTGGCGCTGGAACTGGCAAAACAAGAGTTATAACTCATCGAATTGCCTTTATGATTTACAAAGGGATAAATCCTTTAAATATTGCAGCAATGACTTTTACGAATAAAGCAGCAAAAGAGATGAGAGAAAGGCTTTTTACTTTGATACCGCAAAAGGATGCAAAGGATGTGTTTTTAGGGACATTTCATTCTTATTGCGCGCGACTCCTCAGGAAAGAAATAGAGTTGCTTGGCTGGAGAAAAGATTTTACAATTGCTGATGATTCTGATCAATTATCAATTGTAAAACAAGCAATAGCAGAATTAGATTTGAAGGAAGAACTGAATCCGGGAGAAACTCTCAGATTTATAAGTTCTTGTAAGTCTAAAATGCAGACGCCAGAAGAGTTTCCTTCCGGGTCTCATATGATGATGAATCTTGCTGCTGTTTATGAAAAATATAATTCTATGCTTTTTATGCAGAATATGCTTGATTTCGATGATCTCCTTTTACTCACTGTAAAAATTTTTGAAAAATACCCTGAAAGACTTTCTTATTACAGGACACTTCATAAATATCTTTTGGTGGATGAGTATCAAGACACAAATTTTCTTCAGTTTAGACTGATAAAAATACTTGCCGGGGATAGTATGAACATCTGTGTGGTAGGAGATGATGATCAATCTATTTATGGTTGGCGTGGTGCTGAGGTCAGAAATATTCTCGATTTTTCAAGTCATTTCCCGGGAACACGAATATTCAAGTTAGAGCAAAATTATCGCTCTACAAGAACCGTATTGGAAGCGGCAAATGCTGTTATTTCAGAGAATGAAGAAAGGCATCCAAAGGAATTGTGGACAAATGCTGATGATGGCGAAAAAATCATTCTTTGTGCTACCGATGATGAATATTCAGAAGCTGCTTTTATTGCACAAAAAATAGAAGAGATAAAATATAAAAACGATAGAATATCCTATGATGATATTGTTATTCTCTATAGGTCTAACTATCAATCGAGAACTATTGAGGAGTCGCTTAAAGGAGCTCAAATTCCTTATCGTATAGTTGGGGCACATTCCTTTTATGAACGTAGAGAAGTAAAGGATGCGATTGCCTATTTAAGGCTTTTAGTTAACCCCAGGGACGACCAGAGTTTCTCAAGAATTATTGCATCTCCTCCGCGTGGACTTGGAAATAAAGCAATTGAAATTTTACGAAAGGAAAAAAGTAAAAATTCAAGAGGTTTTTGTGAGCTAATTCAGGATGACTCAGTGTGTGCTGAGCTTGGCTCTAAAGCTGCAAAATCGGCCTCTGAATTGGGAAAAGTAATTGCAAAATGGCAGCAGGAGATACAAAATCCTGGGAAGCTTGCAAGAAAAGCTGAACTTTATCTAAAAGAAGTCGGTTATCTTGATGGTTTATTGCAAATGTATAAAGATCGCGACGAGGCATTAAAAAGACAGGAAAACGTATTTGAATTGATAAATGCAATGGCTGCATTCGAAAAATCAGAGAATGAAAAAGATAGTTCTCTCATTGATTTTATAGAGAGATATTCATTAAATGATGATAGCGATAAAGTGGAAGATAATGCGGATATGAAACCAGCCGTTACGCTGATGACCGTTCATTCTGCAAAAGGTCTCGAATTTAAAGTTGTTTTTATTGTTGGGATGGAAAACGGAGTATTTCCACATGAACGTTCAATAGATGAGCGAGGATTAGACGAAGAACGCAGGCTTTGCTATGTGGCACTAACAAGAGCAAAATGCTATCTCTATATAACATATACTAATTTCAGAATGAAGCGTGGGGAATTGTCTCATCAGAAACCCTCGATTTTTCTGGAAGCAATCCCGGAAGAGTTAATTGAGAACTTTCAATATTCTCTACAAACTCGATTTTATAACAGAACAGCCAGGCATTTCCAAAATCCATATCAAAGGAGATTTAAAAAGTCGGAATCTTTTATTTCTTTTGACGATTGAAAAATTGAATTTTGAAATTAGCTTTTGCAAGCTTTTGTTTCTATGATATATTGTTAAAAACCTTTTTAATATGAAAGACTTTGAAGATCAAGATTTATTTTCCCAGAAGAAGAGGCATAAAAAGCTTGAAACAGAGGAATCAAGCCTTTCTGATGCAGATCTTGAGTTTGATTTTTCAGAATTGCCGCCTGAAAATGCAGTAAAGAAAGGTGAGCTCAAAAAAAGCAATGTCAAAAAGTTAGTGCGCAAAGAAAATATGGAATCAGTCCCTTTAAAGCAAGAATCTGTAACTAATGAATCTGCGAAAAATCAGGAAGAAGAAAAAAGTCCCTCAAAAAATATTATCGTGGATGCAAGTGGAAAAACAGATGAAAAAATGGAAGAAAAAAAGAATCTTATTCCTCACGACAATGAAGGAAAAGATCAAGTAAAACATCTCAAAACTCTTCACGAATTGAAAGAAAATGCAAAAATACGGAGAGATTCTGATAATACAAAAGAAAAAGAAGAAAATGTAAATAAAGAAGAAAAAATTGAACAAAAAGTGAAAGAAAAGAAAACCCCAATACTCCTTAAGGATAGTAAAACAGATATTCAGAAAGATACCGAAATCCCTATCCAGAAATCTAAAAATACAGGAACTGTGAGTTCTGATAATAAACGCATTTCATCGGTTCCACGATTTACTTCAAATCAAACAGTCAAAAAGAACCTACACATTTCTCCAGATGGCGCATCAATAGGCCACATTCTTCAAGAAGCCCGTTCAACTCTTGGTTTAAGCCAGGATCAAGTGGCAATTCAAACAAAAATAAAAAAATCTTATATAGAAGCCTTAGAGAGAGATGATTTTGAGAATCTTCCCTCAATGGTTTATGTAAAAGCTTACATTAGAAGATTATGTCAAGAGTATGGTATTGAAGAAGAATCGGCATTAAAAGCATTAAAAAGGCATAAAAATTCGGAATATATTGTTCCTGATGATGTTTTATTGGACATAGAAAAAGGAAAACAGATTAATCTGGAGAAACAGAAGCGTCTTAAAATCTTTCAAATAAGCCTTATTGCTGGACTCACTACTGTAATAATTATTACAATTACGACTTTCTTTTATTTTTCCAAAAAGAAAATACCTCCAAAGACTGCGCCTATACAAAGTTCTCCTCAGGTTATCAGTGAACAAATACTTAGTCCAGAGGAGACAGATAAGATTATGTATAAATTATTGGTAACTTATCCGACAGGAACCTTATCGGAAATCGAACCGCCAAAGAAATGAAAGTTCTTATTAGCGCAGGACCTACCAGAGAAAAGATTGACCCCATCCGCTTTATCTCTAACCGTTCAAGCGGAAAAATGGGGTATGCATTAGCAGAAGCCGCTTTAAAAGCTGGTAATGAGGTCATTTTAGTTAGCGGGGTTGTAAATATTCCTCCTCCAGATGGAGTAAAATTAATTTGCATTGAATCAGCAAAAGAAATGTCTCGACAAATGAAAAAATATGCGAAAATCGCAGATATTATTATTATGGCTGCTGCAGTTGCAGATTATCGTCCAAAGCATATATCAAAGCAAAAAATAAAGAAAGGAGCGGACAAGCTTATTATTGAACTTGAAAAGACAGAAGATATTCTTTCATCATTAGCAAAGACGAAAAGGAAAGAGCAGATACTTGTTGGTTTTGCGGCTGAAACTCAAAATCTTATTCAAAACGCTAAGAAGAAGTTATTGGCAAAAAATCTTGATTTCATAATAGCAAATGATGTTTCAAGAAATGATATTGCGTTTGATAATGATTATAATGAAGTGTTTATCCTATCAAAAAACGGACATAGCATAAAGATTCCCCGAAAAAGCAAAAAAGAAATAGCTCAAAAAATTATAAAAATAATTTCTGCGAATTTCGCAAAAAAATCGTTTTGTTCATGATCAGGGCTTAAATGCAATAAAGACTTTTTTGTAAAAAAGATTTTCATTTTCCATATGATTCAACAGCTTCCTTCATTGCGAGCAGATTTTCCCATGGAACTTCAGGTTCTACCATGTGAGTTGGCCCTATTACAATCCCTCCTTTATCTCCACAAATTTCTAAATTTCGGATGACCTGCTTACGAACATCTTCTGGTTTTCCAAATGGCAATACACTTTGGGTGCCAATTGTTCCCCAGAATGACATTTTATTTCCGATTTTTTTGTGAACTTCCTCAAAGTCCATAGATTCAGGTTGAACTGGATTAAGGATGTCAATACCGATTTCAGCAAATTCTTCTAAAAAAGGTAAAACATATCCGCAAGAGTGGTAAAAGATTAGAGTATCAGGTTTAACTTTGCGAATTTCGCAAATTACTCTTGCGAGGCGTGGTTTCAGCCATTTTCTCCATAGTTCAATACTCATCATAATCGTAGATTGCATTCCTATATCATCTCCGAGCTGGATTATATCAGAACCAATCATTGCAGCAGCTTTTCCCTGCTTTATTGAAAAATCAGTTATTCTGTCAAGGAGACATTCTGCTCTTGAATCATCGGTCATCATATCTGTCATAAGGTCTTCCATTGAGCGTATATACCATGATTTTTCCCAGATAGTGCATGCCATACAAAACATTGCTGCGAGCCCATTATTATGTAAATTTTCGATTTTTTTCTGTGCTGATTCAAGAGACGTTTTATTAAGTTCTGGAATGGGATAATCTTCGATGTCTTTTTTTGAAATATCATCACCTTTGAGTGGATGATGCATGCGTGTCATATGGAAGCAATCAGGTTGCTTTGAGTGTCCAACGCCAAATGCGTCAAAAGATACATTTTTCGGGAGCGTTTCATATCTATAATATTTTTCCTGCCATGCGGTAAAATTTTGTTCAAAAGAAGATGAAATCATTCTTACCGGGCTATTGAAGAAATAATAATAATCATCGTGTCCGAAGCGTTTTTTAAATGCCTCGAGTTGTGAAGGAGAAAATGCATTTGGGTCTATTGGGACATAATCAAACCCCCTTCTTTTCAGCGTGCTTAGAAGATTCTCTTTTGGACTTTGCATAAAATCACCTTAATTTTTTCTTATAAATATATAATTAAAGTATTTATTTTTCGATTGACATAATGATAATTTAGATATACTTTTCGATTATGCATAACAAATTGTATAATTTACTTCCAAAAAGAAAGTCAGGATACCTTACTATGAGAAGAATTTGGGAAGTTCGAGCAGATTCTTCTTATGATGTGAAATGGACGGCTAACTATCCACATAGCGGATTAATTATTTTGAGAACATTCTCTGGAGCAGGGGAGATTAAGTTAAATAAAGGAAGGAGGATTCACATTCCTGCTCAGAGTTTTTTATTACTCGAGCCATCAACGATTAATTCGTATAAGACAGTTCAAGCATTGTGGTCTTTTATCTGGATAGAGATTAACGAGAAACACCTTTTTGAGATACCACATTCAATGATTTTTCCTCTACCGTTAATAGAAGACGAGATAGCAAATCTCTCAAATGGACTTGCTTTGATTGGCAGGGAAGAGTTATCTGAAGTGCTGGCAGAAAATAAGCTCTGTGGTCTTATTCTTGATTGGATATCCAGGGTTAAATTTGATAGGACAATAGAAAAGAGGGAAAATTCGATAGCAAGAAAGATTGCAATGTTAATCTCTAAAAGTGCTCATCCACTGAGAATAGTCAGCCTTTCAAAGGAAGTGGCTTTGAGTGAATCAAGGATGCGACAGATTTTTAAGGCAAAATTTTCTATGTCTCCCAAGGAATATTATACTAATATACGAATGTCTAAAGCAATGTATTGGCTCAGGAATACAGATATGAAGCTTTCTGAAATTTCTGAGAGACTATCTTATTCTAATCAATATCATCTCAGCAGGGAATTTAAGAAATTTTTTGGTTCACCGCCTTCCAGATTCAGACCTCTTCGATAGCTTTTGTCGTCATAAACCAAAAAGAAGCAGTTGGTATTTAAGTTGAAAGCAAGAGTAGAATCTTGTTGCTCTCTCTGGTGCTGGGGAGGCTACATTTTGCCGTAGAATTTTCTAAAAGCCGCGCAAGGATGGTACGCCAATCTGGCTTCTTAATTCAACCGTATGGTACAGAAAAATTTTCAGTCCATAAATCAATTTTGATTAAACACGCGGCTATTCATCGTTTTTATTGTTTGAATTCCTCTAAAGTTTTTGAAAAGATTTTTTGATTTTTTTAATCCGCGCTTGACTTTTAAAGATTCCAGTCTATTTTAGTAAGTTATATTAAGGATTGCCTCTTACCTCGTAAGCATAAAAGTATAGAAAAAAAGAGGGGTAGTGGCAGGTAGGGTGAGGAAAATGGATGAGTATTCTCGCATTCCTCTCTGCTTTGTTGCCGTTTGTATATCTCTACTTGTAAGGTTGGCTTTTGCGGTATCCTGGAATTCCGACGGTCCGAAAGGCCTAAAACCGGGCAAGCTTATAGACATCTTCGCTGAGTGATATTACATTTCTGATTTTCGGACTCGGGCTTGTTTTGCGGAACTTCGGAGCCTTCGGTGGCTGTGGAGACAAAGAAATCCTTCAATTCAGAGCCAGAACAACTGGAGACAGCAGTCGTCTCAGCAAAATCAGGAGACTAGATTCCGAAAACATCGGAACAGGAACTTAAGAATAAAGGAGATTATCTATGAAAAGAAAGACATCTGATCAATCAATTTTCGTGGGTATATTCTGGATTGACACAAAAAACAGTAGAGCTCCGAAAATCTATTCCATTAAGACCCCCTTAGAAAAGGCGGAGACTTACGGATGCTTCAAAATCCATACAGGCTCCCACTATGAGCAGTGGAGGGAAGTCCAGGCTATGAATCCTGCCTGGGTGGGAGAGGAATATGAAGATGTTCCGAGGGGAAGGGTGGCATTCAACAATATAAGCAGGAAATCCATTGTGCTCATGGGAAGGAAGTTTCGCCGGAGAAAAGACGTTCAAGACTTGATTATAGCCGATTTTTGCCTTTCAAAAGATGGCATTGTCTGGGACTTCGATGACGAACATTATCAGGAGACGGAGTGGGTTAAAAGGAAGGTGGAAGCTAATCGACTTAAAATTTGATTTTCCATCAGTATATACCATAAGCAAGCTCACGCTGATTGCAAAATTCCGTCTGAATTTGAGTTGAACACGTGGCTATCCATCGTTTTTATTGTTTAAATTCCTTAAAATTTCCGTTTGCCGTGTTTTCGGCAATTTTTCACAATAAAATATGTCTTTTTTGTTCAACTCATTTCGACGATTTATTTAAGTTGGCTTTACTGAAAATTTCAAAAAATATTATATAAACATTTTACAAGTAATTAGTTATGTAGTATAATCCCGCCAGCAAAATGGTCTGAACTGCAAGGAATATCGATATACCCGATTAAAATTTTTGCACTTGAGCCTAAAATTGAGAATAGCGAGCCTTTCAAAGGAAGTGGCCTTGAGTGAATCAAGGATGCGACAGATTTTTAAGGCAAAATTTTCTATGTCTCCCAAGGAATATTATACTAATATACGAATGTCTAAAGCAATGTATTGGCTCAGGAATACAGATATGAAGCTTTCTGAAATTTCTGAGAGACTATCTTATTCTAATCAATATCATCTCAGCAGGGAATTTAAGAAATTTTTTGGTTCACCGCCTTCCAGATTCAGACCTCTTCGATAGCTTTTGTCGTCATAAGAGTACAACTTAATCTTCGCTTTTGAAATTTTCAGGTTTTTCTTCTGTTTGAGTGATACTCAGAACATGACCATCACAGAAAAGCATATTTGTCCTACGTTTATGTGGGGCTGTTCTTACTCCTCCATAGGCAAACCACATATTTCCATTTGGTATTTCACTTGGGATACCAGCCCAGTCAGCGAGATGAAAAATCATAGCGGGATTTTTCATTCTGTAAAGATAGGGATGGCCAGCTATACTATATGATCCCCATACATTATCACGAGCCATTATGGCATATGAGTAACTGGTAAAGGGAGCACTGATGGAGCTCATTTTTAAAATTGTCGGACAGAAAAGAGTGGGTGTTCGAGTTGGTGATGTAGGCGGTCCACTAGGCCACTCAGGGAGGGGGTCGGGAAGAGTGTATGGTGCGCCATAAAGGAATCCCATAAGATATGACCATTGCCAATAGTAGCGGAAGGCGTAGGGGGTTGGAAAGTGCACATCCCATGGAGCCGGCCACCATCCTTTGTAGTCATTTGCATACATATTCCAGATAAGACTGCTTTGTTTTAAGTTATTTGCGCAGTAAATAGCTCTTGCAGTTTCTCTGGCTTTTGAAAGGGCTGGTAAGAATAGAGCGATGAGAATTGTTAGGATGGCAACGACTACCAATAGTTCAATGAGAGTAAATGAATTTTTTGCTTTCATTTTTTATCTCCCCTCTGGTTAAAAAGCAAAATTCATTTTGTTTTTTCAAGGATAAAATTCAGAGATTCATATTCTTTATTTGTAATTTTTGCAGATATATTATTTGCTTCTGATTTAATAGTTTTAATTTTCTCCGTGCGAGGTCTTCCTGATAGGTCGAGAGGAATGAGTTTCCATTCTCCATCGTTTGAATTTTTCATTGAAAAATTTAGCTCAACTGGTTCATAGATTAGTGGTGGACCTCCAACTTTTTTCATACAGAAAGATTCATATTTATCTATGATTTCTCCGTTTCTTTGAAGATATTGTAATTCCTGTCCAGTATGTCTGTCTCTTCCTGTGATTGTGATGAGAATTTTTTTTGAATTTTCAAGGGGTTGATTATCAATGCTTGTCATACCTATTACGCCGTATGCCTTACTACTTTTCATATTCAAGGAGCCGAGTTGATTTTCTGTTCCCAGAAATCCAAGAATTAATTTTGTTTTAGGAGTATTTACCAGGATCTGTCTTTTTCCATAATCCCATTCTACTTCACCGGTTGCTGATTTGATAATTTTATTTTTTTCATCAAAATTTTGTTCGAATATATCTTTTTTCCAGATTGGAGGGAATTTTTTTTCATCGAGAGTTAATCTTACTCCTCCAACAAGCATGGTTGCGTTAGGTACATTCTGTCCGCTGAATTTCATATAAAATCTATTCTCACTTTCTTCTCTTGTAGAGTCTTTTTCCCTATCAGGATCGTGAAGTTTTTCTCCTGCAATGCTTTTGACATATATTATTGGAGCTTCTTTTACATCTCCACGAACGTATATGTTATAAGATATGGGTTCTACGGCTAGCCCTGTAGGAGTGTTAAAGATAGAGAAAAAGTCTGTTTTTCTAGCGCCTATTTCTGGTAAATCAGCTACAAATCTATTATTTGCTGCGATGTTTTGCAATGCGCCGTAGATAGCCATGAAAGGAGCGGCATCGAGTATGTAATCATTGGGATAGCAAAAGTTCCATTCTGTTATTACAAAAGGAATTCCGGCGACATGTTGATAAGCACAAAGAAGCAAATGGTCAAAGGGATGTTCTACTATAGGTCTATTTGGGAAGAGCGCCTCCTGAGGAGACCATCCTCCATGTGGATGTAGCCAATATGTGTGTTTACCGTGATAATCAAGATTTGCATTTACAGCTGATTGAATTTCCTGCAAATAACCTGGTCCTCCCCATGAAGATCCCTGAACGAGTGCCTTGCTTCCGGTGCTCCTAATGGTATCACGAACTTTTTTGAACCATGCAAGTTCCATTTCGTAATAGAATTTTGTTTGATCCATAGCACGAAATTTAAACTTTGCTGGAAGTCTTGCCAGGTCATGTGTACCAATTAGTGCTATTGTTCCTTTTGACAATGATTCAGAAGAGCTTAATGGGGTACTTTCTCCTTTTACTTGCCATGCATCCAGGAGTTTTATATCATTTTTATATTTTTTCTTTAACCAATCGTTATATTTATCCTGAAATTTTACTGCATAATATCCTGGTAATCCTGAAGTAGAGTTAAAGAATAAACTTGATTCGTTAACTATCTTAAACATATGAAAAGCCGGGTCATCTGCGTAACGCAATCCCGTATATGGATTTTTGTGTTCAAAAAATGCCCTTAATGCTTTCAGATAAAGTTCCTGGTGTTTTTCATCAAAGATGTATTGCACATTATTTAAAGAAGGTATTTTATCTGCATCTTTTACTCCTGTTTCGGGCGCCCATCGCGTTCCAAATAAAGCCGATGCCCTGACATAGATTCCGGCTTTTTTCAAATCTGCAAAATATTTGTCAAACTTATCAAGTCTTGATTTATTATACTCGGGAATTTTAAATCCTCCTTTTTCTTCCAGTAAAACATCAAATATTGAATGATATCGGACTTGATTAAAACCGAATTTTCTGAGGATTTTAGCGTATTGTTCGGTTTGGGTTTTGAATGGATAAAAGCCTGCTCCGCATATAGTTATACCTTTAAATTTTACAGGTTTTCCTGGTGCTTTTTCAAATTCAAAATTTTCTCCTTTTGCGACAGTCCATCCCAGGGAACCTGCAGGATTCTTAAAAAAATCAAAGGCTTCTTCCCAGAAAGCCGGGGTGGAAGCATCGTCGTATTTATTTGATATAGTGAACCAACCATCAGTATTATTGTCTTCCCAAGCTTTCCATGACATAGGAGGAGGTAAAATTTCCTTTGCCGTCTTTGTCCCTATTGTAAGTCCAAGGATAGCCAGAGAAGGATCAAGAGATGTATCTGCTTTGATTGTGATTTTCGAAATTGTAGCGTCGTTAGTTACATACTTTGGGCTGAGAGGTATTAGATAGGCGCAAATATCTACTCCGAGGCCGTTTTTTCCTTTCCATGCTACTACTGATTTTTGTAAATCTTTTCCATCCCACCAGAAATTTGACACATGTTGTTGATAGATTATTGGGAATTCTTCACTTTCTCCATTTGTGAATTTCGCAATTAATTTTGCGGCTTCTTTATCTGCAGGTGCTCCCCATGCAGAAACAGCCAAAAGATAAATATTATTTCCTTTAGTATTTGCCGGTATATCAATTGATATTTCAGAAAGCAAATTCAAATGTCTGAGTTTATTTCCGGCAAACATGATTGCAGCATTTCCGCTTGATGGTATGATGAAAGGAATCCCTTTAAATTCAACTTTTCCAGTTGGAAATCCTGTAAGTGAATTATCTTTTCCCTGGTCTGTCCATCCTCCTTTTCCATCTCCTTCTGGGGTATTATCCACCAATTCTCTGTTGCAGAATTTTTCGAGGGGAATTGGGGTAAAATCAGCTTTAGCAATTAACGATAGGAGTAGGGAAAAAGCGAGTGATAAACAGATTTTCATAAGAATCTTCCTTTAGTTTACTATGTTTAACTTTCAAAAATGCGCTGCGAATTTACTCCAGATGATGGGGGAGAAGTTCGCAGCGCTGATGAGAGGGTGTTTTAATCAATAATAGTCAGCTCCGCCGGTTGTACCACCACCTGTAGTTGGTGTTTCACCGGGTTTTGTTGCACCAGCAGGGGTAAACGGTTCTGGCGTAAGACAGATTACATCAATCATTGTCCAGATTGGGGCTTTGCCTCCTTCTTCAATTTTTGATGGATGAACATCTAAAAC
>ERZ795060.2189-NODE-2189-length-20443-cov-6.357465_pt1 | contig 20443 bp, 15 predicted proteins | sample MGYA00375144_ERZ795060 | MGnify/ENA primary metagenome ERZ795060 (study PRJEB30189, sample SAMN05720157) | activated sludge metagenome | isolation source: anaerobic digester from wastewater treatment plant | place: Japan | collected 2015-05-15 ...
TTCAACGTATAAACTTGTGGAATGGTGAGAATCATTCTAAATTTATGGGGAATTCCCATCGATCCGATCGAGAGAATGGGATGTTCCAGTATTCTAACATCGCCGGTTGATTGATGATCCGTTGCCACGGGCGCGCAGCCAATACGGGATCCTAAGAGGATATCGATGCTGAAGCGAATGATACATTGGATAGGGATCGTGTTTTTCAGTTGCTCCACGCTGACCGGGATCGCGGGGGATTGGCCGATGTGGCGTTATGACGCAAGCCGCACCGCCGCGTCGCCGGAGGATCTTCCCGAAACGTTGCATCTCCTATGGACGCGGGAGTATCCCCGTTTGGAACCGGTATGGGATGATCCGCTCAACCAGGACCTGATGCCATTCGATACCGTGTACGAGCCGGTGGTGTCGGGCAAGATCCTGTTCCTCGGCTCGAACGCGTATGACCGGATGACCGCCCTCGACACCGAGACGGGGGGGGAAAAATGGATATTCCACGCAGACGGGCCGGTGCGGTTACCGCCCGTGGCGGCAGGGGGGAAGGTCTATTTCACCAGCGACGACGGCAGGCTTTATTGTCTGGACGCGGAGACGGGAACCCTGGTCTGGCAATACAGCGGAGTGCCCTCGAACGAGAAGATCCTGGGCAATGAACGGCTGATCTCGACTTGGCCGGCGCGCGGCGGCCCGGTGGTAAAGGACGGTGTAGTTTACTTCGCCTCCGGGATCTGGCCGTTCATGGGTGTGTTCATCTGCGCCCTCGACGCCCATACCGGGGAAGAGATCTGGGTGAATGACAGCAGCGGATCTGTCTTCATCAAACAGCCGCACAATTCACCGGCCTTCGCGGGCATCGCGCCCCAGGGCAGTCTGGTGATCGCAGGGGACAAGTTGCTGGTCCCTGGCGGCCGCTCGGCTCCCGCATGTTTTGATTTGAAAACCGGCGAGTTTCTCTATTACCGGCTGGCGGAAAATCAAAAGACCGGCGGATCGTTCGTGGCCGCTCTCGGTCCGCATTTTGTCAACTATCACCGGGATCAGGTTGTGAATCTGTTCGACCTGGTTACCGGGGACCGCCTGATTGACCGCTTCGGCCAAATGCCTGTACTGACTCCCGAGGTGATCTATGGCCGTGGGGAAACAGTCCAAGCCTTCGATATCGCCCATCTGCGGAAGGTGGAGTACGAGAAGATCGAAAAAGATTCGAAAACCGGCAAGGTCAAGGTCAGCACTGCCGTCAAGTGGGAAATGGATACCCTTTGGGATCTGAAAGTGGACGCCACGGGCGATTTGATCAAGGCAGGCCGCCGCCTGTACGCCGGGGGCAAGAACCGCGTCACCGCCATCGATCTCACGGCCTCTTCGGGGGCTGAAATCGCCTGGCAACTCCCGATCGAGGGAACCGTGTCCCGGCTCCTTGCGGCGGATGGCAAACTATTTGTGGTAACGCTCGAAGGCCAAATTCATGCTTTTGGGAAGGAACCGGAGGCTCCTGTGGTTCATCGCCTTGAAGTTACGGACGATCCCTTGCCCGAAGCGGCCGTGCGCAAGGCGAAAGCGATTTTGGAAGCCACTCAAATCCGCGATGGGTATGCCCTGGTCTTCGGCGTGACCAACGGAGATCTGGTGGAAGCGCTGGCGCGTCATTCGGACCTGCGGATCATCGCCGCCGATTCCGATCCCGCCCGGGTGGACGGCCTGCGCCGCCGGTTCGGGGCGGCTGGATTGTATGGCAAGCGGCTCAGTGTGCTGCCGGGGGATCCTCTCTCATTACAATTGCCGCCTTACCTGGCCAGTGTGATGGTGTTAGAGAACCGGGAAGGGCAGGGAAGCCTGGGGAAAGATTGGATCGCGGCCATGTACCACAGCCTGCGGCCGTATGGCGGGACGCTTTGTTTGGAAAATGGGGGGGAGGCCAATATTCCCCTGATTAAAACCATTCAAGAAATGGATCTTCCCGGGGCCGAATTGGTTGAATCCGGGAGATTTTTGCTGCTGCGCCGGGAAGGGCCGTTGCCGGGCGCGGCGGAATGGACGCACCAGTATGGGGATATAGCCAACACGGTGAAATCGGATGACCACCTGGTCAAGTTGCCTCTTGGCCTGTTGTGGTTCGGCGGCAGTTCGAATCTGGATGTCCTGCCCCGTCACGGCCATGGTCCGCCGGAACAGGTGGTGGGCGGCCGGTTGTTCATCGAGGGGATGGACAACCTCAGCGCGCGCGATGTGTACACCGGCCGGGTGTTGTGGAAAAAGCCCCTGCCCAATCTGGGGAATTATGGCGTTTATTTCGACGATACCTACCGCGACGCGCCGTTGGATCCCGCTTATAACCAAATCCATATTCCTGGAGCGAACATCCGGGGAACCAACTTTGTGGCTACTCAGGACAAAATCTACATCATCCATGGAAAGGAATGTCTGGTGCTCGATCCAGCCACCGGGGATACCCTTTTGGAGATCCCGTTGCCCTGGGCGGCCGGAGCCAGTGAGCCGCCGGATTGGGGCTACATCGGTGTGTACGAGGACTATCTCATTGCCGGGGCGGATTTTGTCCGGTACAGCGATTTTGTTAAAATCAACGACAGCATCGAAGCAAAAAAACGGCCGTTTTACAATTTTGATATCTCTTCCAGCCGCCGCCTGGTGGTCATGAACCGGCACACGGGCGAAGTGCGGTGGACTTTCCATTCGGATCTCGGATTCTGGCATAACGGCATCGTGGCCGGGAACGGCCGGCTCTACTGCCTGGACCGCATGCCCGAGGAAGTGGCCGGGATGCTTAAGCGCCGCGGGATGCGGTATCACGGCACGCCCCGGCTGCTGGTTTTTGACATTTCAACCGGCCGTCTTTTGTGGAGCACCTCGGAAGACGTCTTCGGGACCTGGCTGGGGTATTCCGGGGAATACGACATCCTGTTGCATGCCGGGCGTCCTTCGCGCGATATGATCGCGGGAGAAATCAATGAGGGGATGGTTGCATTCCGGGGAAGCACGGGGGACGTGTTGTGGAAAAACAGCGCGGAATACAATGGCCCGTGCATCCTGCATGGGGAGATGATCATCGCCGATCCTCATGCCTACAGCCTGCTGACCGGCGAACAAGTGACGCGCCGCCATCCCCTTACCGGGGAGGAGACGCCCTGGGAATACAGCCGCAATTACGGATGCAATTATTCGATCGCCAGCGAATATCTGTTGTCGTTCCGTTCGGCCGCGGCGGGATTTTTCGATTTGAGCCACGACAGCGGCACGGGCAATTTCGGGGGCTTCAAAAGCGGTTGCACGTCGAACCTGGTGGCCGCCGACGGGGTATTGAACGCCCCCGACTACACCCGCACCTGTTCATGCAGTTATCAGAATCAAACCTCGCTGGCGTTGATCCACAATCCGAATGTGGAAATGTGGACGTTCAATTCACTGCCTTTGGGCGATGGCCCTATCCAGCGCATGGGGATCAATCTGGGCGCGCCGGGCGACCGCCGGGCGGAGAACGGCACCCTGTGGCTGGAGTATCCCATCACCGGCGGACCTTCGCCGGAGATTCCTCTCGGGATCGTGCCCGCGTCGTACAAAACGTTTCAATTTCATTCCTCCCGGGTCCATGGTATGGAACCGCGTTGGGTGATGGCCTCGGGAGTTGTGGGGGTGCGGGAGATCAATCTCACGCTGGCGAAAATTCCCCGGACCAGCCGGTTGTTCACCGTGCGGTTGATGTTTTTAGAGCCGGAGAAGAAGCATCCGGGCGAGCGCGTGTTCGATGTTGCGATTCAAGGCAAGAAGATGCTGGTGAACTTCGATATTGCGAAAGAAACCGGGGGCACCCGCCGCGGGATCATCAAGGAATTCCACAATGTTCCGGTATTGCACGAGTTGAAGATCACGTTCGACGCCGACGGCCCCGGGCATGCCGGGGAACCGGTCCTGTGCGGTATCGAGGCCGTGGCGGAACAGGCAGCCCGTCCGGTCAGCTTGTCGGAATAGACGGAATCCGGCGCCGTTCTTTTAAGTATACCCATAAGTGTACCCATGCGCCGGCCCTCCCCCAGTAGGAGAGGGGATTGATTTGCGTTCGCATCCCTATTCCTACTTCGGATAAAGCTGTGAGCATGTTTTTTCCCGCCGTGTGAATCGTTGCCCATTGTAGAATCCTCCCCGAGAAACGGTTTGAGACATTTACAGGTCCCCGAGGGTTATGGCAGTATTAGCGATGAACCGGTGGGAATCGGAAACGAGTTCAACCAGCGCGGGAAGAGGCGGCATGGAGTGTCCGATTCCTTGCGGGAATTGGGTTGGCGGTTCCCGGCCGGCCCGTATTCGCGGTATTATCTGGAACGAATGGGAGAAAACCATGGCGGACAAAAAACAGACATTTTCCCGGAGAAAATTCCTGGCGGGATCGGCTTCCGCGGCCGCGGGGAGTCTGCTGGGCATCATGGTGGTGCCGAACACGGTCTTCGCGGCGCCTAACCGTCCGGCGCCGAGCGATCAGTTGTTGTTCGGCAACATTGGAGTGGGCGGCCGGGGGATGGGTTTCGTGCGGCCCGGCACTTCCATCGCCTTGTGCGATGTGGACGAGAGACGGCTGGCGGAAGCAGTCAAACGGGTGGGCGGTAATCCACGGCTTTATAAGGATTACCGGGAGTTGCTTGAGCAAAAGGATATTGACGCGGTCTTCGTCACTTCGCCGGATCACTGGCACGCGTTGATGACCATCCACGCGTGTGAGGCGGGGAAGGATGTGTATGTGGAAAAACCGGCCTGCAACACGATCGAGGAAGGCCAGGCGATGGTGCGCGCGGCCCGGCGGTACGCGCGGGTGGTGCAGGTCGGATCGCAAGGCCGCTCGCAGGAAGGGGCTTATTATGGCTGCCGGTATATCCGGAACGGGCAGCTGGGCCGGGTTCACACGGTAGCGTGCTGGCATTATGAGAATCCCAAGGGTGATTGGACGCCAAACCGCCGGCCGCCCGAGTATTTGGATTACGACCGCTGGGTCGGTCCCAACCGGATGATTCCGTACAATCCCACGCGGACACACGGCGCGTTCCGCTGGATGCTGGATTACGGCGGAGGACAGATCCGCGACCGCGGCGCGCATGTGATGAGCGTGGCCCTGTGGTGCATGGACGCCGATAACACCGGGCCCGTGACGATCGAGGCTACCAGCGGCAATCCCCAGTTTGAGGGCCTCTATGATGTGCCGCAGAATTTGACCATCGTTTATGAATTCAAGAATCCCGACTGGACGCTCGTCTGGGCGCAGCCGGGGGAAGGATACAAGGATCCCAAGTTCAAGTGGCCGCGCGAATCGTACGGCGCGCGCTACATCGGCGATAAAGATAATCTGATTATCACCTACGGCGACACCGCCGAAACCGATACGGAGGAAAAAGCCAAAAAGTACGAGCCGCCCGCGGATGGAGTTCAGGTCTTCCACAGCCCCGGCCACCGCGAGAATTTCGAGGATTGTATCCGCAGCCGGGAAAAACCCATCATGGACATTCAAGCCGGCTACAAAGTGGCGATCCTTTGCATCCTGGGAAACTTGTCGTACATTCTGGGGCGGAAATTGGAGTGGGATCCGGTCCACGAGGTAGTCAAGAACGACGACGAAGCCAACCGCTTGTTAAGCCGGCCCGGCCGGGGCGAGTTTCATATCTAAACCGATATCGCACAAAAATGGGAAGAAGGGAGTACGAGAGCATGTCCAAATCGATCGCAACCCAAACGGGCCGGGGGATCATCGCCGCGGCGGTGCTGGCCTCGGCTAGTGAAAGCCGGGCCTCGGAAAGCCAGGATGAGTTTTTGGCCCGCGTTCAAAATCCCAGTAACGACGTGAAATTCGCGGCCTGGAAAGTGGCCGGTCAGCAGGATCCTTCCGTAATCGGGCCGTTGAGTAAACTGGCCATCGGGGAGGATCCGTCGGTGGCCAAGGCGGCGGAAGAATGCCTGAACAAAATCGTTCATTCCGTAGGGAAAGACAAAAGCGATCCGAAGCGCAAGGCCGTGTCGCAGCAACTCCAGAAATTGCTGGACGAAGGCCCTGATTCGTTGCGGGTTTATGCCTTGCGCGCCTTCTCGCTGATCGGGGATGATGATGTGGTTCCCGTGATCGCACCGTGGCTGGAGAAAGAGGAAATGCGCGAGGAGGCGGTTTACGCCTTGGAACGCATTCCCGGCCCGGTATCCGCCAAAGCGTTGGTGGATGCCTTGTCCCAGTCCCCGCGCGATTTCAAGCCCCGGATCATCGCCGCCCTGGGCCACCGGAAGATCGAGGAGGCGGTCGGGCCGCTGTGCGTCATTATGGGCGGTTCCGATACGGATCTGGCTATTGACGCCATGAAAGCCCTGGCCCGCATCGGGAAGAAGGTTCCTGAGGATGTGAATGCGCCTGAATTCGACTCCCTCAGCCCGCGGCAGAAAGCCGCCTTCGTGGACAGCGTGTTGCTCTATGCCGATGCCCAGGTGAAAAACGGCAATCAGGAGGATGCGTTTAATTTGTACAATTTCATCCTCTCAGCGGATCAGCCGGAACAAATCGAGGAGCATTACCATTGCGCGGCCATCGTGGGCATGTCCAAGATCGGCAACGCCGGAGCGGTGGAAAAAATCGCTTCCCGGCTGACCTACGAGCCGTCCTACATTGTGCGCAAAACCGCCGCGAACTGCTTGAAGGAAATGAAGGGGGATCAAGTGAACGCCACCTTGAAAACCCTGTTCGAAAACGCCTCCGGCGCGATGAAGGACGAACTGAAGGCCGTCCTCGACGCCCGCGGCTAGGCGCTTGCCAGCTTTCGGCCGCTGAATGAAAACGTTCCCGCCCGGCGGGGAGGAATCCATTTTTTCCTGCCGGGCGGGATTAATTGATCTCCCTTTATTCCGCCTCTTTTTTCAAGCGCCCGAATCATTCCGCTTGCTTGATGGGCCCGATTTGGTCAATGGGGATTGGTTGAAATCCGGCCTGTAAAACGGGGGAATCGGGTTTTAACCGGAAATCTTGGTTATCCAAATCCATAAAACCCGGATCCGAACCGGTCCAATTATCCTGAATCGTGACCACCGCGTCCGTCAGGCCATCGAGCAGGTCGATCCAGCGGCCTCCGATACATATGTTCCGCCGGATGACATTGCCCTTGGGGATGGCGGGTTCGTCGCTGTATAGCGTCAACAGTTCGGGGTACCGCTCGCTGTAGGGTGGTTGTGAATAGTGGACTTCGTTCATGCGGTCGGTGAGCGTGGTGTCGGTTCCGTCGAAAAAATGCTTGGCCCAGCTCAATCCCCGGGCGTCGACGTGTACCGCCGGTTCGCAATCCACGAAAATGTTATTTTCGATGAGATTGTCCCGCCCGCCGCCGATCAACACTCCCCTTTTGGCTTTATAAAAGATATTGCCGAATACCTTCGCGGCGCTGGTCCAGTCGTTGAGATACACCGCGTTGACATCCCCGCCGCCGAGATCATGGAAATAATTGTGGCGGATAATCATGCCGCGTTGCGTCCAGTCGCGCCCGATGTACAGCGCGCCGGCGTCGCTGGTTTCCAGGCAAACGTGGTGAATTTCGTTGAACTCGATGATGTGTTCGTTGCCGGCCAGAGCGAGAGCGGTATGCGGCGCGTCATGAATGAGATTGTGGGATATGCGCTGGCCCACGCCATCCACCTGAATGGCAGGCCGGTAGGTGTGAACCCACCGCCCAAAATGGTGGATGTGATTATTGGCGGCGTAATGGTTGCCGGGCGTGAGGGTCAACCGGTCTCCCCCGTTGAGAATCAATCCTCCGCCGCCGGTATATCCGATCTCGCAGTCCTGCACGCCATGGTCCTGCCCGCCGGTGATTTGGACGGCGTATTGGCCAATGTTTTGCAAAGTACAGTGAATCAAGCGGTTGTGAGCCCCCCCTTCGATAACCACCGCGTTCCCCCGGGTGTGTTGGAATTCCAACCAACTCAGAACGATGTGCGACGCGTTTCGAAAGGCGAACAGGGGTTCTTCTAACAAAGAAATGTATACGGGATTGTCCTCTAGGGGAGCGGGCGGCCAAAAATACAGCAGGCCGAGAGACCGGTCCAGATACCATTCGCCAGGCTGATCCAGTTCCTCCAGTAAATTAAGGGCATAATACCGTTTTCCTTCGGTATATCCATAGATGCCGTGCGGTTCCGCGGTGATGATTTCCCGTTGGCCGGGATCAATGGATTTCACCTGCACGTAGGAGTCGGCCCAATCCCAACTCCAATACCCGTGAAGCCAAATATCCTCCGCGTTCAGCCATCGAGAAGGACGGTCGCCTTCGTAGGTAAACCGTCCGCCCGTGGGGCCGGCGGGAACCCCGGCGATTTTCGCCCACCCCTCGTTGGGCCAGCGGGCGAGGGGCATGGGTTGGTTTTGAAAGAACAACTCCAGGGAGACGGGATCTTTGATACCGCTAAAACCCCATGGGCTGAAGCGGCCATACTCGGTAATGTTGGATATTTTGAGGTCGGTAACGAGGACATGATCCCGGGCGGATTCCTCCAGGCGGGCCAGGATTTCTGGATTTTTCAGTGGCTTCCACCCCTTTACCTCCTTCCCCCCGGTGATTCGCACTGTTTCGTTTTGATAGTTGCAGTAGGTGATGGGGTGGTTTTCGGATCCGCTGTCGATTTCGGTCAATTCAAATGTTTCGGGGAGGAGATAGACGCCCCCCCGGATGAACACGGTCACATCGGCATGGGCAGGAAGACCGGTTTCTCTCAAATACCGGATGGCGTTCCGGGCGCGGGAGAGCGTGGCGAAGGGGCCGTCCGTGTGATCGGAATTCGGATCGGGCCGTTGCCCGCTCCATTGATCGCTGCCGTCCGGGGCGACATAGATACGGACCTGGACGGGTTGTTCGGCGGCTCCGCCGGTCAACGGCGCGGCGATCAGCCACACGGCGGGGAGCCATCGGCAGATACGAATCAGGAACATCATGAGCCTCAGTACGGCGGTTCGCCGGATTTGGTGGTCATTATAATGGACCAGGGTGTCAGAGGGGTAGGGGCAGAACAGGGGGGTGCCTTGACGAAATTATTTGGTCAGGAGAGGTCCATTCCATTTTTTTCGGTTATAATACGAACCAAATTATGGTTTGGGGCCATTCGAGGAAATAAAACATCGAGGGTGCAAAATCGTTTGGTTGATTCAAGATCTGGAAAAGAATGTTTTTTTGCGGGTATTTTTTGGCATGATTTCATTTTTTGAGTAAAATGAAACTGCGTTATGCGTCATTCCTTGGCAATGGCATGGATAGGAAGGCCGAGGCGTCTGGCCGGGGGTGGGACCGGAGAAAAAAATGGCAATGGCTTCAAAGGTCCATAAACCAGGCAAAGGGGGAAGCAGTGAGAAGGGTTTGGAAAGTCATGATGAATGATAGACATCCTGAGCTTTCCTGACCGGGGGGTAGATATATTGATCAACTCTTCATCCATAGTTGTCTCATCATCTCGCCAGTGAATTCAGCATGTCTCCCTCAGATGGGCTCCTCTTTGATCCGGGCTTTCTTCACTCAAGACAATTGGATGGAGAGATACCGGGTAACGCGGACAAGCAGATTGCCAGTTCATCCAGCAGATAGCGTCCGCATTGCCATGGTCCGGTGAACTCCAGCATGGTCTTAAGCGGGAATGCGCATCTCCGGTGATTCTAGCCGGTTAGGGACGCCGTTTTTAATGTTTTAGGAGAAAAATAAATAAGGCGAGTCATCCCAGCAGGGTGTTGAAGACCGGGAAAAAGGGGGGGGATCCCATGGGACTGATTCGTGGTGTCCATCCCCGGAGAACCGTACCGCCAGCCGAGGAAAGAAAGTAAGGTTTTATTTCAAAAATTACATAAGGTAAAATCTATATGAGATTGGAAAAATCGGAGGGGAAAGAAAGCATGGATAATCTTTGTCCGATGGAAGCGAAGGGAGGAGAGCGGGCCGCCCCACGGTTCAGAGAAGAGCGGAGGATGACGTGGTCCGCCCAATGGATCCTGCCCGGGATTACGGCCGGTATGGCCTTTTGGATGGCATGCGCCACGTTTCCCAATCTACCGGCCTCCGCGCAGTTACCGTTTCCTCCCGCGGATCAGCAGATCCGCCTGGGGCCGGGAGACACGGTCAACATCCGCTTCCGGTATTGGCCGGAATTGGACGAAACTCAAACCGTCCGGCCGGATGGCAAAATCTCCTTGCAAATCGTGGATGATATCGACGTGGCGGGTTTGACTCCGGGAGAGTTGGATCAAAAGTTGACCGAGATGTACGCCCAGCATCTTAAGGATCCGGAGATCACGGTGATTGTCCGTTCTTACGTGAGCCAGCGTGTTTATGTGGGCGGCGAGGTGCGCACACCCGGGGAACAACCCATCCAAGGGGATCTGGATTTGCTCAGCGCGATCATCGCTTCGGGGGGATTCGACAACATGAGCGCCGACAAGGAGAACGTCGTGATATTCCGCCAGGTGGACAACAAACGCTACGCCGCGTCAATCAATTTGCGGGAACTGATGGAGCGGCCCGAATCGGAACGGATTCTCCTTGCCCCCAACGACATTATTTACGTGGGCCGGCTGGGAATCGATCAAGCCAACCAGTGGGTCGACCAGCATATTGTCCGGTTGATCCCGGGTTACAACGCGGCTACCAGCGCCTTGATTTACGCCACTCTCCGGAATTGAGAATCCCCGGCGCAACCGCGTGAAGGAGGGCGAAGTCCCCTGAGGGATCAAGCAGTCAATATTTTGCGGGTCATGGATCGCATGACCCAAATCTGAACGGCGGGAAGAACCTATGAACTATCCGAATGCGTACAATCCGATGAATAACAATTCCGTGGCGGAAGAGAAATTGTCCCTGTTGGATGTTTTAAGCGTCTTGTTCCGTCATAAATGGAAAATCATCGCATGTTTTCTTTTCATGGTGACCGCCTCGGTGGCGGCGGCGTTGCTGTTGCCCAAGACGTATGAATCGTACGCCAAAATCCTGATCCGGCTGGGGCGTGAAAACATGGCGTTGGATCCCGGCGTGGTGGGGCCGGCCCTCCAATTGGTGCAAGACCGGGAAAACCAAGTGAACTCCGAACTATCCATTCTCCGGAGCCGGTCCATCGCGGAAAAGGTAGTGGACAAGTTGGGAGAAGATGCCTTCGTTGCCTCGTCGTCTGAGTTCAGCCTGATGGACTTCGGCGGCGGGGAAGGAGAATCCAAGGATGTGCCCGCCATCATCGGGAGCCCTCGGCCGGAGGGCCGGGATTCACTGACCCAGCGGTTGACGGGCGGGAAAATGACCCTGCGGGATGAAGCCATTCAACTGGTCATGCAGCAGTTGCGGGCCGAGGTGGAGCCCAAAAGCGAAATCATCAATCTGACTTTCCAGGCCCGGTCGCCCGAGTTGGCGCAGAAAACCTTGACGTTCCTCTTGGATTTCTACCGCGAGGAGCACATTGAAATCCATAAATCACAAGCCTCGCCGCAATTTTTCCAGGTGCAGATGGATCAGATCTTGCAGCAGTTGAAGGCCAAGGAGAAAGAACTGGAAGATTTCCGCGCCCAGTATGGCATCGCGTCGATTCAGGAACAGGAAGCCGAGTTGATCCGTCAAATCGGCATGCTTCAAAGTCAGGTGGACGATGCCGCCAGCACCATTCAAGCCACCCAGGCACGGATTCAATCGCTCCGCAACGATCTCCAGAAAAATTACCGGGAAGTCACCGAGCTGAACCGGGTGACGGGCAAAACCAATTACGCCGCCGACGCCATGAAAGAACAGCTGACCACTCTCAAAATCCGGGAGGCGGAACTGGCGGCCCGTTACCCCGACGATAACCGCCAGCTGGTGGACGTGCGTGAGCAAATCGCCGTGGTCGAATCAATGCTGGCCCGCGAAAGCGATACCCTGACCGAGGTCACCACCGGCCTTGACACCCACTACCGGGATCTGCAACTCCAGCTGGTCACGGAACAGTCGCAAATCAAAGCGCAGCAGGAACGGCTGGCCTATTACACCGCCGAATTGGAAAAACGCAAACAACAGCTCACGGAACTATCCAACCGCGAAATCATGCTCGCCAGTTTGAACCGGGATCTGCAACTGCTTGAGGAAGAATATTCCCAGTACCGGGACAGCCTCCTGCGGGCCAAGATTTCGGAGGCCCAGGATTTGGACAAGATCTCCAATGTCAGCATCGTTCAGCCGCCCACCTATCCCATCAAACCCACATTTCCCCGCAAACGGATGATCGTGATGTTGGGCATGTTTCTGGGCTTGTTTGGGGGAATCGCCTTGGCTTATTTGCGGGAGTTCATGGACGATTCCCTGAAAAAGAACGCCGACGTCGAGCGGCAACTGGGATTGCCGGTGATCACCGCGATATCCGACCGGGAATTCAAGTCGTGTTTGTAAGTGAGAAGCCGCCATGTATTTGAATTTCTACAATATGATCCGGGAGCCGTTTCACGTCACGCCCGACCCCTCGTTTCTTTTCTTGAGCCCGACCCACAAGGAAGCGCTCGCCTCGATCATCTATGGAATCGAGCAGCGCAAGGGCTTCATTTCCATTATCGGCGAGGTGGGAACGGGCAAAACCACCATCATCCGCTCGTATTTGGAGCGGATTGACCGGACCAAAATCAAGCCGGTCTACGTGTTTAATTCCAACGTCTCCATCAAGGAATTGCTGAAAACATTTTTTCAGGAGATGGAAATCGCGCCCCGGAGCGATAAGTTAGACGACCTCTTCCGCCAAGTGCACGAAGTGCTCATCGAGGAGTACCGGAAAGAGAATGTCATTGTGTTGATTGTGGACGAAGCCCAAAACATGCCCATTGAGACGCTGGAGCAGTTGCGGGTATTGTCCAACCTGGAAACGACCAACGACAAGCTCATCCAAATCGTCCTGGTGGGGCAGCCGGAATTCGCGCACAAGTTGAATTTACACAAACTGCGCCAGCTGAAACAGCGGATTTCCATCCAGGCCAAAATCAATCCCCTAAGCGTGAAGGAGAGTTATCAATACATCCATCACCGCTTGGCGCAGGTCACGTTGCGGGATGACAAGATTTTTTCCAAAGGGGCCTTGAAACATATCGTGCGCCACGCCCGCGGCATCCCGCGTTCGCTCAATATCCTGTGCGACAACGCCCTGATCGCCGGTTACGGCGCCCAGAAGAATCCGGTTCCCGCTTGGATCGCCAAACAAGTCATCGCCGAGTTCGAAGGCCTGGATCAGCCGAAACGCTTTGTCTGGCGGTATGCCGCGGCTTTGGCGGCCGTGGTGTTTCTGGCCTTGGCAGTTTGGCAATGGGACCGCATCGCCGGGGCGCTTCCGTATCAATCCGACAATACCACCGTTCAGGAAGCGGGGCAGATGGGTCCTCGTGAGCCGGGTATGACCACGGAACAGCCCAAATCCACGGAGTCAACGCGGGAGGCTTCGATGACGCCCTCCGGTTCTGGGAACCGCGGCGGCGGACAAGCCGCCGGCCGTTCTCCGGAAGCCGCGGCGGTGCCTTCCCCGATCCCGGTGCAACCCACCGCCATTGCGGATGATCCGGCCAAAACAGAAAGCCGAGCGGAAATTGATCCAGCAACTCCCGTGGTGGATTCGGAAGCAAGCCCACCGCTCTTGCAGGATAATCCACCTCCCGAAGTGCCGCCGGCTGCGATGACATGGGCTGAACCGCGCGCCAATGCCGTTCGGGCCGTCCCGGAATCAATCCCGCAAAATAACAATCCGGAACTCGAAATCCGGCGGTCCGATCCGGCGCCGGCGGTCACCGGAACCACGGGTGCCTTGCGGATGGTGAAACCCGGGGATGTGTTGACCAAATTGGCGTTGGAAGTGTATGGAAAATCCAACAACCAAATCATCCAGAGGATCATGGAGAGCAATCCGCATATTCAGAACGCCAACATCATTCAGGTAGGAGATCAGGTGATTTTTCCTCCCTTGAATCCAGACGGCATGCCGTAAGACACCATGGGATGGGAAGGGGTTTTTGTTATGGCCAAAATCTTCGAAGCATTGGAACTGTCCGGAAAAGCCCTGTCGGGTGTGAAAACCGACATCGTGGCACCCTCTCCCGCGCGGGAAGCCCCCAAACTGATCGAGGAAAAACTCCACAATTTGTATCTCAACATCTTATCGATGCTCCCGAAAGAACGGGGGATCGTGGTGGAGTTCATCGGTTCGCTGCGGGGTGAGGGCACCTCTACCCTGATCCGGGAATTCGCCAAGTTTCTCGCCAAGCGGTCCAACAAAAAGGTATTGCTGTTGGATGCCGACACGCATCAACCGGCTCAAAGCCGCGCCTTTGGTATTACGCCCCGGTATGGGTTGAAGGATGTGCTGGAGAAGGGCATGGAGTTGGATCACGCGGTGGTCCAGGTGGCAAATACCAATCTATATGTAAGCCAAATTGTGCTGAATCCCTCGCCGTTGACGTTTTTCGACACCATGCAATTCGACACCATCCTGCGGGGATTGATGAGCGGCTACGATTTCATCCTGATCGACGCCCCCCCCGCGGAGAGTTCGCAAGACGGAATGGTCTTGTCCCGCAAGGTGGATGGCGTGGTGATCATCATCGAAGCGGAGCGGACGCGGTGGCAAGTGGCCGCCAACCTGCGGGACCGCATTCTCAAACAGGACGGTCACATTTTGGGCGTGGTGCTGAACAAACGGCGTAACATCATCCCCAAAATGATCTATGATAAATTTTCCTAGTACGATTGCGGTTTCTTCAGCCGGGATTCGGCCAGAGAGACATACAGGAATATTTACATAAATTGATCAGGTTTTGCGCAAAAAGGTGAAGTCTTTTCTTGACTGAAATTGTCAACTATAAGATGAAACGTGTAATGGAGAAAAAAATCTCACGTAAGAGACGGGCACAATGTCACGTTGGAATCACAGGATGACCAGTAAGTTTATTTGTGACCGGCCGATGATTCAGGCACCGGCATAGGATGAGCGAGTCGCAGAAGAGGACTAAATAACAAAAGAGGGTTAATAAGAGAAAGGCAACGAATTACTCGTTTGCAGAGAAAGGAAGGGTTCAACCCTTGCGGGGTTAACCTCATCCTCCTTCTCTCCCGGAGGGAGAGGGAATTTTGAAAAATTCTTTTCCTCGGTCATTACGAAGAGACGGGAACCGGCGACCGGAAAAAAGTATTGGCTTTCCATGGGAATGCGGGCGGGAGAAGATTGATTGGGCGTGCGGGGAAGGGATTCGATCCGAAAATGGGACGGGGACATCTTTGGTTCATTCAAAATGAGATGTGCCGTGACAAAGGGAATTCCGGCGTGGCAGGTGGAAATCTAAAAAAAGATCCGTTTTGTTACCAAGTTCTGAAGTGTCGTAACGAAAAGTAGTGAATGGATTCCGGATTTCGATATGGTTCAATAATTGCTAATGATTATGTCAAATAAGTAAGCTGTTGTAATTGTTTAGGAGAATTTTTAGCTCTTTTCCGTTTGGATGAAGACAACAACGCGGTTGTAAGAAGTGTTCCTGGCCGGGTGTGATCCATTTTTTTCGGCTTGAGTATTGAACATCTCGATGAGCGGCGATTCCCATGCAGGCTGCTTCAAGAGATGGAAACACGGAATTTTTTCCTGGCTTGTTAGAACAGATTTTCGGTTTAGCATAATTGATTCTCCCATCCTAATCACGGCAGCCGGGCAGAGGGGAATCCGTCAGGCAACAGAGGGCGGTAAACCGATAGGAACAAATCAAGGGGTCTATCTGAAAAACCAATCATCAGGGGATAACGGTTTGCGGGGTTTTTCAGATCGGGTTTTCCATCCGGCGGCTGTTCAACTTGTTTTTCATAGAGATTGATTCGCATTCTGGAACCTCACCATCGGCTTCTGGGACACCGGGGTGTTTGTTGTGTTTCGGAATCAGCTGGCTGGGATAAAGCGCAGGTGATGGGCGCCCAAGATTTAACTTAAGTGATATGTTAAGCCGCCTGCGGAATCGCCGAATCTGAAGAGGGGGTATTTCCCAAACTCCATGAGTCGAAAAAAAACGTTTCTGCAAAGCCTTTTCCGATGGCTGGGATTGGCGGGGGATGACGGCCGTATTCCGGCAGTGGCGGGATTGTTGCCGCCGGAGGAATTCCTCGAACGGTTACAGCAGGAAAGGCTCCGCGCCGACCGCACGGGGTCGCATTTCACCCTGATATTGTTCGGGATCTCCGCCAAAGGATTGCCGGAGGAAGCCTGCCGCCGTTTGGTGGTTCAGCTCGCCACCGTGATTCGGGACCGGATCCGCCGCAGTGATGTCAAAGGATTTCATATCGGTCCCGGAGTACGGGTGGGAGTGTTGTTGCCCAATACCCGTTTCGAGAACGCGTTGATCCTTGTGCAGGCAATCGAAGAACGGTTTGCCAATCACGTCATGGATACCCGGGGGATGCCCGGCCGGGAAGCGCCGGAACTCCTTTGCGATATCTATGCCTATCCCGAACGGAAAGAATCGCCGGTCTTCGAGGAAAAACCATCCGGGCATTCGCACAATGGCGTGGCTCATTCCGCTCCGGAATTGCCTGTCATGGCCAATTTGTCCACATCAAAAATAACCGAAGAGAGGAATGTGATCTGATGGCCAAAATCAATACCTTGCCGTTAAATCCGTTGTTGGTTCAGCCCCTATCCCCGGGCAAGCGGTTGTTGGACATCGTGGGAGCGTCGGTGGGTTTGATTGTGTTGTCTCCCTTGTTTTTGCTGATCGCCCTTTTCATCAAGACCGTTTCGCCGGGGCCGGTGTTCTTCAAGCAGCAGCGGATCGGCGCCGGCGGGAAACCGTTTTTGTTCTGGAAATTCCGGACCATGCGGGTGAACGCCGACACCCACGTCCATCAAAAATACCTGGCGGAATTGATCAAAAGTTCCGAGAGCAGCGGTGGCCCGGGTAAGCCCATGAACAAACTGGAGAACGATCCCCGGGTGATTCCGCTCGGCAAATATCTTCGCAAATCCTGCCTGGACGAATTGCCCCAATTGATCAACGTGCTGCGGGGGGAGATGTCCCTGGTGGGGCCCCGCCCGCCGATCCCCTACGAGGTGCAGGAATACGCCATGTGGCACAAGGAGCGGTTGGACATCGTGCCCGGCATGACCGGGTTGTGGCAGGTGAGCGGCAAGAACCGCCTTTCGTTCACGGAGATGTTGCGCCTGGATATCCGGTACATGAATAAGGCGAACGTTTGGACGGATTTGAAGATTTTGTTCAAGACTCCCGCGGCGATTGTCCAACAGATCCGGGACGCGGCCGGGTATTGACGGGGGCGGAAGGCAAACGGCCATTGCCGAAGCCAGCCTGAAGGGGCCGGGCCAAGGCGGGTTTCCAAATACAAGCCGATTGGAAAATTGGAAAAACAGAAAGGAACAGAAGGGGGATTGAATTCACACATGATTAATATCGCGGTCGTTGGATGTGGTTATTGGGGGCCCAACCTGATCCGCAATTTCCATTCCTTGGCGGAACATGGATCCAAAAACAACTGTTGCAAATTGAAAACCGTCTGCGACACCGATCCCAAACGGTTGGCTCACATCAAAAGCTTGTATCCGGGCGTGGAGGTGACGGCCCGTTTTCAGGAGGTCATGGAGGACGAGGGCATCGACGCGGTGGCGGTGGCCACACCGGTCCGTTTTCACTATACGATGGCCAAACAATGCCTGGAGGCCGGCAAGCATGTGTTCATCGAAAAGCCGATGGCTTCATCGGTAGCGGAATGCGTCGAACTGGACCGTTTGGCCCGGGACAAGCAACTCACCCTGATGGTAGGCCACACGTTCATCTATTCGCCTCCCGTGCGCCGGATCCGGGAGATTATTGCTTCCGGCGACTTGGGGGAGTTGTTGTATATCAGTTCGTGGCGGTTGAATCTGGGTTTATTTCAACGCGACATCAATGTGGCCTGGGATTTGGCGCCTCATGACATTTCCATCATCCTCTTCATCACCAAAGCCAATCCCGTTTCGGTGAACTGCCAGGGCAAGGCGCATGTCACCCCAGGGGTCGAGGATGTCACCAACATGTCCATCCATTTCGACAATGGGGTTTTCGCCACCATCCAGAACAGCTGGCTGAATCCCAACAAAATCCGGAAGACCATGTTCGTGGGAAAAAACCGGATGTTGGTTTACGATGATCTGGAGCCGCTGGAAAAAATCAAGATTTATGACCAACGTGTCAGCACGCCGCCCCACTACGATACCTTTGCCGAATTTCAGTATTCGTATCATTACGGGGATGTCTATTCGCCCTACATCAAGCAAGACGAGCCGCTGAAGATTGAATGCCAGCATTTCCTGGATTGCATCCAAAGCGGCCAGGAACCGGATTCGGGCGGCCGGGAAGGGATTCAGGTGGTGCGCATTGTGGAAGCGGCCTGCCAATCCTTGCGCCATGATGGTCACAAGGTCCTGGTGAACGATTGAGAAAAGCGTGATATCCCTGCATCCAAGAAAAACAGGACGGATGTTCCGGGAAGTTTCCCGGTACAGACTGTTCTTTGGTGTTACAACCACGGCGTGAAACCGGCGTTCCGGCCCATCCCCGGGGGGAGGCGGCCGCGCGAGGCACGCGACAAGAACAACCGGATCTTCTGGAAATCCCAGGCCGACACAAAATTATGAAAATTGCTTTCCGCCGTGACGTCTCGATCTTTGTCAACCTTCCGTTGCTGTGGTTCCTGTTATCCATTGTCCGGTGGAGGATCAACACGGATCCGTTGGAATTGGAGATGTTAAATGAAGGTTCCACGTTGTTGCGGGACATCTTGAGCGCCCTGATATTCTTCGGCCTGGTGGTTTTGTTTCAGCGGGGTGTTTCCCTCCGGAGTCTGTTCCGGAACAATCCGTGGGTCATTCTTCTCTTTTTGTACATGGCCGCCAGCGTTGTATGGTCGGCATATCCCGGTGTCTCGTTCAAGCGGTGGATCAAGACCTTTGGGACGTTGGTGATGGCGTTGCTGGTGTTGACCGAGGACAATCCGAAGGAGGCGATGCGTGTCATCCTCCACCGGTTTGCTTATTTGACGTTGCCGCTTTCGGTGGTGCTGATCTATGCCGTCCCTTCTTTGGGGTGGCGGAGCCTGCCCAGCGGGGGGGTTGAAATGATCGGGATCACGCAGGGCAAAAACAGCCTGGGGATTCTGGCGATGATCGCCGCTATCTATTTCACATGGGAAATCTGGAGTGCCTGGCGTGCCGGGGAAGTTCGCAAAAGCGATGGGCTCATTCTGGGTGTAGCGGTGTACACCTTGTTGATCTCCAACAGCGTCACCGCCTTGTTTTCGTATGCCGCATTTGTGGTCATGTTGACGCTGCTGAGCCTCTCCGCCACCAACCTCAACAAGAAATTGTTTTTCACCGCCTACGCGGCGGTAATGGCCGTCGCGTTGTTGAACCTATTTCAGGAACTGTTTCTGCGCGGATCCGCGATATCGATGTTATTTGAGTATCTCGGGAGGGATTTGACCTTTACCGGCCGCTGGGATCTATGGCACTACATCTTGAGGATCGCGGGGTATTTTCTGGTTTTGGGGTACGGGTACGGCAGTTTTTGGATCGCGGGGCCGCACATTTATTACGCGCATGAGCAGTGGCACGCCAACGAGGCGCACAATGGCTACCTGGACGTGTATTTGGAACTGGGCGCCGTGGGCCTCTTGTTGCTAGGGGCGGTGATCGTCAGCGGGTATAAAAAAATCGTGCGGGCCTATTCGGCCGATCCGGTTTATGGCAGTTTCCGGTTTTCTTTGCTGATCGTGATTTTGCTGCATAACCTGACGGAAACCAGTTTATGCAAGTTGAACAATCCGTTGTGGTTTTTGTTTTTGTTGGCCGTGCTGGTTTATCCCGCTCCGTCGAACCTGAGCCCGCCGGCGGGCCGGAACGGATACCGGGCGTTCCAATCATGATGACGGCAGATCTTCCCCTCAGGAGAGCATTTCCGCCGCTTCAGCTCCGGCGGGATATCCCGAGCGGAAGCCAGTGGATCCGGCGAAGGATCAGCGATCCAGGGACCTGAAGAAAAGGGAAAAGGAATGCGAGAAAAGTTCGAAGGGAATCATCCGGGCGCCGCAGGGCCAAAAATCCCCGGCCCGGATGGCGGCCCGATGGATTCCGTCCGAAAACCCTCCTTTAACCACCCGGCGGACAATCGGTCCCGGGTGGAAGAAGCCCTGCCGGAAGGCGGGGAGGCGGCATCGTCCGGCGCGCTGGCTGGAGCCGCCGGCGCGGGGGAGAGAGAGACCTCATCGAATATTTTTCTGGGCATTCTCAAGCGCGCCACCTACGCCTCGACGGGAACCATAGCGTCCCGGGTGGCCACGGCCATCACCGGGATCCTGATCGCGCGGGCCGTGGGGCCAGGCCCGTTCGGCGTATATGTTTCGGTGTTCGCCTTGGTCACGGTGGCCGT
>ERZ795060.2193-NODE-2193-length-20427-cov-6.272629_pt1 | contig 20427 bp, 19 predicted proteins | sample MGYA00375144_ERZ795060 | MGnify/ENA primary metagenome ERZ795060 (study PRJEB30189, sample SAMN05720157) | activated sludge metagenome | isolation source: anaerobic digester from wastewater treatment plant | place: Japan | collected 2015-05-15 ...
CCGTTTTGGCAGAGGTAAAACCTAACGAGGTTTTAATAGATTTTTTAAGATACAAGTTGGGAGTTAAAAGCCCCAAAATCGGTTGCGATAGAGGTGATTGTGGAACCTGTACGGTTATTATGAATGGCAAGACGGTTAGGTCTTGCCTCGTATTGGCGGTTGAAGCGGACGGGTCTGAGATTATTACCGTAGAAGGCGCAAATAAAAACAAGATAACTCAAAAACTTCAGAAAAAACTGCACGAGAAAAACGCCTTCCAATGCGGTTTTTGCGCTCCCGGGATGATACTTTCCGCTACCGAGCTTTTAACCGAAAATCCAAAGCCCACGAAAGAAGAGATAAAAGAAGCGATAAGCGGAAATTTGTGCAGATGCACCGGTTATGAGCCGATAGTCCAAGCGATAGAAGAAACGGCGAAGAGAGAGAATGGAGAGTAGGGTTTAGAGAATAAAGGATGAAGAATAGAATTTAGTTTTAAAGGAGTTATTTATGAAAACTAAAATAAAAGAGAAGAAACAAATAAAAGAAATAAAAAAAACTTACTCGGAACTGGATGCCGTAGGTAAAAATTTAAATAGAATAGACGGTTGGGAAAAGATAACCGCTGCGGCCAAATACACGGACGATTTGGAGTTTGGCCCCGCTCTTTTATACGCCGCCATAGTCGAAAGCCCATACGCTTTTGCCAAAATTAAAAAGATAGATACATCCGAAGCGGTTAAATTAGACGGAGTAGTTAGAGTTGTAACAGGGAAAGATTTTCCTTATAAATTTGGGCTTTATATGAAAGATAGATATGTTTTCGCCAGGGATGTGGTAAGATTTGTTGGAGAGCAGGTTGCGGCAGTGGTAGCTAAAACCCCGGAGATAGCGCTTAAAGCGGCTTCGCTTGTCAAAGTGGATTACGAGGAGATGACTCCGGTTTTAGACCCTGTTAAGGCGCTTGAAAAAAACTCCCCTCTTGTTCATAAAGACCTTAAAAATTATCCTCATGTCCCATGGTTTTTTCCAAAACCAGATACAAACATAGCTCATTGGAGGAAGACTAGAAAAGGGGATTGGGAAAAAGGATTTAAGGAAGCGGATGTGGTTTTTGAGGATACTTATTATGTGCCTCGTTACGCTCATTGTGCCATAGAGCCTCATTCGGTTATAGGTCTTTACGACGATTCCGGCAGGCTTACGATGTGGACAAGTTCTCAGTCGCCTTTTACTCAAAGAAATGTTTTTGTTGGGGCTTTAGAGCCTTTTGGAATTAAGCACAAAGACATAAGAGTAATAAGCACTTATATTGGAGGCGGTTTTGGTGGTAAAGCTGGCGTAAGTATGGAAATAATCGGAGCGGCGCTTGCGGTTTCGTGCAAAGGAAGGCCGATAAAAGTTTTGTGGAACAGAGCCCAGGAGTTTTATAACACTTATCAAAGGCAGGGAGTAGTTACTAAAATAAAAATGGGAGTAAAAAAAGATGGAAAGATTACTGCTTTGGAATATACACTTTATTGGGATGCAGGAGCTTATGTGGAGTATGGAGCAAATGTCGTAAATGCCGCCGGTCTTTCATCTTCCGGTCCTTACAGAATAGACAATCTTAAAATAGATTCTATGTGTATATATACCAATCTGCCCCCCGGAGGGCCTTATAGGGGTTTCGGATACTCCGAGTTTTTGTTTGGCCTTGAATCTCATATTGATAGAATCGCCGAAAAGATAAATATGGACCCGGTTAAATTTAGAAAAATAAACGCTATAAAAGAAGGAGATACTTTGCCCTATGGCGCTCATATGAACCCGACCGGAATACAACAAGCCATAGATAAAGTCGCCAAAGAAATAAAATGGGGAGTTAAAGAAAAATCAAAAGATAAAAATAAAGAAATCGGGAAATCGGTCGTTTGTTTCTGGAAATCTCCCGCTATGCCTCCCAACGCTTCATCGAGCGCTTTTATAAAGTTTAATGAAGACGGAAGTTTGAATATATTGGTTTCCGGTATGGAAATAGGTCAGGGACTTTTGACTGTTATGGCGCAGATAGCCTCGGAGATTTTGAAAGTGCCTATTTCAAAAATAAGAGTTGAAACTCCAGATACCGATAGAAACCCGTACGAATGGCAGACGGTCGGCTCTCATGTCACATGGGGTTGCGGCAATGCCGTTAAAAGAGCCGCTATAGATGCAAGAGAAAAAATATTCGATCTGGTCCAGAGAGTGTATTGCTTGGACCGTTCGGATTTATATCTGGAAGACGAGTCCGTAAGATGTAAGACAAACCCTAACTTTAAATTAAAATTTTCCGATTTTGTAATAAACGGAATACAGGCTGAGGACCATACTTTCAAAGGCGGACCGATAATGGGGGTCGGAATGTTTATGCCGGAGTTCGCTTCGGCGATAGGAGACCCAGAAACCGGACAAGGGGGACATCCCAATGTTCATTATACTACAGGTGCGGCGGGTGTTATTTTAGAAATTGATAAAGAAACCGGTAAAATGAAAATAAAAAAAGCGGTTTTAGCCGTCGATTGCGGTAAAGCCATAAATCCGGATTTGGTTAAAGGCCAGATTGTCGGAGGGATGCTTCAAGGTTTTGCCACGGTGCTTTATGAAGATATGAGATTTGACCAAAATGGAAGATTGTTAAATCCGAATTTTTCCGATTATAAAATCCCTACGGCAAAAGATATGCCCGAAGAGGTTGTTCCAATAATAGTAGAAACTCCTCAACCGGACGGGCCTTTTGGGGCAAGAGGTGTCGGCGAACATACTATGATACCATGCGCTCCGCTTATAGCAAACGCGGTTTATAACGCTTTGGGAGTTAGGATAAAATCTATGCCTGTGACCAAAGAAAAAGTCGCGCTTTCGTTACTAAAAGAAAAAAAATCCTGATTTATAATTGAGATATTTTGCTGAAATTTTATATAATTTTAATCGAGGAGGGGTTATGTTTAGGAAAATTTTTTTTGGGTTAAATATTTTTTTGTTTTTTGGCTTAATTAATTTATTGTTTGCGTTTCAAAATAAATATCATTTATCCGAAATAATGTCAAATTGCGATAAGGATGTGAAAGTTAAATTTTATAAGAGTATGTTGTTTGTTAACGGTTATCTGGCGTCGGCTGATATGAAAGATGTAAATAATTGCATAGATTTAAATAAAAAATCATTTTTGAGTTTTAAAAAATCTGATATCGGAGAATATGAGGGTTATGCTTGCGAGTGTGGCGAATCTAAGCAGCTGGGATGCCATAAAAAAGAAGATTGGATATGTAATACCGTTACATGCTGGGGCGGTTGCGAAAAAGATAAAAAATATTCTTACGAAGATAAATATATTTACGGAGAAGAAATATTTAAAAAAATTCCGGAAAGTTTATCTATAGAGTTTTTAGATAATATCGTTATAGATAACGGCAAGGTCTATTCGGTCGGATTAAATAAAGAGGTATTAAAATATTTAGATAGCATGGAATTAGACAAGATTATTTCTACTTTAACTGGTTACGATATTTTATTGGCGGGGAAAATAAAAAATATTAAAAATTCCATTTCGGATTATTACGCTAATAAAGAAAATAACGATAAAAAAAAGATTATTTTAAAAGAATACGATATGCTTTTTGACGGCGGAAAGCCGGATTTTAAAAAATACGATACATATATTCTGGAAAATTTATGGGAGATATCCGAAACGCTTTGCGATATAAAAGGCAAAGATAAATGTTTATCCGATATGGAATATCTTTATAAGGTTTTATCTATGAGAGAAGATACTTTAAAGACGAAGGATTATTATAAGGATATTTTTTATAAAATTAAAAAGTAATTATATACCGAAAGAAACCAATCCCAAATAAATTTTAAATAACTAATTTTCCTTATACGACAAAATGCGCCGATCGGCCGGAATCGTCGCATTTCTGTTTCCATTTTTAAGAATTTTCATTTAGAAACAATAAATGCGACAAAAAAAGCCGAACGGCTTAAAATGTCGCCTCTTCTAATCTTCCACCCGCTATTTTTTCTTTTAAATATTTTCTTTAAACTTATAACTTTCAACATTAAACATTAAGCTTTGAACTTTGAACATTAAACTTATAACTTTTTGTGTGTCTATTTTAAATGTTTTAATAAATATCTATAATAGATTTAAGGCAAGCGTAGATGTATAGATGTGTAGATGTATGGATGTTTAGAAGATTGGATGATTAGAAGAATAGAGGATTGGATGACTGGAAGATTGGGCGAAATTAAATGTATAGAGGCGTAGATGTGTGGATGTATAGAGGAAACTGTAGACATTAAACTTTACAGGAGGTTTTATGAAAGTAGGTTTATTGCAATACGATATAAAATGGGAAGATAAAAATGCGAATAAAGAAAAGATTTTAAATATTATTGAAAGTTCTTCATATAAAAATAACATAGACTGGTTGATTTTTTCGGAAATGACTCTTTCTGGTTTTACTATGAATAAATCCGTTTCCGAATTGGACGATTCGGATAGGGATTTTTTTAAAAATATCGCGGTTAAATATAATACCAATCTTTCTTACGGCGGAGTGGAAGTGGGGTATAACAAACTTATTACTTTAAATAGGAAAGGAGAAAGAATAAACGAATATTCAAAAATACATCTTTACGCTTTTGGCGAAGAAGACAAATATTACAATGTAGGAAGCAAGCAGACTTTTTTTGAGATAGAAGGTTTGAAGATAATGCCGGCCGTATGTTTCGATTTAAGGTTTCCTTATCTTTTCTGGAATATGGCGGAAAAAGTGGACGCTTATGTGGTTATAGCGGCCTGGCCGATGAGAAGAGCCGAGCATTGGATGACGCTTCTAAGGGCAAGAGCTTTGGAAAATCAAGCGTATTGTTTCGGCGTAAATAGATTGGGTTTTGAAGGAAAGATCGAGTACTCGGGCAACTCTATGGGGTTTGACCCTCTTGGAAAAGTAATTATCGATTGTAAAAGTAACGAGGGGATATCGGTAAACGAAGTAGACGTCGCGCCTTCGGAAGTAAAAAAAACCAGAGAAAGATTTCCTTTTATAAAAGAAAGAAAAGACTGGTTTGTAGGGATTAAATAGGTTTATGAAAAAATATTTTGCTCACTCTTTTTTTAGAGCCCCCGGCCAGGAAAATTATTTTAAAATTTCAAGATATTCAATATATGCTGGCATATGCTTTTCTGTTTTCATCATAGCCTTTGGATTATCAGTTTTGTTTTTTTGGGCTCGTGAATCATTGGGTTTGCGTTTATCTGTTTTTATTTTAATTTTAGATATTATTCTTTTTATGGTGGTTGCCAAAAATCATGAAAAATTTATTCAAGGGCTTCAAGGCGAAAAAATGGTTTTTTATGAACTTATGGGGTTAATCAAGAAAGGCTATGATTTATACGCTTCTTTTCCTGGAGAAAAGTTTGACATAGATTTTATTTTAGTTTCTTCTAAAGGAGTTTTTGTTATAGAAGTAAAAAATCCGCTTAAAAGATTTCCTGAAGATAAAATAATTTATTCGGAAAATAAAATTAAAATTTTACATAAAGATGGAGAGATTTCAATATTTAATAGGAAAAATCCTGTTGAACAAGCGATATCTAACTCCGCTTGGCTTGAGATATATTTGAAAAATTTAATTGGGAAAAAAATAAGTTTTATAAAGCCTGTTGTGCTTTTCCCTGGATTTTTAGTTGAAGAATATATGTCTGAAAAAATTGTAATTTTAAACCCTAAAAGATTTGAGTCATATATTGAAAGTCTTCCTGATATTTTATCAGAATCTGAGATAAATCAAATAAACGTGGCTATTAAAGCAAAATTAAAACATATTCATGACGAAATCTGGAAAGAGTAATTTTCGCATAATTTCGTTCGGGGATAATATAAAGCCTGGCGTTTATAAATTGCACTCGGCTTTTCAAAAGGTTAGAAATTATAATAACGGAATAAGTTTGGTTTCGCTTGTTTTAGAAGATATGGGGGAAGGCCCAAATAATATAGTCTTCCCTTTTCTGCCGGATTTTGCAAAAATAGAAATAAAGAAAAATAAGTTTTATTCGGATAATATAACCGCCGAAATAAAGAGAAAATATTTTTCAAAAATAAGCGAAGAGTTTAAAATCGAAAAAAACATTTTGGACTTTTGCGTTTTCGCTTTATTGAAATATTCTCCGCCTCTTTCTATGGCTTTCGTGTTTGACGAAAAAAGAGGATTTAATTTTAAAACCGGATTTCAAAAACAAATGTATAAAAAAATGCAAAGCGGAGTAAAATTTTTAATTAAAAATGATTATGTTAACGGAACCAGGGCTCTAAGAGGTTTAGGTTTCGGACTGACTCCTTCCGGCGACGATTTTTTAAGCGGGTTAGTGTTATCTATGAGATTAAAAAAAGATTATAAAGAAGCGAAATTGATTTTGGATAATTTTAAAACTAAAAACATATTGTCTTATAACGCTTTGAGAAATTGCTTTGAAAAAAAAGTCGATGGAAAAATTAAAAATTTTATAAATTCCGTTAAGATGAAAAACAAAAGAAATATTTTAAAAGCGTTAAAAGATTCCGTAAATAAAGGCCATACTTCGGGCTCGGATTTTTTATCCGGTTTTTTGTTTTATTTTTACTTAAAACTTTAAACTTTCCACATTGAACTTGCCGTTTTCCCATTCGCCCAATTTTAACATCCAACTTTGAACATTATACTTTGAACATTGAGCATTGAACTTGCAACTTTTTATGTGTCTATTTTAAATGTTTTAATAAATATCTATAATAGATTTAAGGCAAAACATAGATGCATAGATGTGTAGATGTATGGAAGATTGGAGAATTAGAAGAATAGATGATTGGATGATCGGAGATTGGATGATTGGCAAACTTAATAAATTTAAAACTTGCAACTTTTGGTTCCTGTCGTTCAACTTTGAACTTTAAACTTTAAACTTGTATAGGCGGGAGGTTTTATGATAATTAAAACGGTAATAAAAAAAGGGGCTTATTTCGATTCGGTAAGTCTTATGCAAATTTCAAAAAAAATCAATTCTATCAAAGGAATAAAAGATAGCGCGGTGGTTATGGCTACAAAAGAAAACAAAAACATAATAAAATCCTCCGGGCTTTTGACTCAAGAGATAGAAAAAGCTTCGGATAACGATTTGGCCATAGCCGTAAAAGGGGAATCCGAGAAAATATTGGAAATAGCTTTGAAAGAGATAGATAAGATGCTTTCCGGAGAGAATAAAACCGGCGAGAATAAAAAAGACGAAACCGTATCGAGCATAGATTCGGCGGTTTCTTTGAATAAAGATATAAATATGGCTCTAATATCGGTAAACGGAAGATATGCGGGCGGTTTGGCCGATGAGGCTTTGGATAAAGGGCTTAATGTGATGATTTTTTCGGATAATGTCCCTTTAGAGACGGAAATAAAACTTAAAAAGAAGGGTTTGAAAAAAAATCTTTTGGTTATGGGGCCGGATTGCGGTACCGCCATTATAAACGGCGCTCCTTTGGGTTTTGCAAATAAAGTGAATCGGGGAAATATCGGAGTCATTGGTCCTTCCGGAACCGGCATACAGGAAGTAACTTCTATTATATCTAATCTGGGCGGGGGAATATCTCAGGCGATAGGGACCGGAACCAGAGATGTGAAGGACGATGTTGGGGGAATTACCACGGTTTTCGGACTTAATATGCTAAACGAGGATTCAAAGACCGGCTCTATAATAATAGTTTCAAAACCGCCTCAAAAGAAAGCGATGGCTAACATTTTAAATGCGGCTAAAAAAATAAAAAAACCCATAATATGCCTGTTTTTGGGAAGCGATTTCGAATCTAAAGAAAAAAATATTTTTGTCGCAAAAAATCTTTACGAAGCGGCTTTAAAGGCTTTATATATTTCAAGAGGCGAAAGCGAGCATAAAGCGAAGGAAGTTATTTTCGACGAAAAAAGAAAAGCGCAGTATTTGGCGGTAGAAGAGAAAAAGAAGAAAAATAAAAATCAAAAATATTTAAGAGGCCTTTTTTCCGGCGGGACATTCGCGTCGCAATCGCTTTTTGTTTTTAAAAATTACGGTATGGAAGTTTATTCCAATATTCCCATTAAGTCCGAACTTAAGCTTAAAAATTCCATGAAATTGGAAAAAAACTCGATAATTGACTTAGGCGAGGACGAGTTTACTTTCGGAAGACCTCATCCGATGATAGATTACGGTTTAAGAAACAAGTTTATAGAAGAACAATCGAAAGATAAGGAAGTTTCGGTGTTGTTGCTCGATATCGTTTTGGGCTACGGCTCAAACTTGAACCCGTCGGCCGATATAATGCCGTACATAAAAAAAGCTTTTAAAAATAATCCGTATTTGACTATAGTCGCCGGCGTTACGGGTACCGATATGGATCCTCAAAACAAAAAAGAACTAATGTCCGATTTAAAAAAAGAAGGGGTTTTTGTTTTTGAAAATAATTATTTAGCCTCGGTTTTTGCTGCCGAGATAATAAAATAACGGAGGTTTTATGAAAAATAATCTTTTTAAATCGAATATAAAGGTTCTAAATATCGGAGTTAAATCTTTTGCCGATGGATTAAAGGAATCGGGAGTAGATGTAGTAAATATGGATTTTAAACCGCCTCTTTACGGAGATTTCACGGTCTGGGGAAAGGTTGAGAAAAAGATTAAGAACATAGAAAAGGCAAATCTTAAGGCGCTGGATATTATAAAATCCGCCGAACCTTTTTTGGTAGGTATGGATATAGCGATAAACGTAATACCTGGTATGAAAAAAGATTTGATACTTCATGCCGGCCCTCCGATTAAATGGGAAAATATGTGCGGTCCTATGAAAGGAGGGATAATTGCGGCTTTAATTTACGAGGGAATGGCTAAAGACGCAAAAGATGCCGAAAGATTGGCGTCGTCGGGAAAGATTAAGTACGAGCCGTGTCACGACCACAATTGCGTGGGTCCTATGGCCGGAATAATATCTCCTTCAATGCCCGTTTTTATAGTAAAAAATAAAAAATACGGTAATTTTTCTTATGCCACAATGAACGAGGGGTTAGGCAAAGTTTTGAGATACGGTGCATATTCTCAAGACGTTATAGATAGGCTTAAGTGGATGGAAAAAGTTTTATATCCCGCGATTAAAAGAGCGCTAAGCTCCGCAGTCGAAATAGATTTGAAATCTATGGTGGCTCAGGCGCTTCATATGGGCGATGAGGTTCATAATAGGAACAGAGGAGGGACTTCTTTGTTTTATAGAGCCATAGCGCCTCATATCATAAAAACATCAGATAAAGAAACCGCATACTCGGTTTTAGAGTTTATAAATAAAAACGATCATTTCTTTTTAAATCTTTCGATGGCTATGTCCAAAGCTTCTCTGGATCCGGTTTGCGGAATTAAAAACTCGACGCTTGTTTATGTTATGGCGAGAAACGGAACGGAATTCGGGATAAAAGTCGCCGGCATGGGAAAAAAGTGGTTTACCGGTCCGGCTCCCGTTCCGGACGCCTTATTTTTCCCGGGCTATACCAAAGAAGACGCCAACCCCGATATAGGCGATTCAGCCATTACGGAAACAAACGGACTCGGCGGTTTTGCCATAGCCGCGGCTCCGGCCATAGTTCAGTTTGTCGGAGGAAAGGCCGGAGAGAGCATAAATTATACTTTGAAAATGTATGAGATAACGGTAGGCGAAAATAATATTTATAAAATACCTTCCCTGGATTTTAGAGGAACTCCCACCGGCATAGATCTGGTTAAAGTGGTAAAAAAAGGAATTATGCCTTTTATAGATACCGGGGTGGCTCATAAAAAACCGGGTGTCGGGCAGGTTGGAGCGGGAGTTGTAAAAGCTCCAAAAGAGCCTTTTATAAACGCTTTTAAAGAGTTTTTTAATTAAGGTTTATTTTGAATTGTTTTCTTCGTCTTTATATATCGGAAGTTTAAAATAAAACTTGCTTCCTTTTCCTTCTTCAGATTCTATGTTTAGGCTTGAACCGTGTAATTCAAGAAATTCTTTTACCATTCTAAGCCCTATACCGAACCCCTTGGCTTGTTTTTTCCCTTCTTCGGTCCTATAAAATCCGCCTGTTATCTTTTCAATGTCTTCTTTTTTAATCCCTATGCCGTTATCTTCGACAGATATCTCCGCATCCCCGTTTTTTCTTTCTATTGAAATTCTTATCGTTCCGCCGTTATTTGAGTATTTTATGGCGTTGCTTATGAGGTTTGATATTACTAGTTCTATGATGTCCGGGTCGCATTTTACCGGTATTATGTTTGACGGGAAATCGGAAACTATTTTTAGATTTTTTTCAAGTATCAGCGGCTCCAGAGAAGATACCACTTCTTTTGCGAGCTTTCTTATTTCCACTCTTATCAGGTTTAGTTTGAGTTTTCCGGATTCCAATCTGGATTTGTTCAAAAGCATTTTTATGTATTCTCTCATCATAGTGTAATTTTGGTCTATTATCGAGTAGAATTTGGTTCTCTCCGCGGTTTTGTCTTTTTCTCCTTCTTTTAAAAGAATATTGGATATGTGTATGGCGGTAAGCAGGTTATTAAACTCGTGGCTTATTACCGATATAAGGTCTAAATTCAATTTGGTTATTTCTTTTTCCTTTTCCAAAAGCGTTTTTACTTTATTTAGAAGGTAAGTTATTAGAAGATAAAAAGACAGTTCCACCACTCCGCCCCAGTAATTTATAGACCAGTGAGAATACCTATGGCCGGTTAAATAATCTATAGAAAACCACATTACGGCCGATATAAAAGAAAATAATATTCCGGTTTTTATTCCTAAGTTCCATGTAATTATTATTATGGGAATGGTATAGAATATTGAAAAAGAAACCTCATATCCCGTTATAAAATCGAGGTATGATATTATTAGAATAATAATCGAAGAAATCGCAATATATTTGTATTTCTTTCCCATTCTAATATTATATTATTTTTATGATTGCGAAACTTCATTAATGAATAATAAGGCAAAAGAATTTAAAAAGGTTTTTAGCTCGAATAAATTATATCGGGTTTTGCGTATCTAAGAATTCGGTTTTTAGTTTAAATTTTTTTCGGATTAGGTTTTGCAGATTTTTTATTCCGAAAACTTCGGTTCCGTAATGTCCGGCCGCTATAAAATTCGTTTCCGATTCTCTGGCCAGTTCAAATACGTGTTCGGCAGGCTCGCCGGTTATATAAAGGTCTATTTTCTCGCAAATCGCTTGTTCAAAAAAAGAAGAAGCGCCTCCGCTTACTACGGCGAGAGAATTAATCTTTTTCTTTCCAAAATTTAAAACCAGAGGGTTTTTTGAAATATTTTTTTTAACCGTTTCCATTATTTCGTTTAATTCTACGGGTTTTTTGAATACTGCTTTAAAACCTATTTTCTTGCCTTTATAATCTCCGAAAGGAGTTATGTTTTTAGCCGTAAAAAGTTTTATCAAAGATATGTTGTTACCTATTCTGGGATCGGCGTCGAGAGGTATGTGATAACCCAACAGGTTTATTTCGTTTTTTAAAAGAGGTTCTATTCTTTTTTTAAATATTCCGGTTATGGGTTGTTCTTTTCCCCACAATATGCCGTGGTGGACTATTATCGTGTCGAAATCGTTTTTTGCCGCGTAATCGCCTATCGTTTTAGAATAGCTGACCGCAAATAATATTTTTTTAACTTCGCTTTTTCCTTCGACTTGAAGACCGTTAAACGAAGAATCGGCAAAATCGCGTATTTTAAGGTATTCGTTTATAAATCTTGTTATTTTATCTCTCATTGTTCCCTCACGAAATGAGGCATGTTTGGTGGAAGTTCAATGGATAATTCAACATAACCGGCGAATTCTTTTCCGTCGTACCATGGAAATTGATATATAAGTTTTTTTACTCCCTTTTTTTCTATTGTGTAAGCGTTTATGTATTTTTTTTCAAACATGTCTTTTATTTTTTCTTTCGATTTTTCGTTATGGCAATCTTTTAAGTTTTTGCCGATGAAATCCCCAAATCTCTTAAAAACTTCCGCGGCTTTGGAGTTCGCTTCGATTATTTTGCCTTCTTTATCCGTGACGGTTATGGCTATCGGAGCTTTTTTTGTCCAGTTCATATTTTTTTAACCTTGGGACCTTTGGGCGTGTCTTTTACTTCGTAGCCTTTTTGTTTTATAATTTCTCTTATCTCGTCCGCTTTTTGATAGTTTTTTTGTTTTTTATATTCGGTTCTTTGGTTTACCAAATCGATTATTTCCGAGGGTATTTCTTCTTCGGCATTTTCGGTCAGTTTAAACCCGAATACTTTGTCGAATTCGTTTATAAGCCATAGTTTTTCTTTTTCGGTTATGTTTTTGTCTCTTATCGTCTCCCATAAAACGCTAACCGCTTTCGGTATGTTTAAATCTTCCGATACGGCTTTTACGAATTCCTGATAGTGTTTTAAATTTTTGTTCGGCTCCATTTCGTTAGTTTTGGATATTATTTCTTCCGCGGAATTTTTAAGATGATTATATCCGTTTTTTGCGCTTTCCATGGCTTCAAACGAAAACTCCAACTGTTTTGAATAATGGGCCTGTGAGCAAAAATATCTGTAATCCATGGGAGAAAAACCGCTATCTTTCAAAGAAGATAGCGTTAAAAAATTGCCGGAAGATTTTGACATTTTCTCGGACGATTTTAAAACCAAAAACTCTCCGTGAATCCAGTAATTGGCGAACGGTTTTTCGTTTGCCGCTTCCGCCTGGGCTATTTCGTTGGTATGATGTATCGGTATATGATCCACCCCTCCCGCGTGTATATCGAAAGGTTGTCCGAGGTATTTTATGCTCATAGCCGAGCATTCTATGTGCCATCCCGGAAATCCAATCCCCCAGGGCGAGTTCCATTCCATCTGTCTCTTTTTGTCTTTTGGCGAAAATTTCCATAACGAAAAATCGGTTATGTTTCTTTTCTCTTTGCTAAACTCCACTCTCGCTCCTTCTTTAAGTCCTTCGATGTGAGATTTGCCCATCAGTTTGTAATAATCTTTAAACTTTGACGTGTCGAAGTATATACCGTCGGAAGTTTTATAAGTATACCCTTTTTCTTCCAGTTTTTTAATCATTTCTATCATCTCGGGTATATGTTGAGTGGCTTTGGGTGTAAACTGAGGCATTTGGCAGTTTAGCTCGTTAAAATCTCTAAAAAAGGCTTCGGTGTAAAATTTTGCTATATCCCATGCAGTTTTGCCTTCTCTTTGGGCTCCTAATTCCATTTTGTCATCCCCTTCGTCTGAGTCGCTTGTTAGATGCCCAACATCGGTTATGTTCATGACTCTTTTTACTTCGTAGCCTAAAAACTCTAAAGTCCTTATTAAAAAATCCTCGAATATATAAGTTCTTAAATTGCCTATATGAGCGTAGTTATAAACGGTAGGTCCGCAGGTGTAAATAGCAACTTTGTTTTTTTCTATGGGTATAAAATCCTCTATTTTTTTTGATAGTGTATTGTATATTTTCATTTTAATTCTCCTTTCATTTTTTCATATTCCGAGTTCAGATTAAGAAAAAAATCTTCGCATATGTCTTGGGCTTTCGATAAAGAGATTTTATTGTCGGTTATGCAGATGATATCCACATCCGAAAAAGGATATACTGCTCCTTGCGTTTTTATGGAATACGTGAAGTTTGATTTGTATTTATCCACGGTTTTTAAATATGAATTTTCAACGGCTTTTTTAAATCTTTCTTCGAAATCATAATCCTGATATTTTTTAAGTTTATAACTTCTGTAGTTGGATGAAACTGTCGTAGTGAGAGCTTTTTCCTGAGGTTGTCCAATTATGTGTGTTTGTGTTTCAGGTGTGGTTTTGCATGAAGAAAATAATGAAAAAGATATAAAAAGAAAATATAATTCTTTTCTTATTTTAATATCTTTACAGTGCTTATTGCGTAGCATATTATCCCCTCTCCTTTACCTATGTCTCCAAGCCCCTCCATAGTTTTTGCTTTTACGTTTACATTTTCCTTTTCTATTTTAAATATTTTAGATAAAGAATTTTTCATTTGTTCGTAATAAGGTTTGAGTTTCGGCTCTTCTCCGACTATGGTTACGTCTATATTTACTATTAAAGCGTTTTTCTTTTTTATTATCTCCATAACCTTTTCGGCTATAGCTATGCTGGATATCCCCATTATTGTTAAGTCTGTGGGGGGGAAGTATATTCCTATTTCTCCTTCTCCTACTGCTCCAAGTAAACTATCGCATATTGAGTGTATTACTACGTCTCCATCGGAATGTCCGAGCATTCCTTTTTTGTGTTTTATTTCAACTCCTGCTAATATCATCTTTCTTCCTTCTACCAATCTGTGAACGTCAAATCCGAAACCGAATCTCGTTTCGTAAGTCCTTTTAATTTTTTTCTTCATATAAAACCTCCGCTATTTTAAAGTCGATGGGGGTGGTTATTTTGAGATTGGTTTCTTCTCCTTCAACCACATAAACCGGCAAATTTGATTTTTCAATTATTTGAGAATCGTCGGTCAAATTAAAATCCGTAATATTACCGATAAGTTTTTCAAATAATTCTATAGAATAACATTGAGGCGTCTGGACGGAAACGAGATTTTCTCTGTTTAAAGTTTTAACCACGCTCAAGTTTGCATCTATTTCTTTTACGGTATCTTTTAATTTTATCCCCGGTATGGCGCAGCCTTTTTCGTAAGCGTAATAAATCAATTTTTTTATTAGATTTTCCGATACGAACGGTCTCGCTCCGTCGTGTACCATTACTACTTGGACGTCTTTGTCTATGAGCTTTGAACCGTTTATTAAAGAAAGCATTCGGGTGTCTCCGCCTTCGGTTATTTTTATTTTGGGATTTTTAAAAAGATAAGAATATTTTTCTTTGTTTTCTTTCGATAAAACGAGAATTACTTTGTCTATTTCCGGGATACCGATAAACCTGGAAACCGTTATCTCAAGTATGTGTTTGTCTTTAATCTTGAAAAAAAGCTTGTCGGTTTTAGCCCTTATAGATTTGCCGCCGGCTACTATTATAACCTGTGTTTTAGGTTTATCTGTCATTAAATTTGATTTTTGTGAAAATTATTCTGCCTGAAGAAGTTTGCAAGATGGATTGCACTATAACGTCCATCTTTCTGCCTATGTAGTTATGTCCGTCTTCCACGACTACCATAGTCCCGTCGTCCAAGTATCCGACACCCTGATTTTTTTCTTTCCCTTCCTTCATTATAAATATTCCCATCTCTTCGCCTGGCAGTATGATGGGTTTTAACGATAACGCCAGATCGTTTACGTTTAAAACTGGAACGTTCTCTATCGCTCCGTTTTTGTTGACGATAAAATCGGTCGTTATTATGGAAGCTTTAAGATCTTTGGCAAGCATAATCGTTTTTTTCGATAGATCCTGGTTTTCATAGTCGATAGCCGTTATTTTAAAAGGCAGTTTGTCGTTTTCTCCGAGTCTCGCTATAACGTCGAGTCCCCTTCTGCCCTTCGCTTTTTCTATTGGATCCGAGGAATTCGACATTTTCTGAAGTTTTTCCACTATGAACTTCGGAACCATTATCAGGCCGCTTAAAAATCTCGAGTTTACTATGTCCAGTATCCTTCCGTCTATTATCGCCGTTTCGTCTATTATTTTTATGTCTTTTTTATTGGCTTTAAATATGTCTATGTCGTAACCCAATTTTTTAAGTATTTGAAGCGATAAAAATAATAATATTATCGCCGATGTCGAAATGATTCCGGCGATCGCGGTATAATGAACGTATATATAGACTTCGCAGATTATTAATAATGCGGATGTGAAAATAAAAAGTAAATTCATAAAAACCTCTTATTAAATATTTTACAAAATAATGAGTTTTAAAAGGTATGAGAGTTTATTTTTGGTTTTTGTTTAAAAGCGAATATAGTTCGGATATTCTTTCTATTTTGATTATTTCGGTTTTAGTTTTTAAGTTTTCGGAGGTTTTTGAGGATATTACTATTTTTCTAAATCCTATTCTATCAAGCTCGGCTATTCTTTTGGACATCGCTATCGCGGGATAAACATAACCCAACATCCCGACTTCTCCTATGAACGCCGTTTTTGTGTCTATGGATATTTCTTTAATCGAACTTACGGCCGAGGCGCATACGGCAAGGTCTAAGGCTCTGTCTTTGGTTTTAAATCCTGATTTTACGTTTATATATACGTCGTAAGAATCGAATTTTACCGGAGTATTTTTTTCTATGGAAGCCAAAAGTATCTGGGCGTAGTTTGAATCTATCGACGAAAAAACCCTTTTCGGATAAGGATAAAAGCTTCTGTTTACAAGCGCCTCTACCTTTATTATAACCGGCCTTGTGCCTTCGTATGTAGCGGAAAACGATGCCCCGGGGGAGGGGGTGTCGTTTAGAAACGAGGATTCGTAATCGCTTTTAGACACAAGTCCCTTTTCGGTCATTTCAAAAATTCCTATCTCGTCCACCGTCCCGAATCTATTTTTAAAAGTTCTCAAAATCCTGTATAATTCGTCTTTGTCGTTTTCAAAATAAAGAACGGTATCCACCATATGCTCTAAAAGTTTCGGTCCCGCAAAATCGCCTTCTTTGGTAACCTGTCCCAAAATAAAAACTATTATGTTTTTCGTTTTGGCTATTTTAACGAGTTCGTTTGCGCATTCTCTTATCTGAACGGGGCTTGCGGTTGATGATGGGTATTCCGGATGATATAGAGTTTGAATGGAATCTACTATCAAAACATTAGGATTTGTTTCGTTTATCGTTTTTATTATTTCGCTGATGTCGGTTATTGAAGCCACCGTTATTTTTTCGTTTGTTATATCGAGCCTTTTCGCTCTTTGAGCTAATTGCTGTGGGGATTCCTCTCCGCTTATGTATAAAACTTCCAGATTTTTTGAGGCCAATTTGTCGGCTATTTCCATTATTAAAGTGCTTTTTCCTATACCCGGCACCCCGCCTATTAAAACGGTTTGGCCCGGAACCACCCCTCCGGTTAAAACCCTGTCGAATTCTTTTATATCGGTCGAAATTTTATTTGTGTTTTGAGCGGCTATTTCTTTTAACTTAAATCTGTTTGTAGAAAGCTCTACTATAGACCTTTTCTTGGCTGTTTTTGTCGATTCTTCAACGACATCCTCGACCAGAGAGTTCCATGCTCCGCATTCCGAGCACTGCCCCTGCCATTTTAAATGCTTTGAACCGCATTTTGAACAGATATAAATTTTTTTTAACTTCATCTTACTTAATCATGGCACCGGCGCCGGCTCCGCCGACAAGCCCTAAAAGATTGGCGATGTCTTTGTCTTCAAACAATACTCTTGTGGATATGTTAAGCCTTTTCACTTCTAAAACGTCGGTTATTTTTATCGTACCGCTTAAATTTTTATTGGCTTGATATGTTAAGCCGAAATCGTATCTTGCGTCGTTAAATCTTCTTCCTTTTATTCTTCTGTTTCTTGAAAATTCGTTGGCTTCGGCGTTTAACGAAAACTTGCCTAAAAATTCATCGTTATAAAAAGGCGTGTATCTCAGGCCAAATCCCCCTGAGCTTCTTATCGCGCCTATGTAGAATTCCCATACGGGGTAAGTCCAGCCGATATACGCGTCTATTCTATTTGGAAGTTCGTAAGAAGTACCTCTCGGTTTGTTTTTTATGTTCAAAACATTGGAGGCGCCCGCGTAGTAGTATTTATTGTCGTTTACGTTTATTCTCAGTCCCACGTCGTTATACGATTCCTTGGCGTTGGGCTCGTATTTGAAATCCCATTTCCAGTATGTTTTTATTTTTGAAGTTTTGCCTACGAAATCTTTCAAAGATTTTGTGGCGTCTTTTATGTTGGATATGGATTCTTTAACGTCGTCTTTAGTTTTATTGTCGGTCAAAAGCGTTCCTATGGTTCCTTCGCCTTTCTCGATTTTTGACACTATTGAATCCAATTTCGCGGTTAGTTCTTTTACGTTTGTCATCGTATCGTCCAATTTGGAAGATATGCTATCCACTTTGGGCGAGTTTGAAGATATTATCTCATTTAAATTCGCGGTTATCTCTCTTAAATTTCTTACGGTATCGTTTATGTTTCTGGCAAACTCTCCGTTTGAAGACAAATCTTTTAAAAGTTTATTTACATTTTCCGCCACGTCCGTTATCATCTCTTCAAGCGGTTTTCTGGTTACGGCGTAGACCGATTCTCCGGGTTTGATTATCCCGGAAGAAGGATTTCCCTGCTCTATCTGGATGAACTTGGAGCCTATTATGCTTGTGGAACCTATGTAGAATTTGGAGTTTTTATAAATCTTAACGCTTTCTTTTATCAATACCTCGGCTATTACCTTGGAATCGGTAATCCATATATCCTTTATTTTGCCTACCTCCACCCCGTTTAACTTAACGTTAGATTTGTTGGCAAGTCCTCCGACATCGTCGAATACTACTCTTATGGGGTATCTTTTTTCAAACGAAAAATCTCCAAGCATAAAAAGCGAAAACCCCAGTATTATAATCCCCGCAAGAACGAAGAATCCCACCTTTAACTCGTTTTTCATAATAAATATTTTACCATTTAAAAATCATTTTGATTCTATGAAAGACGTTTCTATAAAATCTTTTACTTCTTTAATCGAGCTTTCCTTTATCTTTTCCGGAGTATTTACTTCTATGAATTTGCCGTTAAAAAGCATTCCGATTCTTGTGGATATCGTTAAAGCCAATTTGACGTCGTGGGTTACGACTATCGAGGTTATTTTTAATTTTTCGGCCATTTCTTTGATGAGGTTTATTATTATATCCGAGCTTATCGGGTCAAGGCCGGTGGTAGGTTCGTCGTAGAGTATGTATTTCGGGTTATGAGCTATGGCTCTTGCAAGCGCGACTCTTTTTTTCATTCCGCCGGATAATTCGTTTATTTTTTTATATTCTATGTTTTCAAGGCCGACAAGTTTTAATTTCTCTTTGGCTATCCGGATATATTTTTCTTTCGGTATATCGGTTAAATATTTCAATCCGAAGGTTACGTTTTCCCAGACGTTTAGCGAATCGAACAACGCTCCTTCCTGGAAAAGATAACCGAAGTTTTTTCTTACGTTTTGTATTTCAAACTCCGATTTTGCCTTTAGTATATCCCTTCCGTCCACTATTATGCTTCCGGACTCCGGCTCTATCAACCTTATGACCGATTTTATGAAAGTAGATTTTCCGGTGCCGGAAGGTCCCATTATAGTAAATATTTCTCCGTTTTCAATATCGACCGATATGTCGTTTAGAACCTTTTTCGAGTCGTATATCTTTGTTAAGTTTTTAACTTCTATCATTATGTTATACCTATTAAGACCAAAAACGAACTTACAAAATAATCTATAGCGAGTATCAAAATCATCGATAAAACCACCGAGTTTGTAGTCGCCCTTCCTACCCCTTCCGCCCCGCCCTCGGTATAAAGCCCTTTGTAGCATGAAACCGTAGCTATTGTAAAAGCGAAGAAAAATGTTTTAATAAAACCGTGCATAAAATTTTTAACTTCCATAAACTGAAGTATATCGTCGAAATAAACCGAGGAAGGGATGGAAAGCTTTATTGAGCTTACCAAAAAACCGCCGAATATTCCGACTATGTTAGCAAAAACCGTCAATATCGGCAGGGCTATTATAAAAGCGAAATACCTCGGTATTAAAAGGTATGTGGAAGGGTTTGTTCCCAAAGTATATAAAGCGTCTATCTGTTCGGTTACGGCCATTGTTCCTATCTCCGCGGTTACGCTGGACCCCGCCCTTCCGGAAACTACTATGGCTGTTAATACCGGGGCCAATTCTTTAACCAGCGAAAATCCCACCACAGTCCCTACATAAAGCGGTTCGTTGAAAAGATTTTTGGAAGTATAACCGCTTTGAAGCGCAAGGACCATACCGGTAAATAAACTCGTAAGCGTGGTGACTCCCAACGAATCTACGCCTATCCTTACCGTTTGTTTAAATATCTCGTTTTTTTCAAGTTTGGAATGAAAAAGCCAGAATAAAACGTTTTTAACCATGAAAAAGGTTCGGCCTAAATGCAGGGCTATTTTAATGGATATTTCTCCCAATCTGGATATCGGATTCATTTGCTTTTACCTTTATATAAATAAACTCGCGGGACCCTTTGAGTTATCAAAGTGGTAATTTCATACGCAATGGTTTCGGCTTTATTCGCAAGGTCCGAAGCGGATATTTTTTCATTTCCGCTTTTACCCAACACGGTTACCTCGTCTCCGACTTTGGAGTTTATATCTGTGACATCTACCATACACATATCCATGGTAACATTACCTATAATTTTAGCTTTTTTACCGTTTATTATAACATCGGCTTTATTCGACAAAGCCCTTAAATAACCGTCTCCATAGCCCAAAGGTATCGTCGCAACCTTCGTTTTTCTGTTTGTTTTAAAAGTTT